>Ga0208373_1002674_pt1 | contig 19068 bp, 18 predicted proteins | sample RifOxyC2_FD_184036 | JGI IMG/M metagenome (GOLD analysis project Ga0208373, IMG submission 184036) | Soil microbial communities from Rifle, Colorado - Rifle Oxygen_injection C2 (SPAdes) | ecosystem: Environmental > Terrestrial > Deep subsurface > Rock core/Sediment | place: Rifle, Colorado... | reverse complement strand
ATTTATTTAATTATTTCAATAGGTTATTTTTAGTTACGAATTTATCTAAATTTTCCAGATAGATATGCATCCTGCTATCTGCCCGGAACAAAGACTTCCCGTCAAAAAGTTACATGCGATTGCCCTGTCCCGGACCAAAACAAATTCATCTCCAATCAGATAAGGATGAGGCTTTCCGGGATAGAACTAAGGCTCGTGATTTTCATGGATTTGGATTTTTCCTGTGATATTGACTTCCATTCCGAGGTCCAAGGCCTTTTGGCTGAATTCATCAAGGAGCCTGAACAGGGTCCGGCGCTGATTTCTTTTATGAGAAACTAGGAGGGCGGAAATTTCCTGTCCCATATCTTGTTTCAGGGGCAGGGCGTTTTTAAATAAGGCGCTTTCGCCGGACAGTTCCTGGATAACGTCATGAATGGAGCCGTATCTCTTTTCCGGTAATTTTGCACAGGCTTTGAGGATAAATTTTTGGATGAATTCCGGCAGCTCCGGGAGCCTGACAAAAGAACTGTTGATTCTTCCGGCGGTATTCATATCCATTGCGGCAGTGCCTTGGTCTTCCCCGGAAAATGGGGACCGGCCGGTCAGCATTTCATAGGTCAGGATTCCAAGGCTGTAAATGTCCGATCTCTGGTCGATTCTCTCCCCTCTGATGTGTTCGGGCGCCAGATAATACATATTCCGATCCTCCATAAATCCCTCTTCCGGAATGGGGGCGGCCCACCCGAAATCCGAGACCAGTATATGACGGTCTTTTAGAATAAAAATATTTGAAGGGGTCAGATGTGTATGGATTATTTTTTGATCATGGGCATGGGAGAGTGCAGAACAGATTTGAGCTAAAAAATACATCACCTTATCCAATGAAAGACGGATGCTTTTCCCAAAAAGCGAGTCTAAAGATTCACCCTCAATATATTCCATGATAATGAAAAAAGTCCGGTATTGTTCTTCAATATCATAAATCCGGACAATATTGGGATGGTTCAGGTCGGCAATACGACTGATTTTCTGTTTAAAGCGGTTGAACCCGTCTTTTTGTGCTGCCTGATGATGTTTCATCATTTTAACGGCAACCGGGAGGTTTAATTGTTTATGCAACCCCTTATATACAAAGCCGGTCCTTCCTTCTCCGATCAATTGGGTGATAATGTGGCGGCCGACGGTTTTGAGTTCCGGGTTCGTTGGGTCATCAAACCGGTTTGTCAATAATCCGGTTAGAAAATCAATCAATCCCTGCTGTAATCGGCAGGCCTGTTCAAACTTGGCTGCCGGCAGTTCCCAGACCACCATTTCAGATTCTGAAACTGCGTCGGATATGAGGGGTTCTGTGGATAGAAAGGCCATATCACCGATCATATCACCCTCTCTTTTCCGGCCCATAGACTCAAAAAAACCGGTTTTATTTTTGGATTCGATTCTGCAACTTCCTTTATGGATGATGTAAAGACAATTCTGAGGATTCTCCCCGGACATGAACCTTGTGTTCTGTGCAACTGATTTACGGGACAGGCAATTCAGCAGAGAGCAGAGGAATCCTTTGGGTACGGTTTTAAATAATCTTGTGGTTAAAAGAAAATCGATATCCTGTGGTGTGATATCCCCATTTGTCCCTGGTTTTGGTTCAATGCCGTTGTCCACGGGGAAAAGAAATTCAAGGCCGGTTTTATATTGTTTCTCACTTTCCGTGGTTTGTGCCCAGGCCACCCTGCAGAAAAACGTATCCCATTGATCCAATTCCGGATTTTTTATCATGAGCCTGGGTTTGATGCCGTTTTCAAATTTTTTGTCGGATTCGATCAGAACCCCTTGAATGCCCAGATTCAGGACATTGGCAAAATGATAGCTGCTTGAATGATTCGTTTCAAAAAATACGACAGCCAGTCTCGGGTCGTCCAAACTTTCTCTGACGGTTTTTCGAAGATCTCGGAATGTTGCCATATAGGGTCTCCTTATTGAGTCCATAAAAACAGAAGGATTTCGTTTCTTCCCGGGCAGGGGTCAATCCTGAAATTGGTGTTAAAGATCAATTTGATCCGGGGACAGATGCCGTTTTGCATATTCGAGAGGACACCCGGATTCGATGAACAGTTTCACTATATCTTTATCAATAAGCTGGTTTTCACTCATCTGTCTGAGTACCGTGACCGTCTCACTCAAGGTCATGGGTTTTTTATAAGGCCTGTCCTTGGCACACAGGGCTTCAAAAATATCTGCAATGGCCAGGATCCTTGCCTGGGTATTAATATTTTCCCGGTCCAGATGCAAGGGATATCCTGAGCCGTCCAGTTTTTCATGATGGGCTCCGGCAATGGAGGGAATGCGGGATAGATTTTTGGGCCAGGGGAGTTTATTTAATATTTTTTCCGTTAAACGGGCATGGCTGTTGATGATCTCCCGCTCCCCGGATGTTAACGTCCCTTTTATGACACATAAATTTTCAAATTCATCCTCTGTGAGATAGGGCAATTTTGAGATTTCGCAGGATTTTTCATTGATTCCTTCAAGATCATCGATAAGCCCTTGATCCAGCGCCTCCCGAGTTGAATTAATATGGGAAAGGGTCATCATTTCCGTTTCCAGGACCTCAATTTTCCGGGCACAGGCCGCATCTATCCGTGACATTTCTTCTTGTTTACCGGTTTGATCCAATAAAGACAGCTTTTTTTGGGCGGCGGCCAGTTTTTGATGGGCTTTAAAGAGTTCCCACCGCGTTCTGATAAGTTCTATTCTGTCAAAGACCGTCTCAAGCCGGGTGGATTTGCTGATAATATGATCCGGTGTGGTTATTTTTCCGGTATCGTGCATTAAGGCGGCTATTCTCAGCTCATCCATCTGGTCGTCGGAAAGATGGATATGGCTAAGGGTCTGATTTTCATTAATTTTTCCCGCCATGAGGATACACAGCTCCGTCACCCGCTGGATATGACCTCCGGTGTGCTTGGATTTTTCGTCTATGGATACGGCAATGGCTTTGATAAAGGCCTCAAACAATTCCTTCATCTCAACGATGAGCTTTTGCTGGGTTAAGATGACCGAAGCCTGGCTGGCCAGGGCAGCGGCTTTTTCCTGGACATCTTTACTGAAAGAGATGATTTTTCGGGAAGACGGGTCCCTGGAATTGATCAACTGGAGGACTCCGATAATATCATCCTCATGATTTTTCATGGGAATGACAACCATGGATTTGCTCCGATAGTGAAGCGCCTCATCAAATTTCCGGGTTCCATTGAATTGAAATTGATTTGTCTTGTAGACATCCTCCAGATTAACGATTTCTCCGGTGTGGAATACATAGGAGGACACATTTGAGAGATTCGGCCGATTATCTTCCAGATACAGCGGAACCCCCGGAAGATCAAGCCCCCCCGCTTCCTCATCAATATCGAGGGAATCGTTATGAAAAACATGGAAGTCCAGTTTCTTTTTTTGGGGGTCAACCAGATACAGGGTGCCGCCGTCGGCTTTTGAGAACCGTCTTGCAATGGAAAGGATCATCTTCAAAAGGGCCCGGATGTCTTTTCCCGTGCCCAGTGCTTTGCCGATGGCCGTCAGTTCCGATATCTCCCTGGCCTGTTCTTCAAGAAAGGGGCAGAGTTCATCAAGGATATTTTCAATGACAATATTAATCCTGGAGTTATCAGAAAATTTTCCAATGTTCTGCATACGTATCCTCAATTTGTTCAGGGCAGGATCATATATAATAGAAATTGAAAATATCAAAAATAAAAACAGGACACAAGGAAAGAAAAATCAAAGGATAGAATTCTATTGATTTTCTTGCTATTTACATCTGTTTGTGGCATCTATGAAAACCTAAAATATCGGCACTATTATTCATTATGTTAAGCAGTTTGCACAAGGAGTGAATACAATGGAGGAACGGTACCATCCTGAATCAGTGGAACCCAAATGGCAGGCATATTGGAAAGAAAGCCAATTGTTCAAGGTCACTGAAGACCCGTCAAAAGAAAAATACTATCTTCTGGAGATGTTCCCTTATCCTTCAGGCAAAATTCATATCGGCCATGTAAGAAATTATACCATAGGAGATGTCGTGGTCCGGTATAAACGGATGAAGGGGTTTAATGTTCTTCATCCCATGGGGTGGGATGCCTTCGGCATGCCGGCTGAAAACGCAGCCATTGATAACAATACCCACCCTGCAGCCTGGACCTACGATAATATCCGCACCATGAGGGCCCAGCTTAAGAAAATGGGATTCTCCTATGACTGGGACCGTGAAATTGCAACTTGTACGCCCGAGTATTATCGCTGGGAGCAGTTGCTTTTTGTAAAGATGCTGGAAAAAGGGATGGCCTATCGAAAGGAATCCTATGTCAACTGGTGCGAAAAATGCCAGACCGTGCTGGCCAATGAGCAGGTGGAAAATGATAAATGCTGGCGATGCTCCCAGCCGGTCCAACAGAAAAAACTCTGGCAGTGGTTTTTCAGGATCACGGATTATGCGGAAGACCTTCTCGTTCACTGTGATCAATTGCCGGGATGGCCGGAAAAAGTAACGGTCATGCAGAAAAACTGGATCGGGAAAAGCGTCGGATCTGAAATCAAATTTAAAGTGGATGGGCATGATCTGGATATCGAGGTCTTTACCACACGGCCGGATACGGTTTTTGGGGCAACGTTCATGTGTCTGGCGCCCGAGCACCCCCTGGTTGAGACCCTTTCCCAAGGAACCCGGATGGAAGAACAAGTTGCTGCTTTTGTCCTGAAGATATCCAGGCAGGAGAGATCGGCCGAAGGTCTTGAAAAATATGAAAAAGAAGGCGTTTTTACCGGGGCCTATTGCATTAATCCGGCAACCGGTGGAAAAATTCCGGTATATACGGCCAATTTTGTATTGATGGGCTATGGAACCGGCGCCATCATGTCGGTTCCGGCCGGAGACCAGCGGGATTTTGATTTTGCACGAAAATACGGGCTTGACATCCGGGTTGTGGTTCAACCGCCGGGCCAAGATCTGGATGGCGCCGTCATGACCGAGGCCTTTACCGGTGAGGGGGTCCTGGTGAACTCGGGTGAGTTTAACGGGATGGATAATAAAACCGCCATGGAGGCGGTAACCGCTTGGTTGGAAAGAGAGGGCCGGGCAAAAAAAACCATCTCCTACCGGTTAAGGGATTGGGGAATATCCAGGCAGCGCTACTGGGGCGCCCCCATCCCGGTGATTCACTGTCCCGACTGCGGGGTAGTGCCGGTTCCTGAAAAAGATCTTCCCATAAGGCTGCCTGAAGAGGCCAATCTTCTTGAAAAAGGCGGGTCCCCTTTACCGACCCTTGATTATTTTGCACGCGCCACCTGTCCTCAATGCGGCAGAAAAGATGCCAAAAGAGATACGGATACCATGGACACCTTTGTTGAATCATCCTGGTATTATTTAAGATATTGTTCTCCCGGATATGATAAAGGTATGTTTGACCCCGAAGCCGTAAAATACTGGGCTCCGGTGGATCAATACATCGGCGGCGTTGAACACGCGGTTCTTCACCTGTTGTATTCCCGGTATTTTATGCGGGTATTGAATTCCCTTGGAATGATTGATTTCAAAGAACCTTTTACACGGCTTTTGACCCAGGGCATGGTCTGCAAAGAAACCATGATGTGCCCGGACCACGGCTATCTTTTTCCTGAAGAAGCTGTGAAACATCCCGATGGCAGGATCATCTGCACAAAATGCAATAAAGATGTCGAAATCGGGCGGGTGATCAAAATGTCCAAGTCCAAGAAAAATGTTGTGGACCCCAACGAATTGCTTGAAAAATACGGTGCCGATGTCACCCGGTTGTTTTCATTGTTTGCCGCACCGCCGGAAAGAGATCTTGAATGGAGTGAAGACGGGGTCGAAGGAAGCAACCGGTTTGTCAACAGGGTATGGCGGCTGGCCATGGACTCGATGGAAAAGATAAAAGGGGTCGAACCCTTTTCAGGTCCGGCTTCGGATCTGACTTCGGGTTCGGCAAAAACACTTTATATTAAGGCGAATCAGACCATTCAAAAGGTGACCCGGGACATTGATAAAAGCTTTCATTTCAATACGGCCATTTCCGCCGTCATGGAGCTTGTAAATGATATCTACACCATTGATCTCGAAGCCGCCGAAACAGAGCTCAAAAGAGTGCTCGCATTTAGTCTTGAAAATATCCTTTTGCTTTTATCACCGATTATTCCCCATTTTTGTGAGGAAATATTTGAAAAGCTCGGCAATAAGGGCTCCATTCTGCTGCGATCATGGCCGGAATTCAGGGAAGATTCCCTTGAATCGGATGAGATAACGGTTGTGGTTCAGGTCAATGGAAAACTCAGGTCAACATTTTTACTCAAGGCCGACAGCGATGAATCAAAAGTTAGAGAAGCCGCACTTTCCGATGAGAAAATACAAAAATACATTGGAGATAAAAAGCCTAAAAAGGTGATTGTCATTACAAAGAAACAAACCCTTGTCAATATAGTGATCTAATATGAAATACATGAAAAGATTTTTACTGATCTGCCTTTTTTCTTTTATCGCAGCCTGCGGGTATCAGTTGGAAGGCGGCGGGTATATTAATAAAGATGTAACGCGCGTTGCCGTGAAGGTTTTAGTGAACAATACCTCTGAAACAGGAGCTGATGTCATATTTACAAATGCCCTCATTAGAGAGATTCTTCAGAAAACAGATACCAAAGTCGTGGATGAGGCCACTGCTACAGCGGTCATAGAAGGCACCATTAAATCTGTTACCTTTGCCGCCTTGTCACGGGCATCCGCGGAATCTGTTATCGAAAGAGGAATATCCGCCACCATGGATATTCAGATGGTGAACAAAGAGGGAGAAGAAATCTGGTCTGCCATGAATCTAAGCTCCACCGAAAGCTATACAACGTCCCAGGATACAGCTGCGGATGAAGGCAACAAAGGTACGGCTTTGGAAAAAATTGCCACGAGAAGTGCTGAAAGAATCGTCAGCAGAATGTTAAGCAATTTTTAATATGATGATGAAGACAGGATTTATTAAGAATAATAAATCCTGTCTTGAGTTTGATCATTTGAAGAAGAAAAAACGCGAAGGCTTATGCATTCATAAATTTGAACAGTCTGGAAATTTTTCTGGAAGCGGTTTTTTTATGGATAATGCCTTTTTTGGCCGCTTTGTGAAGGGCGGATTGATTTTTTCTCAGGATTTCATCCGAATTTTCACCGCCAGCTTCTTTTACGGCTCGAAGCTTTTTTTCCAGGGTTTTGAGGGTGGTTTTGGCGGATCTGTTTCTAAGCCGTCTTCCCTGACTCTGTTTTGCACGTTTGATCGCAGATTTATGGTTTGCCAACTTAATCTTTCTCCTTTATAAATGGGTATTTAATATTCGGTCATATTTCAAATTCGGAAACATATAGACTTTGTTGAATTTTGTCAAGAAAAACTTATGGGCAGAATGCTGAAAAAGACCGCTTTAATCAGCCTATTAACCTTTGGGAGCCGAATTCTCGGGGTTGTGAGGGATGCCCTCATTGCCCTTTGTTTTGGGGCATCCTCTCAAAGCGATGCCTTTTTTATTGCGTTTCGTCCCTTTGATCTTTCCCGAAAGCTTTTCTCCGAAGGAATCTTAAGCATCTCTTTTATACCTGTTTTTTCGGAAACCCTTGAAAGAGAGGGACGAGCACGGGCAGCGGCTATGGTTTTTTCATTTTTTTTCTTTTTTTCAATCATCGGCATTTTAATTGTTGTGTCGGGGATTTTTTTTGCACCTCTGGTGATGAAATTCATTGCTCCCGGATTCATTCATCATTCTTATCAATACGGGCTGACGATGATTTTAATGAAAATCATGCTGCCCTATGTTTATTTTATTCTGATCACGGCACTTTGCATGGGGGTGCTGAATTCTTTCGGTCATTTCAGCGTCCCGGCCGTCGCTCCTCTCGTGTTCAACCTGGTCGTCATCGCATTTACCCTTTTTGTTTCCAGCCGGTTTGATGTTCCGATTCTAGGATTGGCTCTGGGAGTAACGGCAGGCGGAATAGTTCAGCTTGCCGTCCAGATCCCGTCGATGGTACGACTGGGGCTGCTTAAAATTTCATTTTTCCGTATTTTCCACCCCGGTGTTTTAAGGGTTGCAAAAATTATGATTCCTTCCATGATTGGAGCGGCTTCCTATCAGATCAATATCATGGTGGCTTCGTTTTTTACCTCCGGGCTTGAGGAGGGTAGCGTAACATTTGTGTATTATGCAGACCGGCTGGTTCAATTTCCCCTGGCCCTTTTTGCGGTTTCCGTTGCAACGGTTCTATTGCCGGAAATCTCAAAAAAGATGGTCTTGGGCCAGCTTGATGACGTTGGGGAACTGTTTTCAAGAGGTGTAAAGCTGGTTTTTTTTATCACCATCCCGGCCATGGCAGGGCTTATGGCCCTCAATGAACCCATTGTTAAAATTTTATTCGGGCATGGGGCCTTTGATGCTGAGGCTGTTGAAAAGACGGCGGATTGTCTTTTTTTTCTTGCCTTGGGCCTATGGGCGTTTACGGGGGTGAGATTGTTTGTGACGCTCTATTATTCAATGAGGAATATCGCCATTCCCTTTTATTCCGGGCTTATTACCGTGGGGCTGAACCTGGTTCTCTGTCCAGTTTTGATGAGCCTATTGGGGGTGAGAGGGCTTATCCTGTCCGTATCCTTATCGGCCGCGGCAGGATTTGGTTTTTTATTTTTTAATATTCCCGGGACAATGGATATTCGGAAAAATGAGATCATTGTTTCTGCTTGCAGATCTTTTTTGGCATCTGCTATAATGTTTTTCCTTGTCAGGCAGACGGCAGAACGGATTTTGCCCCTGTCGACATCGAGACTCGGATTCGCCATAGGGGTTACAGGGTGCATAGGCATTGGAATGATTTTATATCTCGGAATCCATCAGATCCTATCAAACCCTGAATGGGAACTCATAAAAAGAGGAATAAGAAAAAGGCATCATGACCACGGTTGAAAAAGCAGGCTTCTATTTGGCGGTATTTTTTATTACTGCTCTCTTATGCCTAATGGTGTTTTCCGAAAACGGTATCCTAGATCACAGGACCCTATCGCAAAAAGAACAGAGCGCCCAAGATCAGACCCGCATGGTTGAATCGGAAAACCATAAACTTGAGAATGAAATCAACATGTTGAAAACAGACATGGAATACCTGAAACATCTTGCAAAACATGAACATGATATGATTGAAGAAGATGAACTGATGTTTAAGGATAAACCGGATAATAAGGGGGATACGCCATGAGTCAGAATATCAGGACACTTGAACTGGCGAGGCTCTATGAGCGTCAGGGATATTATAAAGATGCCCTTGAAATCTATTTGCATCTTCACGGCCAAAAAACCGGAACTGAGATTCAGGCAGGAATAAACCGCATGAATGAAAAATTGGAGAAAGCAGGGCTTGAACCCTTACCTGAAGAAAAGACAGCCTTAAATTTTGAAAAATGGTTGATGTTGCTGATATTAAGGCATCGGTTGGACAATTTTATTAAAATCAGAAAGAGACTTTCCTGAAAACAAAGGGTAAGACTTCAAAGATGCTTTTTTCGGCCGGCCGGATGAATATTAAGGCATTCTGACAATTCTGAACCCCAGGCTGTTTCTTTTTGCTACGGGTTTATAATATCCCCGGTAGGCAGATCGTTGATACTTGCTTGATTGATGCCATGCTCCCCCCCGAAAAATTCTATGGCTCCCGGTTTTGCATAGAGGATCAACAATATTATCCTGATAGGTATCTGTTATCGCACCGATATTGCGGCTAAACGGGTCACGCCATTCGCAAGCATCCTGAACCCATTCCTGGACATTACCGTGCATGTCATAAAGGCCCCATTTATTCGGAGATTTGGTTTTTACCGGATGGGGTTTAAAATCCCCGGGAGGATTCTGAGCACCCGAATTATAACAGTACCAAGCCATCTCAAGGATGGCAGGTTCCGGCTTATTACAGGCAAAGGTAGTCGAAGGTCCTTCTGCAAAGGCCGTGATGGATTCGGCCCGGCAGGCATATTCCCATTCTGCTTCAGTCGGTAGCCGGTATTTATCCGTTTTTTCCCACTCATTCAGAACCCTTATAAATTCAATGCATTGGTTCCAGGAAACCGTATCCACAGGATAGTTTTTTCCCAAGTCTGCAAACGAGGAAGGGTTAAATCCCACAAGCTTTTCCCATTGTCCCTGGGTCACCTCTGTTTCTCCCAAGTAAAAGCTTTTTGAGATGACCACCTTGTGCTGGGTTTCATTCCATTGGCGACCTTCTTCAGACTCAGGACTTCCCATGATAAAGCTACCGGCAGGGATAAGAATAAACCGCATACCGAGTTTATTGGTAAAAATCTCAGGTTCGGCCCAAAGGTTGGAATTAAAAAAATAAAAAAATACAATTAAAAAAGATGAGACAAAGTTTCTATTTTTCATGAAGATTTCCCAATAGTTTGGTGAATCGAATTTTCATAAAACCCTATCACACTATTCAATCCCAGTTCAATGGTGAAATTCAGTAAAAAAAGACTTTATCAGTTGAAAAATCAGGTAGAGATGATATTAAGTTCTTATTCGACAAACAAAGGAGAGCGGCCATGAAACCAAAAGAACCCCTTGAAGCAAAGATACCCACAACAAAAACCAATACCAATAAAAAGAAATTATCGGAAATCCCAGAGGGTGAAAAAAGAACTGACCTGTCTCTTCTCAAAAAGAATGAATTTGCAATGATTCTTATGGGAGCTCTATTGTTAACCCTTATTGTCTTTTTTTTCTTTTTCAGGACATCTGACCCTGCTCCCCCGTCTGTGCCTGAAAATCAGTCCGTTTTACCGATTTCCGATCTTGAAAGCAGGATGGAAAAGATAGAGCAGGCCCTTCAGATTCGGGAGACATCCGCATCACCCGAAGGTGGGAACGCACTAAAGGAAAAGGCTGGGATAAATCCTCTGGAAGAGAGGGTGGCAAGGCTTGAAACCGCCTTTTCAGTCAAGATGGACTCAATGGTTGAAAGAATTGGAAAAATTGAAAAAAACATCAGTCAATTAGCGGCAAAGTCGGATGTCTCTCCCGAGGTTTCCGAGGCAAAGCCGGGGGCTGTTGTTCCTGCGCCCGAAAAAAAGACGGTGAAAAAAGAAAAGAAAGACCCCATCTTTCATACGGTCCAAAAGGGCGAAACACTTTTCAGTATCAGCAGGAAATATAATATAAGCGTTGAAACCCTTAGAAAAATAAACAATCTTTCCAATGATACGACTATTTTCCCGGGGAATAATATTCTGGTCCGGTAGGATCCGGGATGAGTCTATAATCAAGACATTCCATGTCCTTATTCTTGGGACGGCCTCAAGGTATCGGACGTATTGTTTCTCTTTGTCGGCCCTGAATAGATCTGAACTCAAGGCTCTTAAACATGCGATCCCTTGTGATATCCAATTTGTTTATAAAAAAACAAATAAATCTATCAATCGTTAAATACGGTATGATGTTTGCTTGAACGTGATCCTTAAGATCGTAATATGACAGCCAATGGCCCTGTATGTTGGACCGGGAAGATTCAACCCATTAAAGACATTTGAAAAGGAGAACAAATGCAAGAGGGACAATACTCACCCATGGCAACAGCGCTCACACTGGAAGATGATGAGCCTCCCAGTAGCAGGCGTGTTGCAGTAACCCACCCTTCGGCTTCAACAGCCGTTTCCTACCCGTTTTTTTTTAAAAATACCAATCTTATCCAGGCTGCAAAGATTCAGGTCAGTCGGCGCAGTCCCAAAACCAGTTCTGAGACCCGGTCTTTTCGGCGCAGATTCTATCCTCTGGTGTCTGACAAAGAATGGAATGATTGGCAATGGCAGGTCAGCCATCGGATCAGAACCTATGAAAAGCTTAGCCGGATACTGATCTTATCACCTGATGAAACATTGGTCAACAGCGGGACCCAGCTCCCGTTGAGTATTACACCCTATTACCTCAGCCTTATCTCGGCAGATGACCCGGATCAACCCCTGCGCAGGTCTGTGGTTCCCAGCGTCAACGAATGGGTTAAAATGCCCTGTGAATCTGATGACCCCCTTGGTGAGGATCACCAGAGTCCGGTGCCGGGACTTGTTCACCGTTATCCGGACAGGGTCTTATTCCTGCTTCTGGATTTTTGTTCTACCTATTGCCGGTATTGCACCCGGTCAAGGGTTGTGGGACATGGGAATATCCATGCAGGACGGACGAGGTGGGAAAAGGCCATTGATTATATCGCCGGAACGCCGACGGTTCGGGATGTGTTGTTGTCCGGCGGGGACCCTCTGACCTTGAGTGATGACCGGCTGGAATGGGTCTTGTCCAGACTGCGACGAATCCCCCATGTTGAAATCATCCGTATCGGTACCAAGGTGCCGGCGGTTTTGCCCCAGAGAGTCACTCCCAGGCTTGTTAAAATGCTCAAACGGTATCATCCCCTATGGATGAGCCTTCATTTTGTCCATCCGGATGAATGTACGCCTGAGACAACGAAGGCCTGCACAATGCTTGCCGATGCCGGTATCCCCCTGGGGTCCCAGACGGTTCTTTTAAAGAACATCAATGACTCGGTGGATACCATGAGAGCGCTTATGCAGGGACTGATGAAAATGAGGGTAAGACCCTATTATCTTTACCAGTGTGATCCCATCACCGGGTCCGGACATTTCAGGACTTCCATTGAAAAGGGCCTTGAGATCATTCGCGGCCTTCGGGGATTTACATCCGGGTATGCCGTTCCCACCTATGTTGTGGATGCCCCCGGGGGCGGCGGAAAAATTCCGTTAATGCCGGATTATGTTCAGGGACATACGGCTGAAGAGATGATCCTGAGCAATTATGAACATAAAAATTTCAGATATCCTGATCCTCTTCCCGGGGAAACTGTGTTTTGAAGAAGCAAATAAAGGGATGTAATTTTTTACCAGGAGAAGGATAATGAAAATAGGACTGACCTATGACCTGCGCCAAGATTACCTGGCCATGGGCTACAGTGAGCTTGAAACGGCGGAATTTGATACCATCGAAACCATTGAGGGCCTTGAAGGGGCGCTTTTAACCCTGGGACACGAGACGGTCCGTATCGGCAACGGCCGCAGGCTCGCCGAGCGTCTTGTGAAAGGGGACCGTTGGGATCTTGTCTTTAATATTGCAGAAGGCCTTCATGGGGTTGGAAGAGAAGCCCAGGTGCCGGCCATTCTGGATTTATATGAAATCCCCTATACCTTTTCAGACCCCCTTGTGATGAGTCTTTGCCTCCACAAGGGAATGACCAAACAGATTATCCGTGATGCAGGACTGGTCACGGCGGATTTTGTGGTGGCACATTCTGTTGAGGATGCAGACCTTGTCCGCTTTGAGCCTCCGTTTTTTGTTAAACCCGTGGCCGAAGGAACGGGCATGGGGATCACGGCCAAATCCGTGGTGCGATCCCGCCCGGAGCTTAAGGATGCCTGCCGGGATCTTCTTGAACAATTTCAACAGCCGGTTCTGATTGAAGAATTCCTGCCGGGAAGAGAATTTACCGTGGGGCTTGCAGGTACGGGCAAAGCGGCAAGGGTCCTTGGTACTATGGAAATTTTGCTTCTGGACGGGGCGGAAAAAGAAGTCTATTCCCTTGAAAACAAGGAAGGTTGGGAAGGCCGGGTGGAATACCGGCCGGTCAGTCCTGGAAAAGATTCCTTGGTTCAGGAAGTGGAAACCCTGGCCCTAAAATCCTGGAACGTTCTGGGCTGCCAGGACGGTGGCCGCATCGACATCCGTTGCAATCGTTTGGGCAGACCCGGATTTATCGAGGTAAACCCCCTGGCCGGGCTTCGTCCAGAATATTCAGACCTGCCAATGGTTTGCGGATTTTTTGGGACATCATATGTCCGACTTATTGAAATGATCCTGGCATCCGCTTCCAAGCGGATACCAACCCATGGGGCATCGTGAACCGGACCATCGCAGCGGTTCACAATGCTGTGAAAGACAGCAGCCTTCCCGATGAAGAGGATGTACTGATTCAGGTTGAAGCCGTATCCGATGCCCTTATAAACTTGGGTTATGAACCGGAACCTTTACCCTGTGACCTTGATCTTGAAAATCTGAAATCAAGACTGATTACCCTTGATCCCCTTGCTGCCTTTAATCTGGTCGAATCCCTGGCCGGCCATGGACGATTGATTCATGTTGTCCCGTCATTTCTGGATGCTCTGCACATTCCCTATACCGGGTGTCCGGCCGAAGCAATTTTAACAACCTCACATAAAGTTATGGCTAAAGAAAGGATGAAGGCGGCAGGGCTGCCGACGCCGGACTGGATCAATCCGGTTCCCAGGGACATGCCCTGGTCAGGGTCGACCCGTCTTGAGGACCCGCACGAAAGGGTATGGATCATCAAATCCCTCTGGGAGCATGCCTCTCTTGGGCTGGAAAAAGAAAACCTGGTTCATGGAGCAGCCCAAGACATCCATAGGCTTTTATCCGGCTGCAAACCAGAAATGGGCGGGGCCTGTTTTGCCGAAGCCTTTATAGAGGGAAGGGAATTCAACCTTTCTATTCTGGATACAATAGACGGTCCCAGAGTCCTTCCTCCGGCAGAAATTTTGTTTCAAGGGTTTGAGGCAGATACACCCAGGATAGTCGGCTACCGGGCCAAATGGATGCCGGATTCGGCTGAATATCACAATACTCCCCGGTGCTTTGAGTTTTCAGCAGTTGACCAAAATTTATTGTCAACCCTTGAAACTCTTGCTCTCCGGTGCTGGCAAAGTTTTGGTCTGAGAGGATATGCCAGGGTGGATTTTCGGGTTGACAATCGAGGCCGGCCCTTTATCCTGGAAATCAATGCCAATCCCTGCATTTCCCCGGATGCAGGGTTTGCTGCAGCCCTGGACCGGGCAGGGATGTCCTATTCCCATGCCGTAGAACAGATTTTAAACCAGAGAAGCAGACCTTTGAGGATCACCCATGTTTAGAATCAGGCGTATTTTTGATGATGTGATTCCGGTGAACAAAAACACCTTGCGCCAGGTTAGGGATATTCTTAAAAAACGGTTCCCTGAAGTTTCCGAACATGACATCCATGAGATCGGGGAGAAACTCAGAAATCCTTTTAAACTCAGGTTCCGGCCCATTTTATTTGTGGCTGAAAACATCCGCAACAAGGTATTGGGATTTGCCATGGTGCTTCATGAACCGGAAATTAATTTTTGCTTCCTGGATTGGATCGCCACTGCCAAGGATACCATAAGAGGAGGCCTTGGCAGCGCCTTGTATGAACGTGTCCGGAGCGAGTGCTCGTCATTGGGGGTTCAGGGGCTGTTTTTTGAATGTCTGCCGGATACGCCGGGGTCCTGTTCCCCGGATGTTCTCAAAGAAAATATAGCCCGATTCAGGTTCTATGAACGCTATGGCGCCCGACCCATTGTGGGGACGGCCTATGATATGCCGCTGAATCCGGAAGATACCTGCATGCCCGTCCTGGTATATGACGGACTGGACAAGGATAAACCCCCCGGCCGCAACCATGCCCGCAGGGTGGTCCGTGCCGTCCTGGAACGAAAATATGCTCACCTGTGCTCTCCCGAATATGTAGAAAAGGTGATGGATTCCATCCGGGATAATCCGGTAAAGATACGGCCTTTTTGTTATATCAAATCCAAAAAGGCTGATCAGAAGGTCCATCATAAAGGATTTACGGAAAAAATTGCTCTGATCATCAATGAGCGCCATACCATTCATCATATCCATGAACGCGGCTATGTGGAATCACCGGTCAGGGTCAGGAGCATTCTTTCATCCCTTGAGAAGAGCGACCTTTTTGAACGTATGGAGACAGCGTCTTTTCCCGACAGTCATATTTACAGCATCCACGATGCGGATTTTCTTGCTTTTCTATTGCGGGCCTGTGAGGAAGTGGACGAAAAAAAATCCCTTTATCCCTATGTGTTCCCCATCCGGAACAGAATGCGTCCGCCGGGTGAATCTTCCGTACTGCCGGGATATTATTGCATTGATACCTTTACCCCGATTCACCGGAATGCCTATCCGGCTGCCAGGGGCGCCGTTAATGCCGCATTGACCGCAGCAAAGGCCTTGTTGGATGGCAAGCGGATTGCCTATGCCCTTGTGCGGCCTCCGGGACATCACGCAGAACGCCGGTCCTTTGGCGGGTTTTGCTACCTGAACAGTACGGCAGCGGCTGCCCAGTATCTGAGGGAACAGGGGAGGGTGGCCATCCTGGACATTGACTATCATCACGGAAACGGACAGCAGGATATTTTTTACAACCGGTCCGACATTCTGACCGTATCCATTCATGGGCATCCCCATTTTGCCTATCCCTATTTTTCCGGGTTTGAAGATGAAACCGGCGCGGATGAAGGAGAAGGGTTCAATCTGAACATCCCTTTAGGTGAATCCGTCACCGGCCCTGAATACCAAAAAGCCCTGGTAAAGGCGCTCAGACGCATCTTTGAATTTAAACCCGACTTCCTGGTCGTGGCTCTGGGATTGGATACGGCCCAACATGACCCCACGGGAACCTGGTCCCTTACCCCGGAGGATTTTAAAATGAACGGCCGCATGATCGGAGAAACCGGGTTGCCCATCCTGGTGGTCCAGGAAGGCGGCTACAGAACCCGCAGCCTTGGGGGGAATGTTCGTAATTTTTTCCAGGGCATGGCAGAGGTGGTTTTCAGGATAACAGGCCGTAAGTCCCTTTATGACCTGGGTCACAAAGGGTTGAGCATCCGGTATGAAGCTGTCCCGGAGGATGTGAAACAGATCAGGGTTCTTGTGGAAGCCACCGGGTTTTTCAGGCCGGACGAAATTGAGATTGCCGAAGAACTGGTTCGAGAGCATCTGGAAAAAGGTCCGGAAGAGAGCGGTTATCATTTTGTCATCGCCTCAAAAAACGGCAGGCTGATTGGATATGGATGCTATGGCCCTATTCCCTGCACCCTTACCAGCTATGATATCTACTGGGTTGCCGTTTCTCCGGAATTTCAAGGTAAAGGGCTTGGAAAAATCATTCTGACTGAAATGGAACGGCTGATTTTTGAAGCCAAGGGAAAGAGAGCCTATGTGGAAACCTCCACCCAAACAAGATATGCGTCTACCCGCAGTTTTTACGAACGGTGCGGATACCGCTGCGACGTGGTTCTGGATGATTTTTACGAACCGGGTGACGGCAAGGCCATTTACAGCAAATCCATGGGATTGAATCTATGATCAAAGCTTATATCAACGGGAAATGGGTTATCTGCCGATAAGCCCTTTTTCGATGGCATAGGTTGTCAATTCGGAAACATTATGAAGGTCCAGTTTGCTCATGATATTTGCCCGATGGCGCTCCACTGTTTTGGGGCTGATACACAAGAACTCCGCAACCTCTTTACTGGTGTGACCTTCTCCGACCAGTTTGAGAACTTCTCTTTCCCTCTGGGTCAGCATATCCCATGAGGTTTCCGGTTTAAGCGTTTTCTTTCCTTCAAGGTAGCCCTGCATGACCTTGTCCGTGATACCCGGGCTGATATAGGTTTTTCCGGACAACACCACATAAACCGCTTTTAAAAGCTCATCCTGGGAACTGTCTTTCAGGCAGTATCCTGCAACACCGGCTTTAAAACATTCCAGGATATAATCATCTGAGTCGTGGATGGTCAGAGTAAGAATTCTTGTTTCCGGTGACTGCCGTTTAATCTCTTTAATAGCGGAAAGGCCATCCATTCTCGGCATGGACAAATCAATCATGACCAGGTCCGGGGGGGGCGTTAATCCTAACACCGTTTTAACTGCAGCCAACCCATCCTCCGCTTCAGCAACAACTTCAAGCGTTTCCTCCGCATCAATCATCATGCAAAGTCCTTCTCTCAGCAAGGTAATGTCTTCTGCGATTACAATCCGTTTTGTCTTCATATCGGTCTGCCTTTTTTAAAAGTGAGCGTGTCTGCTGTCTTAGCACTGAAACAAACAAAATTCCATTCCTCATGAAAACTTTTTATATACGGCCTGTAATGGATCTTCCCCTGCTGTTTTTTTATGTTATGCAGCTCCTGACAGAAGCAATAATCTCTTCCGACGGCGCACTTTTGGTCAAATAGGCGACTGCTCCGGCTTGATACATGGTATCAATGATGCTCTTGTCATCATGCATGGACAATCCAATCACTTTTATGTGAGGATGTTTTGACAAAATCCGGCGCGTAACCGACACGCCGTCTATTTCCCCTAAATTAATATCCATAATAATCACGTCCGGGGATAATTTTTCCGCCAGTTCAAAAGCCAGCGCTGCGTTATCCGCTTCTCCGATAACCCGGAAATCAGGTTCCGGCTGCAACAACTCTTTCAACGCTTCGCGCAACATCTTGTGATCATCCACGATGAGAATATCTATCATAACGATTCAAAAATCAGGCGTTTGCCGTCATTGATCCTGCATGAAGCTGATCGGAATCCTGCCCGATCAGCTTGTCCATCATAAGTCCCCCGGATATGGCATGGTAGGATTCAATGGGAAATAATGCAGGATATCCGTTTTGAAGTTGATATCCGGGAAGAACGGCATACTGTGGCGCCTGGTGATGGAATTTCTCAAGCATGGCATAATTTTCAGGAAGCACCAGCGGGCTGTCATATTGTACGATGATCACACCGGTAATATATCCTGGAAGGGCTTTAATACCAAGGGCCACTATGTCCAATGCATCACACCGTCCATTATCGACTGCGATGCAGACAGGATAACCGGATAAAGCGGCCCCGATTTCCAACTGTTCCCGATTGACCACAACAGCAATGTCATCAATACCGCTTTTGAGGATATTGTCTACACAGGAATTGATTGTCGGCTGATTCTTTGCAGAAAACACCGAATCCGATGCTGATAATTTTTTTAGCGTGTGACTGGCCAATACAACAACACCTACTGAAGTATGCATCTCTTTTCTCCTTTTTGTTGGTAAAGTTTAATTTTACTTCCCGCAGTCTTGCTTTATTGATTTCAGTCTTAGAATAGAAAACCAAATATAAAAATCCGTGAAAACCTGT
>Ga0208373_1002672_pt1 | contig 19074 bp, 21 predicted proteins | sample RifOxyC2_FD_184036 | JGI IMG/M metagenome (GOLD analysis project Ga0208373, IMG submission 184036) | Soil microbial communities from Rifle, Colorado - Rifle Oxygen_injection C2 (SPAdes) | ecosystem: Environmental > Terrestrial > Deep subsurface > Rock core/Sediment | place: Rifle, Colorado... | reverse complement strand
CGTAACTTTTGATGAACTTGTAAATAATTTAAATATAAAGATTTAAAAAATATGTATAAAATTATTTTTCATTCTTTAGTTGAGAAAAAGGATTTAAAAGATTTGAATAAAAAAGATCAAGAAAGAATTTTAAAAGCGATTTATAAAAAATTGACTTATAATCCGGAGGAATTTGGAAAATATTTAAGTGGAGAATTGAAAGGTTATTTTCGTTTAAGAGTTGGAGAATATAGAGTTGTTTATAGTATAAAAAAGAAAGAAGTAACTGTTTTTGTATTAAAAATTGGAGCAAGAAAAGATTTTTTGGTTTATCTTGAGGCGGTAAAGAGATTGAAAATTTTATAAAAAATAAAAACCCCCTCTTTAAATAAATCAAGGAGGGGGTTTTATTTTGTATGCAAAATTTCAATAAGAAAAACCTTATTTAACTTTGTCAGCTAAAGCTTTTCCTGTTCTCCAACGAACAACTTTTCTAGCTGCAATTTTGATTGTAGCACCAGTTCTTGGATTTACACCATTACGAGCTTTTCTTGCTACAACTTTCCAAGTACCAAAACCTGGAATAGTTACTTTACCGCCTTTTGAAAGGGCTTTTACAACAGCATCAAGCATGCCGTTAAGACCTTTTGCAGCAGCTGCTTTTGATGTGCCAGCGCTTTTTGCTAGGACATCAACAAGTTCTCCTTTTGTAAGGTTCATGTTGTTAAGGGTTAGGAAATAATAAACATGATTAAACATTGATTATATAAGGCAAATCAAAGAATTTTACAAGCTTTTTTGTTTTAGTAGCTGATTAGAGCTCAAGTATAAAAAATTAGTTCATTTCAAAACTACTTCTGTATTGTATTTCTGTTTAAATTTAATGTAAAAAATTATGCAAGACTTTTTAAGTTAGTCTAGTCGCTAGTAAATGTTTTATTCTACCTGTAAAGCTATTTAATTTCTAAATTTCATTAGAAAAGCATGATTAATAATAAATTGTGGCTCTTTCTTTGTAAAAAAAGAGGTTTGACTATATTTGAAAAATTAGTTAAGAAAGGGAGTAGAAGAAATTATAATTTTTAATTAAAAGAAGTGTCAAAAAATCTTGTCATTGTCGAGTCTCCGGCTAAGGCCAAAACTATTTCTAAGTTTTTGGGCAAGGATTATATTGTCAAAGCTTCGATGGGGCATGTTCGAGATTTGCCGAAATCTACTATGGGAATTGATATTGAGAATGATTTTGAGCCTAAGTATATTATCCCAGTTGATAAGAAAAAAACTATTTCTGAACTTAAATCGTGTTTAAAATCTGATACTACTCTTTGGATCGCAACTGATGAGGATCGTGAAGGAGAGGCGATTGGATGGCATTTGTTATCAGCTTTAAAAGTTGATAATAGCCGTAAAACTCATCGAATAGTTTTTCATGAAATTACTAAATCAGCTTTGGAGGAAGCGATAAAAAATCCACGAGATATAGATGAAAATTTAGTTTCCGCTCAGCAAGCTAGACGAGTTTTGGATAGGCTTGTTGGTTATGAACTTTCTCCTCTTTTATGGAAAAAAGTTCGATATGGACTTTCCGCAGGCCGCGTTCAGAGCGTTGCGGTGCGTTTGATTGTCGAAAGAGAACGCGAAATCAGAGCTTTTAAAAAAGAAGAATATTGGTCAATTGAAGGACTTTTTAAAAAAGAGCAAGAATTTTCAGCGAAATTACATTTTATTGATGGTAAAAAAGCCGAAATTAAGGATGAAAAATCAGCTGATAAAATTTTAAAAGATTTAGACGGGGCAAGTTACGAAGTTTCAAAAGTTGAGAAAAAACAGATTAAAAGGAATCCAGCTCCTCCTTTTATCACCTCAACCTTGCAACAAGAAGCCGCCAGAAAGCTTAAAATGTCTGTAAAAAAGGCGATGATGATCGCTCAACAACTTTACGAAGGTATAGATATAGGCAGTGAGGGCGCTTTGGGTTTAATAACTTATATGCGTACCGACTCTGTAACTTTATCAAAACAAGCTTTGGATCAAGCGAGACATGTAATCAGTGATGTTTTTGGTAAGGATTTTGTCTTAGAAACGCCTCGATATTATAAAAACAGGAAAGGAGCGCAAGAAGCGCATGAAGCAATTCGTCCGACTGATTTGAGTCGTAAACCGGAAGCTTTAATAAAATATTTGGATAAAGATCAGTTAAGGTTGTATGAATTAATTTGGAAAAGAACAATGGCTTGTCAGATGAAAGAAGCAATTTTGAATAAAGTTTCAGTAGATATTGAACCAAAAATAGCTATCAACAATAAATTACCGACTACTGACTATATTTTCCGAGCCAGCGGGCAGACGATTGAATTTCCTGGATTTATGCGGGCTTACGTTGAAGGATATGATGATCCGGAAGAAGCTTTGGAAGATAAAGAGAAAATTTTGCCGGATTTAAACGAAAAAGATAGTGTTGATTTGAAAAAATTAATTCCTAATCAGCATTTTACTGAACCACCACCAAGATATACGGAAGCAAGTTTGGTAAAAAAATTGGAAGCGGAAGGGATTGGCAGACCATCAACTTATGCGCCAACAATTTCTACGATAATGACACGCGGATATGTTGAAAAAGAAGCTGGCGCTTTAAAACCAACTGATACCGGCGAGGTTGTGAATGATGTTTTAGTTGAGCATTTTGCGGATATTGTTGATTATAAATTTACCGCTAAAATGGAGGATACTTTGGATGATATTGCTGAAGGAAAAGAAAAATGGAAACCAGTAATTAAAAATTTTTATAAACCTTTTCATCAAAATATTGTGGAAAAAGAAAGCAGTATTCAAAAATCAGATTTGATAAAAGATGAAACTAAGGAAATTTGTGAAAAATGTGGCAAGCCAATGGAAATCAAACTTGGTCGCTACGGTAAATTTTTATCATGCACAGGCTATCCAGATTGTAAGAACGCCAAGCCGTTAAATGGTAAAGAAAAAGATGAATCTTCAAAAGAATTAGAAAAAAAACTAAGTGATAAAAAATGTAATAAATGTGGCGAACCTATGCTTATTAAAAATGGGAAATATGGTGAGTTTTTAGCTTGTAGCGCCTATCCAAAATGCAAAAATATTCAATCGATTTTTAAATTAACTGGGACTCATTGTCCTGATTGCAAAGATGGTCAGTTAGTTGAAAGAAGAGTTAGAAAAACCGGAAAAATTTTTTGGGGATGCAATAAATTTCCTAAATGCAAATTCGCATCTTGGGACGAACCGCAAAAAGAGAAATGTCCAAAATGCGGCGCTTTAACAGTAAAAAAAGTATCTAAAAAAGAGGGAGAAAAGATTAAGTGTAGTAAATGTGAGTGGGTCGGATAAATGGAAATTGTTGAATTTGACGGTTCGATTTTTGATCTTTAAATTAAATTTCTTTTTTGTTTTATTTTTATTTTATGCTTCTAAATCGTAAAAAAACTCGTGTTATTAAAATTGGCTCTTTGACGATTGGCGGTAATAATCCGATTGCTATTCAATCTATGACTGATACCAAAACTTATGATGTAGCTTCTACGGTTAAGCAAATCTTGGCTTTAGAAAAAGAAGGGTGCGAGATGATTCGAGTGGCGGTGCCTTCGGCAAAAGATGCGGAAGCTTTGACCTTAATTGCTGATCAAATCTCTATCCCTTTGATTGCGGATATTCACTTTGTTCCTAAATTGGCTTTGAAAGCTTTGGATTATAAAATTGCGAAATTAAGGATTAATCCCGGAAATTTTTTGGATAAGGGAATTTTGAAAGAAGTAATTGCCAAAGCAAAAGATAAAAATGTGGCGATAAGAATTGGTGTTAATGCCGGGTCATTGGAAAAAGAATTTTGGGATAAATATGGTGCACCGACTGCGTCTGCTTTAGTTGCGTCTGCTTTGAAATCAATTGAGTTTTTTGAAAAACAAGACTTTGAGAATTTAGTAATTTCTGTAAAAACTGAGAATGTTTTGCGCAATATTTCAGCTTATAAGATGCTTTCTGCGAAAACTAATTATCCTTTACATCTTGGCGTTACTCATGCTGGTGATGCTTTTGATGGTACGATTAAGAATTCAATCGGAATTGGAGCGCTTTTAGCTGAAGGTATTGGCGACACTATTCGAGTATCTTTAGCCGCTGATCCTCTGGAAGAAATTGCAGTTTGCAAGGCGATTTTGAAATTTTTAAATTTATATACAAAAGAGCCGACAATTATTGCTTGTCCAACTTGCGGTAGAATTACTATAGATTTGAAGAAAATTTTAAAAGAAGTAAAAGAAAAGACAAAAAATTTAAAGGAAAATGTAAAAATCGCAGTTATGGGATGTGAAGTAAATGGTCCTGGAGAAGCGCGTGAAGCAGATTTTTGCATCACTGGAGCTAATGGAAAAGGAATAATTTTTCAAAATGGCAAAGTTGTAGCAGTGGTTGCGGAAGAAAAGATCGTGGAGAAATTGATGGAAATAATAGAGAAAGAAGCTCTTGAAAAAGATTTTAAAATCTCTTGAGCTACTTGGAAAAATTATGCTATAATGATCTTGTCATGATCGAAGAATCAATTTTTTATCAACTCCGCCAATTTTAATATCATAAATATCTTATTTTTGGCTTTTTCAATTCTTTTTTAATAAATTTTTATAACGGTTAAAAAATATGCGACTCTTTATTGCTATACCTATTCCTGATGATGTTCAGGAATATATTCGCGCAGTACAAAATAAACTACCGAAGAAAGGAATTTTTCTTAATAATCATTTTCATTTAACCCTACAATTTCTGGGAGATGACGCTTCAGAAGAACAATTGCAAAAGATTAAATCAGCTATTGCCACAACTTTTGAACAATCTAGTCCTGATAAATATTTTTTATTTCAATTAAGGCCGCTCCAGACTTTTAAAAATAGATTCGGGCAAATAAGAGTAATTTGGACAGGACTCAAAATCTCTAAAATTTTACTGGAATTTCAGAAAAAATTAGAAAAGAATTTGGAAGCGGTAGGATTTAAAAATGAAAAAGTTTTTATTCCGCATTTGACATTAGCTAGAGTCAAATTGCCGCAAACTCAAATGTTAGAAAAAGATTTGCAAAATATTGTTATTGAAGAGAGAATTTTTGAAGTAAATGAAATGCATTTAATCCAAACTTTACTAAAACCAGAAGGAGCAACATATAAAGTTTTGGAAAAATATATGTGGGAAGAGGAGAAATAATTATGAATTGTTATGTGTTGTGAGTAATTTGTAATGAGTAATTTGTAATGAGTAATGAGTAATAATACATCTGCCTGAATCGGAATGGGTAGATTATGTGAAATATATTTTTCTAAAAAACGCAAAACCTACTTTTCTTTCCCAATTACTAATTACAAATTCCCAATTCCCAATTCCCAAATGGTATTAACTTACTCTCAACAATCAGCGATTGGCTCAGAAATCCCTAATTTTGTAGATTTGCCAGAAGTTTTTGGGGATAAATATTCTTTGTCTGATTTTGAGTCAGCTAAGATTTTGGTAGTAATTTTTATGTGTAATCATTGTCCTTATGTGCAAGCTGTTTTGGATCGAATAAATGCTTTAGCTGAGGATTTTATTTCTGAAAAGGTTCAGTTTATCGGTATTAATTCAAATGATGCTGAGAATTATCCAGATGATAGTTTTGAAAATATGAAAAAAGTTGCTGAAGAAAAAAAAATTAAATTTTTATATTTGTACGATGAAAGCCAGAAAGTTGCTAAAGATTTTGGCGCTGTTTGCACTCCGGATATTTTTGTTTATAAAAAAAATGCAGAAAATAAATGGATTTTAAAATATCAGGGTGCCATTGATGATAATTGGAAAGATTTTTCTGCTGTTTCCAAACATTACTTGAGGGACGCGATTTTTTTGCTTTTGCAGGATAAAGAAATTGATTTTGAGCAAAAAGCATCGATGGGATGCAGTATTAAATGGAAAAATTAGTCAATAGCTGGTAGCTTGTAATTGGTAGTGTTTTTGACTATTAATTAAAAATTAATGAAGATTGGTATTGATTGTCGGTTTTATTCTTCTAAGTTTACTGGAATCGGTAGATATACTTTTGAACTTGTCCGAAATTTATTGCAAATTGATAAAAAAAATCAGTATGTTCTATTTTTTAATAAAGAGAAATTTCAACAATTTAAAACTCCTAACGTTAAATCTGTTTTAGTGAATACAGAACATTATTCTCTAAAAGAACAATTAATTCTGCCAAAATTTCTTTATCAAGAAAAGCTGGACATTATGCATTTTACTCATTTTAATGCGCCGATTTTTTATAGAAAGCCTTGCGTTGTCACAATTCACGATTTAACTCCTTCTTTTTTCCCAGGTAAAAAATTTAATCAATGGCATTATAAATTTGCCTATAATTTAGTGTTGAAATCAATTATAAAAAGATCAAAGCAAATTATTTCAGTTTCAGAAAATACCAAAAAGGATATTTTGAAATTTTTTCCTTTTGCAAAAAATAAAATTGAGATGATTTATGAGTCAGTCGCGGAAGAATTTTTGAAAAACCCAGGTGAGAATTCACTGAAAAAAACAAAAGAAAAATTTAACTTAAAGCAGGATTTTTTATTATATACAGGCGTTTTCCGCAATCATAAAAATTTAGTTGGATTGATAGCCGCTTTTGGAAAATTGAAAAAAATCAAAAATTTTAATGGAAAACTTCTCATTACTGGTAAAGAAGATCCTTTTTATCCAGAAGTGAAAAATACGATCAAAAATTTGAATTTAGAAAAAGACGTGATTTTAACTGGGTTAATAGCTGAAGAAGATTTAATAAATTTGTATCATTTGGCAAAACTTTATGTTTTTCCGTCTTTTTATGAAGGTTTTGGGTTGCCGATATTAGAAGCATTTGCTACAAAAACACCTTTAATTTGCTCCAATTCTTCATGCTTGCCAGAAATTGCTGGGGACGGAAATGCGAAATTTTTTGATCCGTATAATATTGATGATTTGGCTGATAAAATTTTGCAAGTTTGGGATGATGAGAATTTACAAAAAAAGTTGATTAAAAATGGGCAAGAGCGATTAAAAGATTTTAGTTGGAGAAAAATGGCAAAAGAAACTTTGGCTTTGTATCAAAAAGTGGTTTCTTTAAATTATAAAAAAATATGATTAAATGAAATGATTTTTATTTGTATATTTTTTTAAAATTTGATAAACTAGATTCAGTTTTTAGTGTTTTTTTACTAAAAAATGAAATGAATTTTTTAAATTTTCAAAAAATCGTTAAAGATTATCCTATTTTTTCTATTCAGGATCTTAAATTGTTTTTTCCTGGTGAAAATCTTTACACTTTGCATACTCAAATTTCTGATTGGGCTAAACAAAATAAGATTATTAAAATTAAAAATGGATCTTATATCTTATCTGAAATTTATACTAAGCAAAAGGTATTGTCTGAATTAATCGCGGCTAAGCTTTATTCCCCGAGCTATATTTCTTTGGAATATGCCTTATCAATTTACGGAATTATTCCAGCCGCTGTTTTTACAATTACTTCTGTTACTACCAAAGCAACTAGAAATTTTTTTTCGCCAATTGGAAATTTTAAATATAGAAAAATTAAAGCAAAATGTTTTGAGGGTTTTGTTAGCAAAAAAGAAGCTAAACTTACGTATTATATTGCCATAGTTGAAAAAGCTTTAGTTGATTTTTTATACTTAAATAGAAATAAATTCAAAGCAGAATTCCAAACATGGCAAGACCTTCGTTTGCAGAATTTGCAAAGTATAAATTTTCAAAAGATTTATAAGTTTGCTAAAAATTTTGATAATCATAAATTATTAGAATTAACAATTAATTTAAAAAATTATGCAAAATCCAATTGATTTTATAAATACAGTCAAAAATTTGGAAAATGTTTCTCGCTTAAATATTTTACGTGAATATTTGCAAGTAATGATTTTGAAAATACTTTATCAAATCAAAAATAGCGAATATTTGCGTTTTGGTGGCGGTACTTGTTTAAGGATTTGTCATAATTTACCAAGATATTCGGAAGATTTAGATTTTTCATTAGATCAAAAAGCAGTGGATACGAAAAAAATAATGAATGAGCTTCAATTTGGCTTTAAAGAACAGAATGTTGATTTTGAATTATTTATTCCAGAAGCTATAGATAGAAAAATTGTAAAAAAATATTGGTTAAAATTCCCTAATCTTTTGCATGCTATAGGTTACTCGCCTCATAGAAGTCAGAAATTTTTTATAAAACTTGAAATTGATTCAAATCCGCCAAAAAAAGGAAAAGGAGAATTTTTTTATGTTGAAAAGTTTAATGAATATTTTCCGATTTTTAAAAGTGATTTACCGACATTATTTGCTGGCAAAATAGGTGCTGTTTGTGAAAGAGGTTATCATGCGATGCGAGATTTTTATGATTTGCTTTGGTATTTGAATAAAAAAATATTGCCAAATTACGAAGAATTGCAAGAAATAGGCATTAATATAAAAAATTCTCAAGAATTAATAAATTTATTGACTGAAAAAACAAAAGATATAAATGGAGACAAATTATTAAGTGATTTAGGTGAATTTTTAGAAAATTCTGTAGAAAAACAAATTTTAAAGAATTATCATCAGGTTTTTAACCAGGCAGGGAAGAGATTTTTGGAGGAAGGGTAGAGGAAATATGATTTATTGCCACATTTTCTCAAAAATTATTTTTTGAGTGTTAGTTAAAGCCTTGCTCCAGATCTCGGTAGCGCAAATATCATTGTCGCCATACGAAATCATATAGAATTTATCTTTGCAAATAATTATATCTGATTGGAAATAATCATTTTTTGGTAGAATTTTTATTTGATGATTATTTGAAGCAAAAAGTTTTTTGTATTCATAAGCATCTGGACAATCAACAAGCAATTCTTTTGCTGTTCCATTGTTTTTTTTAAGTGTTTCTGGGATTTTGAAGTGGTATTCAGGCATAATTTTTTTTACTAATTGCGGATTAAAAAATGCTAAAAAAATATTTTCTTTTAAAATTTCTTCATAAACTTTAGAAACAGCATTTTTCCCCTCAAAGAATTTAACTTTTGGAGTGATTGAAAGTTTATTTTCAAGCTTTTTTAACTCCGGTAGATTTTCAGAATAAAGGTCCATAGCATATTCTAATTGTTTTTGTTTAGCTTTTAGAATATCAGCGATAGCTTCAGCGGAAATGGCCTTAAAATATTTAATAAAATCTCTATCAAATTCTTCAACCAAGCCATTTCTTTTCAATTCTTCTAAATAAATATAAATTGAAGATCTTGGAATTGTTAAGTGTTTAGCGATTACTGATGCTGGTTGAGCACCAAGTTCAAGCATTTTTAAAAAAATTAACATTTCTTTTTCAGAAAGACCAAGTTGAATAAAGAGATTTTTCATGAGATTAAGAATAAGAAATTAATTATTTTTTATTTTGCCACTGCTGTCAGAAATTATCAACAGTAAATAAAATTGATTTAGAGCTAAAAAAGTCTATATTTTTAATATCTTTGTTGAAAATTATTGACAAAAATTAGATAAAATGATAAAATACGATCTTAAATTAACTAAAATTTAAAATTATGACTAATGAAATTCCTCAAGAAGTGGAAAAAAAATATTTACTCAAAACAACTTTTGGTCTTGAAGATAAATTAAATCAAGGTAAAGAAATTTCTCAAGCTTATCTCGATTTGGCTGATACAGAGATTCAATCATTTATAACGGCTAAATTTCCAGAGATACAATTAGATAAATTTATTGAAGCAAGAGTTAGAAACAAAGCAGGTAAATGTTATCTTACATTAAAAGGGGATGGGACTTTAGAAAGAAATGAAGAAGAGGCGGAAATTAGTATAGATGAATTTGTAATACAATCAGAAAAGGCAATAAAAGGTTCTATAGAAAAAGAGAGACATGAAATTCCGCTTGCAGATGGGCTTGTTTTAGAAATAGATATGTATCGTGGGAAACTAACAGGTTTATATATTGCTGAAGTGGAATTTAATCCAGATCAATTTTCCCCAGAACAGATTGATAAAATGGTCGAAAAAGCATTACCTCTTGCTGATGCGCAGGATGTTACTTCAGTTAAAGCATTTAAGAATAAAAATCTCGCAACTATTGGAAGTCTTACAGAATTATTACAGGAATTAGAAGCCGTTCAAGATGTAAGTAATGTAGTAAAAGGTTTTATTCATAGATTGTTACCAAAGCCAAATTTAAAAGAAATTGAAAAGAATTTAAAAAATTTCTCTCCAGAGCAAGCCGCAATAGAATTAAAAAGAATTTTACTTGAAAATGGTATAGAGGTTCAGAATGTTGAATGTACAGATGAAAAAGGAGAGAAAACATTTACTATTATTATTAATCCTAATAATCAAAGGATTTTTGATGATTTAATTTCAGTACATAGTTATGAATCAGCTTCGCGTCCCGCAAGAAATCCGCTTTCAAATGAGATATTAGAAGGTGAGGCTTATAAAGTTATCTACAAAATAAATGGAATATACAGTTGTTTATATAATTTATTCCATTATAGCAGTGAGAAAAAATCTTAATTTTTAAAATTAAAATATATGAGTCATGAAGATTTTCAACCTGTTGAAGCTGATAAAAATGCTGAACAAAGTAGGTCCTTGTTTGGAGCTGATGTAAAAAGATTTGAAGAATTAAGAGCGGATTTAAGTTTTTATAAATTGACGTGTGCGTTAATAGCGGCAACAGCTTTTTTAGTAACGGGAATAAGTACCTATCGGAGAGCGGAGATTGAAGATGAAAGAAGTCGTGCAATTGCAGAAATGCAGCAAATGATAATAGGTATGACTAAATGTGATCAGAATAAAGGCGCGTTAGAACAGCAATTGCCTACGGTTTTAGGGGTAATTAATATAAAAAAAAGACAGGAGTTAGAAAGAGCACTTAATTTGTTTTATTCAACTCATTGTTCTCAGGAATCAAATCCCTAATTTAGCTATTTACTTCCGTTCTTGCAATTCTTCTTGCTCTAGCTTTTTCTTTATTCACTTTTTTCCAGCCTGATTTTACTGGCCTTCTTCTGTGAGGCGCCCCTTCGATATGGCATTTGATACTATGTCCGTGACTAACGCGATTGCCTGTCATAAATTTTAAAGTTTAGGAAGTTTTAATTTAATTTTTTTTGCTTTATTAAGCCTTTAAAAGCTTTCAAACTTTAAACTTTTTACTTCTAACTTTCAACTGGAAAATTTTTTTGTGTTTTTAAAATATTATGCTAAATTAGGGTATAAAATAAAAATTTCTCAATGCAAACAGCGATTTATAAAGTTCCAAATGGCAAGCTTCTCAAAATTTTTTTTGAATTAAAAGATAACAAAATCGTTGAAATTAAAATTACCGGTGATTTTTTTATTTATCCGGAAGAAAAAATTTCCGAATTAGAAAATGCGATCAGAAATGAGATTTTGGAGGAAAAAAGTTTAATAAAAAAATTACAAGAAGTGATTGAAAAAGAAAAAATTGAACTTTTTGGGGTTTCTGCAGAAAGCATTGTGAAAGCAATCACGAATTTATAATTATTATTTTATTCTCATTAATGAACTTTCGTCTTCTTCAAACCGGCTTTCGCTCTGCTTTCTTTAATATGGCGCTTGATGAAGTGTTGGTGGCTGAAATTTCTGCTGGTAAATCTGATCCTTGTCTTAGATTCTATGGTTGGGAGCCTCAGGCTATTTCTATTGGATATTTTCAGTCTTTGTTGTCGGAGGTTGATGAAGAGAAGTGTAAAAATTTAGGTATTGATATTGTTCGTAGGCAAACTGGTGGCGGAGCTGTTTTTCATGCTGATGAAATCACTTACAGTATTCATATCCCGATGAATTTAAATATTGTGCCGTTAAGAATTCTTGATTCTTATCAAAAAATTTGTGATGGGATTATCAACGGGCTTAAAGAATTAAATATCGAGGCAAATTTTGCGCCTTTAAACGATATTATCACCGGCGGACAAAAAATCTCTGGTAATGCGCAAACACGTAAACAAGGAATTATTTTACAGCATGGAACAATTATTAAATCTGTTGATGTAGATAAAATGTTTGAACTGTTAAAAGTCCCTGATGAAAAAATGAAAGGCAAATTAATTTCTGATATTAAGCAAAGAGTAACTTCAGTTGATAAACACACTAATCAAAAATTTTCTTTTCAAGATGTGATTAAGGCTTTAATAAAAGGTTTTGCAAAAACTTTTCCAGAAATAAATTTTATTAATTCTGAACTGACCGAAGAAGAAATTGCTCAAACTCAAAAATTAGCAAAAGAAAAATATGAAAAAAAGTCTTGGAATTTTTTAAGATAAAAGCTAAATTGTTGATGGTCTTCTGTCATTCCTGCCTTAATAAAAAAATAGCAATTTAATTCATGCTTTTAAAAACCTCTTTAAATAACGCTCATCGAAAACTTAATGCTCGCATGGTTGATTTCGGTGGCTGGGATATGCCGGTTGTTTATACTAATCAAATTCAGGAACATCATGCGGTAAGGCAAAAAGCTGGTCTTTTTGATGTTTCGCATATGGGAGAAATTATGATTACTGGCCCTCAAGCGCTTGATTTAGTGCAAAAAATTGTTTCTAGAGATATTAGTAAAATGGAAAATTTCAAATTAAAATTAACAGTTATGTGCAATGAAAATGGCGGAATTATAGATGATTTAATGGTTTATAAATACAATAATGAGAAAATTTTATTAGTGGTTAATGCTGGTACTAGACCTGAAGATTTCAAATGGATATTAAAATATGCTGGAGATTTTGAGGTAGAAGTTAAAGATATTAGCGATGAAATTACCAAATTAGATATTCAGGGACCAAACGCGCAAAAAATTTTACAAAAAATTACTGATTATGATTTAAATGAAATTAAAAGATTTAATTTTACAGAGATTTTAGTGGCTGGAATAAAAATGATTGTTTCCAGATCAGGTTATACAGGAGAAGATGGTTTTGAAATTTATTTTGATAATGTAGCGGCAGAAAAAATTTGGGATAAGCTTTTGGAAATTGGGAAAGAAGATGGACTTATTCCTTGTGGTTTAGGTGCTCGTGATACTCTTCGCACGGAATGCGGGATGATGCTTTATGGACATGATATTGATTTAGATCATTCACCGCTTGAGGCAGTTTACTCTTGGGTAGTTTCTTTAGATAAAAATTTTATTGGAAAAGATTTTTTGGATAGACAAAATAAAGAAGGTTTAAAAAGAAAACTTATTGGTTTTGAAATGATTGATCGTGGAATTGCCCGCCAGCATTATCCGATTTATAAAAATAATGAAGAAATCGGGCAAGTAACTTCAGGAGTACCATCGCCAACTCTTGGCAAAAATATTGGTATGGGATATATAAAAACAGAATTTATGCAACCAGGAACAGAAATTGAAATAAAAGTGCGTGATAATTTTGTCAAAGCAAAAATAGTTGAATTACCTTTTTACAAAAAAGAAGATTAAATTTTCAATTCCTAATTTTCATTTTTTAAATCAAATACTACTATGTCAAACTACAAAATTCCTGAATCTCTTTATTACAATAAAGACCATGAATGGGTCAAAATTGATGGTTTGAAGGCTATTGTTGGTATTTCTGATGTTGCTCAGGATTTACTTACTGATATTGTTTTTGCAGAACTTCCAGAAATCGGTAAAGAATTAAAACAATTTGGTACCGCTTGTGTAGTTGAATCAGTTAAGTCTGTCTCCGATGTTTATTCTCCTTTAAGCGGAAAAGTGTCAGAAGTAAATAAAGAATTGGAATCAGCTCCAGAAATAATAAATAGTGATCCTTATGAAAAAGGCTGGATTTTCAAATTAGAAGGAGTGGATGAAAAAGAGTTGAAAAATTTAATGACTGCGGAGGAGTATAAAAAATTTATTGAAAAAGAAGGACATTAAAGAACGAATTATAAAATTTAAAATTTGTGTTATGCCATACATTCCTCATACCAAAAAAGAAACCGATGAAATGCTGAAAATAATTGGCATTTCAAAAATTGAAGATCTTTTTTCTGCTGTTCCTGAAAGTATTTTACAAAAAGATTTTTATAATTTGCCTGAAGGACTTTCTGAACAAGAAGTTAAAACAAAAATAACTAGACTTGCGAAAAAAAATAAAATTTCTAAAAGTTCATTTTTGGGTGGAGGTTATTACAATCATTATATTCCAGCGCCTGTTGCGAGATTAGTTTTTCGAAGTGAATTTTATACTGCTTATACTCCGTACCAGCCAGAAATCAGCCAAGGGATTTTACAATCAATTTTTGAATATCAAACAATGATTGTCAGATTAACAGCTATGGATGTTACTAATGCTTCCATGTATGACGGCTCAACAGCTTCAGCGGAAACATGTATTATGGCTGTAAATATTACTAAAAGAAAGAAAGTTTTAGTTGCCAAGAGTATTCATCCGGAATATCGCCAAGTAATGAAAACTTATTGCAATGCTAAAGAATTAGAATTCGTAGAAATTCCTTTTTCTGCTAAAAGTGGAGAATTAAATCAAATGAAATTATTAGAAATGCTTGATGAAAATGTTGCTGGAGTTTTTGTGCAAAGTCCGAATTTTTTTGGAATTGTAGAAAATATGAAAAAGATTTCAGAAATTGCTCATAATAATCAAAGTTTATCAATTCAAATTATTGCTGAAGCTTTATCTCTTGGTCTTTTAATCCCACCTGGAGAAAATGATGTAGATATAGCGGTTGGGGACGGACAGAGTTTTGGCATGCCGATTTCAAGTGGCGGACCGAGTTTTGGATTCTTAGCGACTAAAGAAAAATATTTACGTCAGTTACCAGGACGAATTGTTGGTGAAACAATAGATACTGAAGGTAAAAAGGCTTATGTCCTAACTTTGCAGGCTCGTGAGCAACATATCAGAAGAGAAAAAGCCAGTTCCAATATTTGTTCAAATCAGGCGCTTTGCGCTCTTACGGGCTTAATTTATTTAGCGACATTAGGAAAAAATCTTCAAAAACTTGCAAAATTAAATCACACAAACGCGCTTTATTTTCAAAAACAATTAGCGCAAAAAAGATTTGCTAGGACTTTTTCCTCGTCTTTTTTTAATGAATTTGTGATTGACGCGGGAAATTCTGATTTAATTAAAAAATTAAGAGAAAAAAATATTTCTGCCGGTCTAGATTTAGGTAAAATTTACCCTGAAATGCAGGGAAAAATTTTGGTTACCGTGACTGAGATGAATGATAAAGAAGAAATGGAGGAATACTTAAAAATTTTAGATTAAGAATGTTTTTCTTCATTTTCATTTTTTTATTTTTTTATGCAAACTATCTTTCAAAAATCAGTTTCTGGTCGTAGCGCTTGTACTTTGCCGAAGGCTGTTTCAGAAGAATCTGAATTAGATAATTTGAGTCGAGGAGAGTTAAATTTACCTGAAGTCTCAGAGCTTGATGTCGTGCGTCATTTTACTGCTTTATCTAAACGAGCTTTTGGTGTTGATGATGGATTTTACCCGTTGGGATCTTGTACGATGAAATATAATCCAAAAATTAATGAGGATATGGCTATCTTGCCTGAATTTACAAATTCTCATCCTTGGCAAGAAGAAAGTGAACTTCAAGGCACGTTGGAATTAATTTATAATCTTCAAGAATATTTGAAAGTTGTTACTGGATTTTTTGGAGTATCTTTACAACCATCAGCTGGTGCTCATGGAGAGCTTACAGGAGTAATGATGATGAAAGCTTATCATCAAGATAGAAATGATTTGAAACGCAGAAAAATTCTGATTCCAGATTCAGCCCATGGGACTAATCCGGCAACAGTAACGATGTGTGGATTTGAATGTGTTGGCGTGCCATCAGACGGCAATGGATATGTAGATTTAGAAAAATTAAGGCAAGCAACTGACAGCGAAACTGTTGGACTTATGTTGACTATTCCTAATACTCTTGGTCTTTTTGATAAAAATATTTTGGAAATTTCAAAAATTTTGCATGAAAAAGGGGCTTTACTTTATATGGATGGAGCAAATTTAAATGCTATTCTTGGTATGGTTAAGCCAGCAACGATGGGGGTTGATGTTATGCATATAAATTTACATAAAAGTTTTTCAACTCCACATGGCGGAGGCGGTCCTGGAGGCGGTGTTGTTGCTTGTACAAAAGATTTACAGCCTTTTCTTCCAGCTCCAGAAATTGTGAAAAATAATGAAAATTTTTCTTTAAATTTTAATTTGCCAAAATCAATTGGTCGAGTGCGAGCTTTTTATGGTAATTTTGGAGTTGTGGTCAGAGCTTATACCTATATTTTGAGATTGGGAAAAGAAGGTACAAGACGAGTTGGACAATTTTCTGTTTTGAATGCAAATTATATTCGAGTTCAGCTTTCAAATTATTATAATCTTCCACATAACGTGAATTGTATGCATGAAGTAGTGTTTAACGATGAAAAACAAGAGCCTTATCATGTTTCAACAATGGATATCGCCAAAAGACTTCTTGATTTTAAATATCATCCGCCGACGATATATTTCCCATTAATTGTACATGGAGCGCTTATGATTGAGCCAACCGAAACTGAAAGCAAGCAAACTTTAGATGAATTTATTGAAGTTATGATAAAAATTTCGAAGGAAGCAGAAAATGATCCAGAAATATTACAATCTGCACCGACAACGACACCAGTAAGAAGAGTAGATGCGGTTAAGGCGGCAAGAGAACCAATTGTAGCGTATAAAGGATAAGAAATGTTCAAAATAAAAAATTCCATCCAATTTGTTTATTTAAGAAATACTTCTGCCATTAGTTTGTCAGGTAATTTTTGCGCGCTTAGTTGTAAGCATTGCAATAAACATTACTTGAAACATATGAAAACTTTGGATCAAGCAATTCCGCCTCATATTAAAAGTTTGCTTGTTAGCGGAGGACTGCAAAAAAATGGTAAATCTTTTATTTCGAAATCTTTTAAAAAACTTTTGGATTTAAAAAAATCTAGGAAAATTAAATTCAATGCTCATATTGGATTTGCTGATGAAAAGGAAATTGAACTTTTTGCGCAAATTATTGATTTTGTTAGTTTTGATTTTGTTTCAGATGCGAAAGTTGTCAAAAAAGTTTATGGAATTAATAAAACAAAAGATGATTATATTAAACTTTATAAAAATTTAATTGCACACAAAATTCCAGTTCATCCTCATATTACAGTTGGACTTGATGAAGGTAAAATTCATTGGGAATATGAAGCGATAGATATTTTACAAAAATTAAATCCAGATAAATTAGTTCTGAATATTTTGATCCCAACCAAAGGCACTGAATTTGAAAACGTTTCAAATCCTGATCTCAATGAAGTACGTAAACTTTTCAAATACGCCAGAAAAATTTTTAAAAATAAATTTTTAATTCTTGGATGTATGAGACCGTACGGAAAATATCGAAATGATTTAGATAAAATCGCGGTTGAGGAGGGTTTTGACAGAATTGTTCAGCCAACTTTATCGGCCAGACAATTAGCAAAAGAGAAAAATTTTAAGATCGAATATTTATATGAATGTTGCGTAGTTGATTAAGAATTTAAATTAATTAGGTTTCGCAAATTATTCTTTAATGAAGTATAATTTAGTAGACTTTTTAAGATTTATAAACTAATTTTTCATCATGAAATCTGAACAAATCATTATGGTTGTGCCTAGAGAAGATCTTTTTGAAAATAATGAGCATTATTTTGAAGGTTTTCGTCATGCTGATGTCAAAGATTTTGAAACGAATATTTTACAAAATCATATCTGGATGAAAAGAGGTATTGCTGAAGAAGATCCAAATCATAAACAACCAATTGCTTATTGTTTAATTGTTAATCCGCAACAAAAGAAAGTTTTTGCGTTTCAAAGGGGATTGAAGGATGAACATTATGGAGAAAAAAGATTGCAAGGGAAACATTCTTGGGGTGTGGGTGGACATATTGAACAATTTGACACTGCAGAAGGCAATCCAATTTATAACAGTATGCTTCGTGAGATTGAGGAAGAAATTGAATGTAATGGATCTATGGAGCCAAAAGTTTTAGGTTATATTAATTCCGATCAGGATGATGTAAGTAAAGTGCATTTCGGAGTTTTATATTTAATCGAGACCGACGCAGTAGATGTGAGACCAAGAGATAATGAAATGGCGGCTGGTTCCTTAAAAACCATTGAAGATTTAGATAAAATTTGCAACTCAGATGATTGCACGGTTGAAGAATGGTCAAAAATCGCTTTAGAGCCTTTGAAGAGATATTTTGAAGGGATTTAAATTTTTTATATTAATCAATTGATATAGTAATTGCTTTTGATGATTCCAAGAATTAGTTGCAGTTAATTTTTTAATTGGATATAGATAAATTATCCATATATTTCATATGAAAATTTTTCAAAAACAAAATTATGGCTGGTTTTTGTTCTTATTTTTATGCTTTATCCCTGCTTTATTATGGTTAAAAGCTCCGTCAGAAGATCGATTTAGCAATTTCACGCAAACGATGACAAACATCGGACAGCTTTTGGGATTAATTGGAGCGGCTATGTTTGGATTAAATTTGATTTTAAGCGCACGAATACCTTGGTTGGAAAAATATTTTGATGGGCTAAATAAAGTTTATGAAAAACATAGTCTTATTGGTCAAATTGCTTTGATTTTGTTGCTTTTTCATCCGTTATTTCTACTTCCGCAATATTCTTCTGGATTTTTTCGTCAGGCAGCTTATTTTCTACTTCCAGGAACGAATTGGGCGCAGAACTTTGGTATTTTTTCTTTGATATTAATGATTGTTTTGATTGTGCTGACTTTGTATTTGCGTCCTAAATATAATATTTGGAAATTTACGCATAAATTTTTGGGATTTGCTTTTTTCTTGGGAGCGCTACATATATTTCTAATCCCTAGTGATACTTCACGTTATTTGCCTTTGCGTATTTATATGCTTGGTATGGCGGGTATAGGATTAACTGCTTTTATTTATCGAACTTTGCTGACTGAATGGTTGGTAAAGAAATATTTATATATAATAGCAAAAATTTCTCCATTAACTGAGAACATAGTAGAA
>Ga0208373_1002671_pt1 | contig 19076 bp, 17 predicted proteins | sample RifOxyC2_FD_184036 | JGI IMG/M metagenome (GOLD analysis project Ga0208373, IMG submission 184036) | Soil microbial communities from Rifle, Colorado - Rifle Oxygen_injection C2 (SPAdes) | ecosystem: Environmental > Terrestrial > Deep subsurface > Rock core/Sediment | place: Rifle, Colorado... | reverse complement strand
ACGCGATTTCCGGCAAGGATGCCGGAGGGTAGTGGGAGGGTTCCTTGGCGGAAAGGACAAATTCGGCGGACAGTACCTTCATAACTCAATTCCTTTCATAAATAGGGACGGAGCCCTAATTTTCTTCAAAAGAAAATTAGGGCTCCGTCCCTATTTATGAAAAGTGTCCGAGCGGATCGTAAGCCGAATCCTGTTCCGCCTACCGGTCACCCGGAGGGCGGCGATGATCATTCCTCTAGGACGGCCGTTGCCGGCCGCCTCGAGCGACACAACCCGAGAACATCGGAGCGGGCCGCTCCGTTCTCCTATTTGGTCTTGCTCCGGATGGGGTTTGCCAAGCTTTCCCGGTCACCCGGGAAACTGGTGAGCTCTTACCTCGCCTTTTCACCCTTACCTCTTCCTCATCGGAAGGGGCGGTATATTTTCTGTGGCACTTTCCTTAGGGTCGCCCCCAGTCGCCGTTAGCGACCATCCTGCCCTTTGGAGTTCGGACTTTCCTCCGATCCGGGATACCGGACCGGCGATCATCTGATCCGCTCGAACACCTCTTTCAAACCACTCTTCAATTTTTTTTATTCTCCCAGTAGATGATCCGGCTGCAGTTTGGACAGATCACCAGCGCCATGGACTTCTGCAGTTCGTTATACAACTGGGGTGGAATGGACATGTGGCATCCATTGCAGACCTCTTTCCAGCAGGACACCACGGCGACGCCGCGCTTAGCGTTTTTGATCTGCTCGTATTTCCTCAGGATATCGGCGGAAATATTCTTCTTGAGCTCGCCGCTCTTCCGCGTGCAGACGTCAAGCTCTCCGACAAGCGAGCTCAACTCATCCGTCATTTTTGTCTTTTCTTCTTCGTAGCGGCGGCTCTGCGCTTCCAGTTCCTCTTCCCTGGTTTTCACTGCCTTTTCAAGAAGGTCAAGTTCATCGAGAAGCGAGATGATCTCATCCTCCATATGGCTGTTCTTGCTTTCAAAGGTCTCGATCTCTTTCAGAACCGACTGATATTCCTTGTTTGTCTTGACATCGAGGAGCCTGTCTCGCGTCCGTTTCAGGGTTTCCTGACCTGTACGCAACTGGTTATCCTTGTCCCGCCTGCGCTTTCTAAGCTCTTCCAGATGCTCGCGCACGGTTTCCACACCCGCGTGATGTTCCTTGAACTTCGCTTCCAGATCGGCCAACTGGACCGGCAGATCTTTCTTTCTGGCAGCAATAGATCCTGCCTTCGATTCCATTTTCTGCAGCTCGATCAGGAGCGCCAACTGTTCTCTCAACCCCGTCCCCCTTTCACATCGACACATTTACCGGGGAATCATCCCAAAAAAAAATGCACCAGCTTCTGGTGCATTTTTCGGGAGTCATTCTTTTCCCCACCCGATTACTCACGACTTTTAATGATGATCCGCACGCCATGCGCACTTGCCCTCTTTCTCCTCATCCCTGGTGGGCCCACCTGGATTCGAACCAGGGACCGACCGGTTATGAGCCGGTGGCTCTACCAATTGAGCTATGGGCCCTGCTCTTCACAGGATGAATACGCTTTTCTGAGCCGGGGTATATAATACCCATCGACCTGTCTTGTCAACACTTTATTTGACGGCTGCGTAAAAAGTCCGGACGCTGCAAGGTCAATTTATTTGCTCGGCGGTTTAAGGGGACGCCGTCGGGACGGATTCCGTAATTTCCGGACGGCGCCGGATTCGATCTGTTTCGCCCTTTCTTTACTCATCTCCAGGGATTCCCGTGATTCTTCCGGGGTATAATCCGCCCTCTCGCTGATCCCGAAGCGCATCCGAAGCACCTTTTCCTCTCGGGGTGTCAGGGTTGCCAGAATCTTCCGGGTCTGTTCGGCCAGATCCATATTGATCGTGGCTTCCGAGGGGGACATGATCTTCTTGTCTTCAATAAAATCTCCCAGGTGACTATCCTCTTCCTCGCCGATGGGGGTCTCAAGCGAGATGGGTTCCTTGGCGATCTTCAAGACCTTGCGGACCTTTTCAAGAGGAAATTCCATCTTGTTGGCAATCTCCTCCGGATTGGGTTCCCTTCCCAGTTCCTGAATGAGATACCGGGAGGTCCGGATGAGCTTGTTGATCGTTTCGATCATATGCACCGGTATCCGGATGGTCCTTGCCTGATCGGCAATGGCGCGGGTGATCGCCTGCCTGATCCACCAGGTGGCGTAAGTGGAAAATTTGTATCCCCGCTGATACTCGAATTTATCGACCGCCTTCATCAGACCAATATTTCCCTCCTGGATCAGGTCGAGAAATTGCAGGCCCCGGTTCGTGTATTTTTTTGCGATGCTCACCACCAGGCGCAGATTCGCCTCCACCAGTTTTCTTTTGGCGATTTCCGCCCTTCTTTCCCCCGTGTCTATAGCCACCATCGCTTTTTTCAAGGCCGTCACGGAGAGTCCCGTCTCCCTTGTAATCCTCTTGAACAGGCGGTTGGCATCCTTGATCACCTTCTCGGTCGCTCTCAATTTTTCCAACGGCACACCCGTTTCTCTAACCGCCTGTCCCGCGGATTTCACCGATTTGTGTATCTTCGCCCAGGCATTTTCCATCTGGGCAAGGGAGAGCCCGATCTCGGCCTTGCAGCGGCGGACATCCTCTTCTGCCTTTTCCACATCGTCGAGATAAACCCGGAGATTGGCCACCATGCGGTCGATCTGTCTTTTACTGAACCGGATTTTCCGGCAGAGATCGACGATGGTCCGGACGTTCTTTTCCAGAGCCGCTTTGAGATTTTTTCGTTCGTCGGCCGCGAGTACCTTGGCATTGAGCTTTTTCTTGATCAGGTCGTTCTTGCCGTCCAGGACCGTCACCTTGTCGAGCAGCTTGATGACCCGATCGAGATGCATATCTTCCTCGACGATGCCATCCTCATCCTCGATATTTTCAAGCAGGCTCTTGACGCGGATCTCCCCCCGCTTGAGTTGGGCCCCCATACTCACCACACTCTTGATGGAAGAAGCCACGCTGAAGACGGCTACCATGCTTTCCCTGGCGCCTTCTTCGATCTTTTTGGCAATCTCGACCTCGCCCTCCCGACTGAGCAGGGATACCATACCCATTTCCCGAAGATACATTTTCACCGGATCTCCGGTCTTTCCCAGCGCGGGCAAAAGGGCAAGAATGTCTTCGCTCTTGCCCTCAGACCGTTCGTCCGAGGACTTCTTGACGAGTAGTTTTTCCCCTTTGTCCGTATCGATGATATCGATGTTTTTCTCGCCGAAGAGCATGATGATGTCATCGATCTGATCCGAAGAGATCACATCGGAGGGCAGCAGATCATTGACATCGTCGTAGGTGAGAAATCCCTTCTCCTCACCAAGGGTGATCAACTTCTTAAACTCGTCGGATTCTATTTCTTTTCCCATAACGGTTTCTCCCATCAAAAAAATAACCGGATCAAGTAAGCGACACTTTGTCCAAAGTGAGACGATCGACCAATTCCCAATTTCCGGCCCTCTCTGCCTCCTTGATCCTGCTTGTCAGTGTCTTGCCCCTCTCCTTGTTCGACCGTTGACGGATCTTCCTGATCGTATCGGCTATCAGACGATCGATCAGTTCCTCCGAAAAAGGGCTCTCCTGCACCAGCAGCGCGAGGAGCTTGTCTCTCAACGGACCTTCCGTCAACGTGCCGACGAGAGATGATGCGTCCCGCATCGTCCTTCCCTCCCGGTCCATGGCCAGAAGCTCCTCCCCCAACGACTTCAGTTTCTCCGTTCTGAAATCAGCAAGAATCGCCGAATCCCGAACGGTTGAACTCTTCTCCGGATATTCGAGCATCATTCGAATCAGACTCAGTTCCGAGGGATCCATCTCAGCGGCGGTCGAGCGTCGCGGCAGGTCGGGCGGAACGGCGGATGGGTTCCGGGAACGTGTGCGCAGGACCTCCTTCTTGAGCACTTCCTCGTCGACGACGAGCGCCTCGGCCACCTTCTTGACGAAGAGATTTCTCCCGACATCATCCTCGAGCCGGCTCAGGAAAGCGACAGCCTCCCTTAGCTTGTCCCTGTCCTCCTCCAGCGTTCCCCGTCCGCCGAGGATCTGATCGATGTAATAATCGGCCATCGGCCAGGCCTTTGCCACGACTTCATCCATCTTCTCCCGGCCGTTCACTCTCACGAATTCATCCGGATCCTGCCCGTCGGGAAGGATCACGGCGCGGGCATGGACATTTCCGGCCAGAAACAGTTCGAGGCTTCGGGCCAACGCCTTTTTGCCTGCCTCATCGGGATCGAAAACGGCCACCACCCGGGTCGTATAGCGCCGGATCAGATCGACCTGGGCGCGCGTCAAAGCCGTTCCCAGCATCGCTACGACATTGGTGATGCCGGCATTCCAAAGCGCGATCAGGTCGAAATACCCTTCGACCAGGAGAGCGAAGCCTTTCTCGCGAATCGCTTCTCTGGTCCTGGCCAGCCCATAGAGGGTATTCCCTTTTGTATAAATGGCCGATTCCGGAGAGTTCATGTATTTCGGTTCTCCCGCCCCCATGACCCGGCCTCCGAAGGCGATGACGCGGCCGTCGACATCTTCGATGGGGATCATCACGCGCCCGCGAAACCGATCGTAATAACCCTGCGATTTTCCTGTCCTCTCTACAAGAAGACCGGCCTGCTGCGCAAGCTTGGGTGAAACACCTTTTTTGTCTAGATATTCGCTTAGATGCGTCCATCCCTCCGGGGAAAAACCGAGGCGAAACGTCTCGATTGCAGACTCGCCGATTCCCCGCTTCCGAAGGTACTCCCTGGCGTCCTCCCCGGCCGGTGACCGGAGTGTGCTCATAAAAAGACCGGCCGCGAGCTCGTTGACCCGACGGATCTGTTCCGCAAGCGAGTATCGCTCTTTCTCTTCGCGGCTCATCGGCCGCTCGGGGATGATCACCCCCACCTTTTTCGCAAGGTGCCGGACCGCCTCGGGAAAGGTGAGATGGTTGAGCTTCATCAGGAAGGAAAAGACATTTCCTCCCTCGCTGCATCCAAAGCAATAGAACATCTGCTTGTCGGGGCTCACCGTAAAGGAGGGTGTTTTTTCCCGGTGAAAGGGGCAGAGCCCGAGATAATTCCGCCCGGCCTTTTTCAGGGTCACATATTCGCCGATCAGAGAAGCGATATCGGCCCTTCTGCGGATCTCTTCTATCTTATCGTCCGGAATAGATCCATTCAAACGCAGATCCTCCTATGCGGACAATCTCGCCTTGACCTTTTCACCCACGGTTTTGCCGTCGGCGCGGCCGGTCAACTTCGGCATCAGGACCTTCATGACCTTTCCCATGTCGCGAACAACCTCGGCGCCCGCCTCGCGGATGGCCTCCGCAATCGACGCATCGAGTTCCGCCTCCGACAGTTGTGCCGGCAGGAACTCTTCGATCACCTTGAGTTCCGCCTCCTCCTTTTCCACCAGATCCGTCCTGCCTCCCTTTGCAAACTGTTCGATGGAATCCTTCCGCTGCTTGACCATAGAGGAGAGAAGCTGCAGAAATTCGCCCTCGTCAAGCTCGCGCTTCAGGTCGATCTCCCGGTTATGCAAACCGCTTTTCAGCATACGTAAGGCCGATAAACGGATCTTGTTCTTTGTCTTGGCAGCCAGAACCATCTCTTCATTCATTTTTTCTTTGAAAGCCATCGTTCACTGGTCTCCGTTCAGAAAATTATGCAAGCCCGTTTTTGAGTCGCAAACCGCCCAGCAGGTGCATATGGAGATGAAAAACCACCTGTCCTCCTTCTTTATTGCAGTTGATCACCATCCTGAAGCCCTTCTGGTCGACCTTCTCCACACGGGCCACCTCCTGGGCCGCACTCATCATGGACTGGAGATCGGCCATGCCTTCCGCATCGACGTCCATCAGGGTGGCTATGTGCCTTTTGGGAATAATGATCACATGGATCGGCGCCATCGGGTGGATATCTTCAAATGCCAGGACTTTCTCATTTTCATATACCTTCCGGCAAGGAATCTCGCCTGCCGCGATCTTGCAGAATATGCAGTCTTCCATTCTCCATCACCTCCTGATAATTAGGGACAGAGCCCCTATTATTTATGGGAAATAATAGGGGCTCTGTCCCTAATTATCCTCGTGCGGGCAATTGCCTCGGTAAGCGAGAGGGCGCCCGTATAGAGGGCCTTCCCCACAATCACTGCAAATATGCCGCTCGCCTCGACTGCCATGAGCTTATCGATATCCCTTATCCCCGACACCCCGCCGGAGGCGATCACCGGAATCCCGACAGACGCGGCCAGTTCCCTGGTGCTTTCGATATTGACCCCGGTTTCCATCCCGTCTCTGGCGATGTCCGTATAGACCAGCGCAGCGGGTCGGTCTTCGGCAAACCGGCGCGCCAACGCCGGTGGGGAATCCGCTTGCGTTTCCGTCCATCCCTGGACGGCAAGCCGCCCCCCCTTCGCATCAAGTCCTATGATCACCCGATCCGGAAACTCCCGGCACGCCTTCCGGACGAACTCCGGATCCCGCAGGGCGGACGTACCGACGATCACCCACCGGACACCCATCCGGAGGTAAGCCTCTACCGTTTTCATCTCCCGGATGCCGCCGCCGACCTGAACCGGCAATCCTGTTTCTGTCACGATATTTCGGATCACCGCCTCATGACGGGGTGCACCGGCGAGAGAACCCTCCAGATCGACCACGTGCAGACGTTCCGCGCCCTCAGCCTTCCAGGCCAAGGCCATTCTGACCGGATTATCGGCGTACACGGTCTCCCTTTGGAAATCTCCCTGGACAAGACGGACACATCTGCCTTCTTTCAGATCTATTGCAGGAATGATAATCATATAGAAATTATAAAACGGGCCGGGCTCTCGGAAGCTCCGGATGTGTTACCGCAGGCCGGGAAAGGTCTTGAGGGTCGCTTCGAGCCCCTCCCCCATCAACTCTTTTGCAGTAACCCACCGCCCTTCCCCCCGAAAAAAAGACGAAATCTGGAAGAGATCCTCCATCAGCGAACTCTGTGTTTTGTCAAAAAAGCCCCGCCAGACGAGCGCCCCGTCGCTGACCCGCAACAGGTGGATTTCAAAGGTCACCGCCGCAGGATGCTCAACCGAGTAGGCAACCCCTTTTCTTTCCCTGAAGCGGTAGACATAACCGACAACGACGCCCTCTGCCCCCAGTTCGCCTCCCACGTCTCGAAGCACCTGGTTGAGGGGGGATTTGAGGGAATTCGCGGAAACCCGCCGGAAGACGGCGGCGACCCGCTCCCTGTCGAGGAGATGGAATTTCGGTTTGTTTTTGTTCAATTCCTCCAGAAAAAGCGTCTCCAGGATCTTTTCCGGATTTCCAGGCGTCCCCACGGCATTGATGGTTATCCCGCAGAGGGGACAGCGAACGGCGCCGCCCTCCCGATCTTCCGGAGCGATCTGCTGAAAAGGGACCACGGCAATCCGGTCGAAGACGGGATTCTTTTCCGAATCGCTGACAACCGCCTCCCCGCGGTAATGGCAACCCACGACCACGAGCAAAAGGAAGCAGAAGGAGATAGACCCGCTTAGATACCTCAGAAAACAGGAAAATCTATCGGTGACGACCCTCTTCATCATTTCTTCAGACATCTAAAGACCCCTTGGTCGACAAAACGCCCTCGACCCGCCCGTCGATCGCAACGGCTTCTCTAAAGGCGCGGGCAAAGGCCTTGAATATTGCCTCCGCCATATGATGAACGTTCGTACCATAGTTGAGGTTAATGTGCAACGTTATTCCACTATGATCCGAAAATGACTTGAAGAATTCCCGCAGCAGCGCCGGATCGAAATCCCCGATCCTTGCATTGCCGAGTTTGGCGCGCCAGATCAGATAGGGCCTGCCGGAAAGGTCCATCGTCACACTGCAGAGACTCTCGTCCATCGGCGCCACCGCCGTTCCATACCGGCTGATCCCTTTCCTATCGCCCAAGGCCTTCCGGACGGCCTGACCCAGGCAGATCCCTACATCCTCCACGAGGTGATGCGCGTCGATCGCGGTGTCGCCCTGGCTTCGGATGGTAAGATCGAGCGAACCGTGCCTGGAAAAGAGATTCAGCATATGATCGAGAAAAGGGACTGAGGTATCGATACTCCCCTCCCCTCTCCCGTCCAGATTGACCTCCGCCGAAACATCCGTCTCCGTGGTCTTTCTACGGATCGTCGCCTGCCGCATCGTCGTTTCCTCCTTCAGATGACCTTATTCAACGGGTACTCGATGATTCCCTCAGCCCCCGCCTCCTTGAGAAGGGGGATCAGATCCCTGACTGCATTTGCGTTCACGATGGTCTCAACGGCAAGCCAGTCCTCCGAATACAGGCCGGAGATCGTCGGCGCCTTCAGCGAGGGGAGCACAGGGATCAGCCGAGCCAGGTTCTCCCGCGAGACATTCATCTTCAGCCCTACCTTCCCCATCGCCTGCAGCGATCCGTTAAGAAGCATTTGGATCTGTTCGATCTTCTGCTTCTTCCAGGGGTCTTCCCACGCCGCCCGGTTGGCGATCAGTTTCGTATTGGTCTTCATCAGTTCATGGATGATCTTGAGCTTGTTGGCCCGGAGGGTGCTTCCCGTCTCCGTTACCTCGACGATGGCATCGACGAGCCCTTCAACCACTTTCGCTTCGGTTGCCCCCCAGGAAAATTCGACATGGACATCGATGTTCCGCTCCGCGAAATAACGCCGTGTGAAGTTCACGAGTTCCGTCGAAACCTTTTTCCCCGCCATATCTTCAAGCGACCGGATGGGAGAATCCTCGCGGACGACCAGGACCCATCGGGCCTGCCTTGTCGATGTTTTGGAATAGATCAGATCCTGGACGGCCACGACATCCGATGCGTTTTCGGTAATCCAGTCCTGGCCGGTCAGCCCCAGATCGAGCGTACCCTCCTCCACATAGCGGGACATCTCCTGGGCGCGGACCAGGGTGCAGGAGAGCTCTTCATCATCGATATCGGGAAAGTAGCTCCTGCTGTCATAGGAGATGTTCCACCCCGCCCTTTTGAACAGATCCACCGTCTTGGTTTCCAGACTCCCTTTCGGAATCCCTAATTTCAGTTTATTCATCGATAGACTTCCTTTGGATCAAAGACCGCTTCTCCCACGGTCACAAAATCACCATCGGCCCATTTACGATAGAAACAGGACCGGTAACCGGTGTGACAGGCTGCTTCGCCCACCTGCTTGACCTTCAGCAGAATGGTATCTTCATCACAATCCAGTCGGACTTCACTGACCAGTTGGATATGGCCGGAGGTCTCCCCTTTCAGCCAGAGACTCTGCCGGGACCGGCTCCAATAGTGGGCCTTCCCCGTTGCAAGGGTTTTCAGCCAGGCCTCCTCGTTCATGTACGCCAGCATCAGAACCTCGCCCGTCTGATCGTCCTGTACTACGGCGGGAATCAACCCGTCCCCTTTATCAAAATTCGGCCCCATCACGACAATCCCCGTATACTCTAATGACTTCTTCATACATGCTCCGGCGGTCACAGAGACCCGCAGATAAGAGAAAAATAATAGTTTAAGAAGCGAAATTAATCAAGCATTTTCTCCTAAACGGCGGATCGACTTTAGCCTTGCCTGATTCTCTTTTCCGTGTTAAATAAATAAAAAATCCGATGATCAGGAGGTTCGGCGATGTTATTGCTTATTGGCGGTGCTGTATCGGGGATCCTGGGAGTGATCGGTTTTTTCCTGTGGTGGGACGCCTTCACCCTGATACTGAAAGGCGGTGTTCCTATCATGCTGATTCTCGGGGGTATCCTTGCAATCTACGTGGGTCTGGATGCCATTCAGGACAAGACGAGGGAAGAGCGACAAAAGCAAGATGAGAAGCTGGAACAGGCCCGGGAGGAAATTGAGCGGGTGAAGGCCCAGTCGCAGCAGTATCTGGAGGAACTCGAGAAATTGAAGGGACAGGCGAATAATCCTTCTCAGCAGAATGATTAAAGTCAATAGGCAATCGATGCCTATAGATATTTTCTTCAACCCGCGAGGGATAGCCGTGGTCGGTGCGACACCGAATCCCCTCAAGGGCGGCAACGCCATCCTGAAAAATATCCTGCTCGGCTTTTCCGGCGGGATTTTCCCCGTCAATCCGAAATACGGGCAGATCGAAGGTCTGACCTGTTATCCAACCGTCAGCTCCATCCCGGATCCTGTGGACCTCGCCGTCGTCTTCGTCCCCGCTCCGCTGGCGCCTGCTGCGGTGGAGGATTGTGTCGGGAAAGGCGTACGCGGAATCATGATCGAATCGGGCGGTTTTGCCGAAGCCGGCCCGGAAGGGGAGCGTCTCCAGAAAGCACTCTCCGACATCGCCGCACGCACCGGTATCCGGCTGTGGGGACCCAACTGCATGGGCCTCGTCGATGTTGTCCACCGCCACATCTTTTCCTTCATGGATCCACGGGCCCTGGAGCAGGAGGAATTCATCCCCGGAACCGTCTCCCTCGTCGTACAGAGCGGCATGCTCTCCGCCATCTTCCTTATCGACATCATGAGCAATGCCACGATGGGTGTAAGCAAGGTCGCTTCCCTGGGGAACAAGGTCGATGTGAATGAATGCGATATTTTGGAATATTTTCTGGACGATCCCGACACCGAAGCGATCGGCCTCTACCTCGAATCCTTCTCCGACGGTCGGCGATTCCTGGATCTGTGCCGGAGGAGCGAAAAACCGATCGTCGTCCTGAAAGGCGGTCGGAGCCGCCAGGGGGCAGAGGCGGCGCGGAGCCACACGGCATCGCTTGCCGGCAATCAGCGAATCGTCGCCGGCGCCCTCGCACAGGTCGGGGTAACCGAGGCACGGGACTTCAAACAGATGATGGACCTCTGCCGGTGTTTCGCCCTGACCAAGCCGGATCGAGGCGGGGCGGGCCGGGTCGCGATCCTGACCTTGAGCGGCGGGGCGGGCATTGTCGCCACCGACTTTGTGGCCGAACAGGGGTTAACCATGGCCACTCTTTCAGCATCCACCAGGAGCTCCCTGGCGGAGCTCTTTCCGAAATGGATGCCGGTGACCAATCCCGTCGATCTCTGGCCGGCGGTAGAAAGACAGGTCGGCGCCGATGTCGATGTCTTTAGCCTCTCGCTCGAGCTTCTCCTCGGTGATCCGGAGGTGGATGCCGTCTTTCTCCACGTGTTTATCAGCAATTCCCGCAGCAGGATAAACCCCGCCGAACTGGCCGCCCGGATCCGTATTTCCGGAAAACCGGTCATCGCCTGGATCATCGGCCGAAGGGACGACACCTACGCCTTCCAGAGGGAGGCGCTTGTCCACGGGATTCCCGTCTTTACGGAAATCTCCCGCGCAGCGGAGTGCCTGGGCGCGGTCCTCGGCGAACGCTACCGACCGGAACCGGTCATTGCTGAAAGCAAGGACGATCGGACACTGCCCGCCTATCTTGAGAAACACATCCGTTCGGCATCCGGACCCCTCGACGAACATATTTCCAAGGCGGTTCTTCGATCCTGCGGCATTCCTGTCGTCCCGGAGGAGGTCGCCGCCGATGCGGCCCACGCCGAGGCGGTATCCGCCGCCCTGGGTTACCCGGTGGTCATGAAGGGGCTCCTTCCCGGAGGGGTCCACAAAACGGAGCTCGACATCGTTCGCCTGGGGATTCCCAACGGTCGGGCCGCCCGGGAAACGTTCGGCAGTCTCATGGAAAAGATGGAGGGCAGGGGCCGGGTCCTCGTCCAGAAACAGCTGCCGGGGAAGGTGGAGCTGATCCTCGGGCTCCTGCGCGATCCCCAGTTCGGTCCCTGTGTCATGTTCGGTCTGGGAGGCGTGATGGCCGAGCTTTTCGAAGACGCGGTTTTCGCCGTCGCCCCGCTGACGCACCGGGAAGCGTTGAAGTTGATCGGCCGAATCCGTGGTCAGAAGATGCTCGACGGCTTCCGTGGGTCACCTCCCGTGAACCGGGAAGAGATCGCCCGGATCCTCATGACCCTGGGCGAGATCGGTCTCGGTCAGCCGCGGATCAGGGAGATCGACATCAACCCCCTGATCGTCGGCGAAGAAGGGGCGGCGGCCGCAGACGCCACAATTATACTGGAATGACGAAGAAGGTTTTTCCCCTGTGCCGAAACGTCTTCAGACAACCTGCCGGCTCCCATCGACCGTCTCCAACAACCGCCAAGCCGGGCCTATTGATCCGATCCCGCTGCGTCCGCCCCTTCTTTCCTCTTCACAAAGAGGGCGATCGCCAGGACAGCCGCGCCGGTCGAGATGGACGCATCGGCGACATTGAAGGCGGGCCAGTGGTGTGTGCCGACATAGACATCGAGGAAATCGACCACCTCGCCAAAACGGACACGGTCGATCAGGTTTCCCACCGCCCCCGCAAGGATCAGGGACAGGGAAAAGACAAGCGAACGCTTTTCGCTTCCTGTCTGCCGGAGGGTGTGCCGGAGGTAGTGCCAGAGGTAATGAAGGATGAGGAGGATCGCCGCCAGGGTGATCGCGACGAAAAAAACGGACCGGAACGCCGGCGACGCCCCGGCCATGAAGCCGAAGGCAGCGCCCGGATTGCGCACGTGGACGATATTGAAAAATCCGTCGACAACCGCAAAGCCCTCGTGGAGCTTGAGCGTCGCGATGATCCAATACTTCGTCGTTTGATCCAGGAGGATCACGACGCCTGCAATCGCCAGAAAGAGGATCATCTTTTTCCGCAAAACCCGCCTCTCCTATCTAATGGGACGGCTTCGTAAAAAGGTTGCAGGCAAGGCGCGCGAATCCTGAGGAGTGAGGCGTACTTTTGCGTACGCCGCAATGACGAAGGATGAAGCGCAACGCAGCATCCGGCCTTTTTACGAAGCCGTCAAAGATTGTCACGGCACCGCTCGCACAGCGTCGGATGCTCGGTGTTCGAGCCTACCGTCTCGCTGTAGATCCAGCAGCGATTGCACTTCTCTCCGGGCGCGCGACCCACGCTCACCGAGAGACCCGCGATCTCGGCGCTCCGAAAAGCCTCTCCGCTCGTCCCTTCATCCACAATCCGGACATCGGAAACGATCAGCAGTGCGCGCAGATCATCGAGGTGCGCCGAAAGGAACGTACGCAGCTTCTCCGGCGCTGAGAGGGTCACCGAGGCATCGAGCGAATGTCCGAGGGTTTTGTTCTGTCTCGATACCTCCACGGCTTTGGCGACCTCTCCCTTGACGGCGATGAGCGTCTTCCAGTTCTCAGCCAGCTCGGTCTGAATATAGGCTTCATTCACCTCCGGAAACCGGGTAAGGTGGACGCTCTCGGCCTTGCCGGGATAGTCGGGAAGTGCAAGCCATGTCTCCTCCGCCGTGAAGGTGAGGATGGGGGCCAGGAGTTGGACCATCGCCTCCAGGATCGCCGTCATTGCGGTCTGGGCCGACCGGCGGGCCGCGGATGCCGCCTTCGAGGTATAGAGACGGTCCTTCAGGACATCGAGATAGAGCGACGAAAGGTCCACCGTGCAGAAATTGTAGAGTGTGGTGTAGACGACATGGAACTGGTACTGCTCGTAGGCATCGCGAACCCGTCGGATAACCTCCTGGAGACGGTGGAGGATCCATCGGTCCATTTCCAGCATCTCCGCGTAAGGCACACGATCCGTGCCGGGATTGAAGTCGTAGAGATTGCCCAGGATGAAACGGCTGGTATTCCGGATCCGCCGGTAGGCCTCGACCAGGCGCTTCAGAATCTCCGGGGAGATCCGGATATCCTCGGTGTAATCCTCGGCGGCCACCCAGAGCCTGAGGATCTCGGCGCCGTACTCGTCGACGATCGTCTGGGAGTCGATCACGTTTCCGACCGATTTGGACATCTTCTTCCCTTCGCCATCCACGACAAAGCCGTGGGTGAGGACGTTCAGGTAAGGCGCCCTTCCCCGCGTCCCCACCGATTCGAGGAGCGAGGAATGGAACCAGCCCCGGTGCTGGTCGTTCCCCTCGAGGTACATGTCCGCCGGGGAGCCGAGATACGACCGGCGCTCCAGAACGGCGGCGTGGCTGACGCCGGAATCAAACCAGACGTCGAGGATGTTCGTCTCTTTCCTGAAATCGGCCCCGCCGCATTTTGAACACCGGATTCCACCGGGCAGAAGCTCGCTGGCCTCCCGCTCGAACCAGACGTCCGCGCCGTGCTCCCGGACGAGCCCGACGACGTGATCAAGGATCTCCTGCGTCATCACCTCGGCGTTGCATTCCCTGCAATAAAACATCGTGATCGGGACGCCCCAGAGCCGTTGACGCGAGATGCACCAGTCGGGACGGTTTTCGATCATCCCGTAGATCCGGTCGCGTCCCCACGCGGGTATCCAGGCGACGCCGTCGATGGCGGCCAGCGCCTTTTTCCGGAGGTCGTTTTTCTCCATCGAGATGAACCACTGTTCCGTCGAGCGGAAGATGATGGGCTGTTTGCAGCGCCAGCAGTGGGGATAAGTATGCTGGATCTCCATCGCTCCCATGAGGGCGCCCGCCTTCGCCAGGGCCTTGTTTATCGCCTCGTTGGCGTCGAAGACGAACTGGCCGGAAAAATCTTTCACATCACCGGTAAATTTCCCGTCGTCGTCCACGGGGGCATAATTATCCAGACCGTATTTCATCCCGATCTCATAGTCCTCCTGTCCGTGGCCCGGGGCGATGTGGACACAACCGGTCCCGGCGTCGAGGGTGACGAAAGGGGCGAGGATGAGGAGCGTCTCTCGGTCGACCAGCGGATGGCGGCACTTGAGACCCTCAAGGAGAGCGCCGGGAAACTCGTCGAGAATCTCGTACGGTTCATGACGAAAGCCGAAGGCGTCCAGACAGTAATCGAGGAGGTCCTTGGCGAGAATCAACACCTCACCCTTCACCTTAACGGCCACGTAGAGGAACTCCGCATGTAAGGCGATGGCGAGATTCGCCGGAATCGTCCAGGGGGTCGTCGTCCAGATGACGACGGAGACCTTCTCGCCGGCGAGTGTCGCCCGACGGGAGGCGATGTCGGAAATGAGCGCAAATTTCACATATATCGAGGGTGTCGTATGGTCCTGGTACTCGACCTCGGCCTCGGCCAGGGCGGTCTTGCAGGTGGCGCACCAGTAGACGGGTTTCTTCCCTTTGTAGACGCTCCCGCCCAGGTAGAGCCTGCCGAACTCCGCAACCGTGGTCGCCTCGTAGTCGTAAGTCATCGTGAGGTAGGGATTCTCCCACTCGCCGAACACCCCGAGACGCTTGAACTGTTCACGCTGAATCCCCACGTATTTATCGGCGTACACCCGGCAGAAGCGACGTTTGTCGGCCAGGGACATCCCCGCCTTCTTCTCACCCAGTTCCTTGTCCACCTGGTGCTCGATCGGCAAGCCGTGACAATCCCAACCGGGGACATAGATGCTGTCGTGACCCGCCATGTTCTTCGCCTTGACGAGGATGTCCTTGATGACCTTGTTGAGCGCGGTGCCCAAATGGATGCTCCCGTTGGCGTAGGGAGGGCCGTCGTGGAGGATGTAGGGTTTGCGCCCCCCGGACACCTCTCGGATACGGGCATACATATGCATGTCGTCCCAGCGGGCCAGCATCTCCGGCTCCCGCTGCGACAAATTGGCCTTCATGGGAAAATCGGTTTTCGGAAGATTCAAGCTCTCCTTGTAGTCCATCAAGCGCTCCTCAAGATGAAATGTCCTTGCAAATAGCCTGTAAAGCTATCACAGACGGAAACCCATTTCAAGCGTCTTCTGAGTCACTTCAAAGTTGACGACCTCGTAAAAAGTCGTCCTGTTTGAATCAGGAGAAACGGGAAAAGTCCGGCTTTCGCTTTTCGACAAAGGCATGGAAGGCTTCCGCCGCCGCAGGAGATTTCAGTAATTCGACGAAAAGCGCAAGCTCCTCCTCGATGGTCTGCGACACCGCCGCCTCGAGGGGGCGTTTCATGAGCGCCTTGGTCAGGCGTACGGAGGCGGGCGGCTGGGCCGCCAATTGCCGCGCTTTCTGAAAAGCGGTTTCAAATAATGTCTCTTCGGGGCACACGGCATTGACGAGACCGAATCCCCGTGCGATTTCCGCCCCGAACGGCTCCCCCAGCAGCAGTATTTCGGCGGCTCTCTGGTGCCCCACGAGACGGGGGAGAAGAAGACTTGAGGCCAATTCCGGGCACAACCCGAGATTGACAAAGGGAAGCTGAAAACGGGCCTTCGTCCCGGCATATACCAGGTCGCAGTGGAGCAGCATCGTCGTGCCGATGCCGATGGCAACGCCGTTTACAGCCGCTATCACAGGCTTCTTGGCGCGGCTGATCGCGGGAAGGAAAGAATTATGATGTTTCATCCCCGTTTCCTGTTGAATAGCGATGAAATCCGCAAGATCATTGCCGCTCGTGAAACAATCGGCGGTCCCCGTCAGCAGAATCACACGGGTTGCCCCATCCTCGTCCGCCCCGAGGATCGCATCCGCCATCGTCTGGTACATGACACGGGTAAGGGCATTTTTCTTTTCCGGACGGTTCATCCGAATATGCAAAATCCCTTCGCTGAAACTGATACGGATATGGTCGGCGCTTCCGGCTGTCGTCATTTTCTTCATCCTCCTATTGTCGGTCAAATTGATAATACACGTACCTGTTCCTTTCTCCGGTGTCAACGATTTATCTCGCAACGGAAACACTGCTTCTGTCTCAACACGATACGCAATACGTTGCGACAAATTCTCCTTGACATGCATGACCGCTTTCCATATCTTCAAACCGCGCCAAAGCAAGTTCTTAAGAACATAAAAGGAGAAGAGGAAATGGAACTCGAAGGGAAGAATGCCATTGTGACCGGCGCCAGCCTCGGAATCGGCAGCGCGATTGCGCTCGACCTGGCGAAAAACGGCGCGAACGTTGCGATCAACTATCGCGTGCATGACAGCGAAGCGAACGCGATCTGTGACGAGGTCGTGAAAATGGGGCGGCGCGGCATGGCGATCCGCGCCGACGTGTCGTCGTTCAAGGACGCGCAGACGATGGTGGATACGGTCGTCAAAGAATTCGGCCGCGTGGATATCCTGGTGAACAACGCCGGCGTGAACCGCGACGCGGTCATTTGGAAAATGACCGAGGAGCAGTGGGACGAAGCGCTGGCGATCAACCTCAAAGGATATTTCAATTACATTCGCGCGGTCGCACCCCTGTTCAAAGACCAGGGCAGCGGTAAAATTGTCAACGTCACATCGATCAACGGCATTCGCGGCAAGTTCGGGCAGTCGAACTACACCGCCGCCAAGGCCGGGATCATCGGTCTGACCAAAACCGTCGCGCGCGAACTGGCCAGGTTCAACGTGAACTGCAACGCGGTTGCCCCCGGCCTGATCGAGACCGAGATGATGAAAACGGCGCCGGAAGAGGTAAAGCAGAAAGCGCTTGCGGAAATCGTGTTGGGCCGCCTCGGCACGCCGGAAGAGGTGGCGTGGCTCGTGTCGTTCCTGTGCACCGAAAAAGCGCGGCACATTACCGGCGAAGTGATCAAGGTGGACGGCGGACAATACATATAAAAATCACGTTTCCCCTCCCCTGGCGGGAGGGGATTGAGGGGAGGGGGAGGATACAATGCGCGAAGCGGTGATTATTGATGCGGTGCGCACGCCGGTAGGACGATACGGCGGCGCGTTAAAGAATGTGCGTTCGGATGATTTGGCGGCGCTCTGCATTGCGGAGATCGTCAAGCGCAGCAAACTCGATCCGAATGTGATCGAGGATGTCATACTGGGTTGCACGAATCAGGCCGGCGAGGACAACCGCAACGTCGGTCGGATGGCGGTCCTGCTCGCGGGCCTGCCTTATTCGGTCGCCGGGCAGACGATCAATCGCCTGTGCGGCTCCGCTTTGAACGCGGTGAACAGTGCGGCGCAGGCGATCAAAATCGGCGAGGGCGATGTGTTTGTCGCGGGCGGTTGCGAGTCGATGACGCGCGCGCCTTTCGTTTTTGCGAAAGCCGATTCACCGTTCCCGCGCGATGTGAAAGTATTCGACTCGACGATCGGCTGGCGCTTTACGAATCCACGGATGACGATGGCGTACGCGAAAGAAGGGATGGGCGACACGGCGGAGAACGTAGCGCAAAAGTATGGTCTGACCCGTTCGGAGCAGGACGAATTCGCGTTCGCTTCGCAACAGAAATGGGGCGCGGCGCACGCGGCGGGGAGATTCAATGATGAACTCGTTCCCGTCGTCATTCCGCAAAAAAAAGGCGATCCGGTTGTCGTCGGCAAGGATGAGCATCCGCGTCCCGAAACAACGGTGGAGCAACTCGCCAAATTGTCGCCCGCGTTCAAGAAAGACGGCACCGTCACGGCCGGAAATTCCAGCGGCATCAACGACGGCGCGGCGGCGGTGCTTTTGATGGAAGCCGAAACCGCCAAGCGACTCGGCTACAAGCCGCTCGTGCGCGTCGTCGCAAGCGCGGTGGCGGGGGTCGATCCATCGTATATGGGTTTGGGACCGATCCCGGCGACACGCAAGGCGTTGGAACGCGCCGGTCTGAAAATCGGCGATATTGATCTGATCGAATTGAACGAAGCATTCGCCGCGCAGGCGCTTCCCTGCATCCGCGAACTGGAAATGGATCCGGCGAAGGTGAATGTAAACGGCGGCTCGATCGCGCTCGGTCACGCGCTCGGCGCGACCGGCGCACGCATCCTGACGACGCTGGTGCACGAGATGAAGCGACGCGGTTCGCGCTACGGTCTCGTCACAATGTGCATCGGCGTGGGACAGGGGATTGCGACGATAGTCGAGCGCACCGAATAGAGGGACGGCTTCGTAAAAAGGCCGCAAGCAAGGCGCGCGAATCCTGAGGAATGAGGCGTACTTTTGCGTACGCCGCAATGACGAAGGATGAAGCGCAACGCAGCATCCGGGCTTTTTACGAAGCCGTCGGTAATGAAAAGGCCCCCGTCACCGGCGAACCGCTGACGGGGGCCTTTTTACTCATTAAATGGACCCGGCTCTGAACTCTTACATCCCCATGCCGGGGTATCCGCCGCCGCCCGGAGGCATTGCCGGCATCGCCGATTTCTCTTCGGGTTTATCTGCAACCATACACTGTGTCGTCAGCATGAGGGACGCAACACTCGCCGCGTTCTGCAGGGCAAAACGGGTCACC
>Ga0208373_1002669_pt1 | contig 19129 bp, 26 predicted proteins | sample RifOxyC2_FD_184036 | JGI IMG/M metagenome (GOLD analysis project Ga0208373, IMG submission 184036) | Soil microbial communities from Rifle, Colorado - Rifle Oxygen_injection C2 (SPAdes) | ecosystem: Environmental > Terrestrial > Deep subsurface > Rock core/Sediment | place: Rifle, Colorado... | reverse complement strand
TAACTAATAAAAACCTTCTTTTTGGAAAAAAGAAGCAAAAAGCAGTAGCTCACGAAAACCAATAAACCGACAATTTCTCTAATCCTAATTTCCCACCCTAACAAATTTCTAAATACCTCGGTAATTACGCTCCAGAAAAGAGTGCATGCAGAAGTAATAACTCTTGGCTCTTAGTTCGCATCAAGAGGTTCTGATGAACTCGGTTAATATCTGCTAAAAGGCATATTCCTTGATTTATCCTAAATCACTTTTTTCGTAAAAGACGAAATATGACTTAACTTTCAAATTAATCAGAAGGAACACTTATTTCTAATGGAATTGACATTCCAAGTTGTTTTAGAACTCTCTTCAAAATTGCTTCTCTTGCTCTCTTTTTGAAACTAAGTATCCCTATGCTTTTAACCTCTTGTGTCCCACCATCTTTAGTCACAAAAATACCTTCTTCAATATCTTCAGTATATTCTGTTTTTGGTGGAAGTCCGAAAGATATTTCTAGAAAATCCCCCAACTCATCATAATATACATCAAATGTTTCTTGGTTTTTCATTGTACTGCTCTCACGAAATGTGATGATATTATGAATCCTTCACCGTTTAAGTATTTTGCTATGACTCTCATAAATCTGTATGAAGAAGGCAGATTTTTGTAGTATTTGTAATAATACTTAGTTTCTTCATCTTTTAGAGAATCTGTAATTTTGTCTGGATTTTCAATAGTTTCAATTATTTTCTCTTTGTTAGATGCAATCTCAGGATGTCTTTTGACAATGTGATTCCAGTTATAATCAGTCATTCTTAATTTTCTACCTGTTTTGTCAATTACCACGAACACAATATTCATTATAGGGATATTGTTCCTTATTTTTTAAATGTTGGTTTTAAAATTGCCTTGAAAGTTCTTTTAGCTTGAGCGATTAAATGAACGAATTATTTGCCTCTTGTTTTTAAAATAATTTTAGGATAACCTCAATTTTATATATATCAAATAAATTTATATAACCCCTTACTCACTAATATTTATGAGGAAAACAATTTCATTCATTATTCTGTCAACTTTTATTATACTGTCCACTCTGTCTTTAGTTTCAGCCACTTCCCTAAGCATGAAAGATAATTATGAACCTCAGGAAACAATGTCTATAATCGTAGAAGGAAACGTTCTAGAGCCAATCTCTCTTAATCAAATAGAGTTTAAAAGAAATAACGTTGACATTGTAACTGAATTTGATGTAAAAAAGATTCAAGATACATATTATATATGGGCTCTTGCTCCTCAAAATCCAAATAATTACACTCTAACAATAAAAAATGCATATGCTACTATTCTTGGCAAGCCACAAAGAATAGACATTTCCAAAAATTTCACAGTTACAGGAAACACAACTCTCTACTACATTAAACCTGGATTCCTTTCAACTTCCCAAGATTTCAAAATAGAACTTCAATTAAATTCAGACATCAATGAAATAATAGATGTTAATTTTCCAAACTCTCAATCATTTATAATTCTTCCAGGAAAAAATATAATTCCTTTCTCAATTTCATCAGTAAATCAATCCCAATTATTCAGTCTAGAGATAGGAAAATATACAATCCCTGTTTATTTTCAAGTTAATAGGACTCTAGAAAATAAGATAACAAAATCAGTGAGATTTATTCCAAGAATTCTTCAAGAAACATCAAAATATCTTAACTCATATGAAATACAAATTCTGAATTCAGGAGAGAAGATAAATAATCTAACAATTGAATACAATTCAAGATTATTCAAACTAACGAGAGAGTCAACTTCTGATTTTGATAACGGAGATGTATTCACTTTCAATCTTAGTATTATAAACAACTCCATTCCATTTATTTCAGGGAATATTGTAGCAAGATATGATAACTTCTCAACAATGTTACCATTTGAGATATCCCTCTCAAATAATTCAACATCACTCACAAAGAATACGACCTCTTCAACAACCCTATTTAAATGTTCTGAGCTTCCAGGAACAATTTGCAAGCCAAATGAAATTTGTTCAGGTACAACTCTCTCCAGTTTAGATGGTCCCTGCTGTACCAAGGTCTGCGAGTCTCAATCTTCAGGTTTTAATTATAAATATTTAGGATATGGACTATTGTTAATTATACTAATAATTGGAGTAATTTTTGCAGGAAGATATTTCAAAGCAAAACCAAATAAAACTACCCTAGAACAAGAAACAAATAAAAATCAAGAAATAAAGAAAAAGTAACTACTTTTTCTTCTTACCCTTTTTGCCATCTTTCTTACTCTTCTTAGCATCTTCCTTAGCCTTATCAACAACTCTATTTATATCTGGAACACTCCCATCAGGTTTCTTAAATAATTGCGGAGCAACTTCGTATAACTTTTTCATCATAATATCTTTTTCAATCATGCTATTCTTAGCAATTGCATCATACTGGTGTAATTTCTGCACAAGTGCATTTGCCATCTCATTCAAATCTCTATTTGTGAAGGCTATTTCTTCAGGCCTAACAAGTTCAATGTGAGCAGGCATATAATTAAATATAATCTGCAAATAATTAGCAATGGAATCTAATTCCAAACTCACTTCAGCAAAAGAACTAAATAAATCTTTAGACGTTTCAATTTTAACGGGCTCATGAATCTCTTTACTAATAAGTTTAACCCCCTTATCTGAAGCAATCTTCATAACCAAATTTGTAAGGCTCTGCTTAACATGCTCGGCAGGTCTACCCATTATTTCAAATATTAAATTTACCTGTAATTTCATGAAAACCAAAAGGAAAAGCCATTTTTAAATTATAGCATTTACAATATTCTAAGAGAAAGAAGAATTATAATTATAACACATAAAACCACAAATCCATATATCAAAAGCACCCTATTTGAATAGTAGGAAGTGGAATATTTCTTCGTATTTTCAAGGATAATGGGTTTATCCTCTTCATACACATCACTGGCAGGTACATTCTCAATTATATCTGAACTAGCAGTTTCATTATTATTTATTACAATACTTTCTTCTTTTTGATGGATTAGAGATTCCTCTTTGGTCATAATTTCAATTCCTCTGCAAACCTCCCCAATTGCAGAACTCTTCCCTGCTTGCCTAAGTTTAACACATATCTGCCCAGAACCAGTATAATCTCCAACAATTAACCTATATACTGTTTGAGAAGGATAAGCAGACTTAACATAATAATTTGAGCTCTGCCATTTTTCAGAGTATATATCGGAAACCATTGCCCCACTCTTATTTACTACATAAATTTTAACATCAAGAATGCCAGAAACATCAACATCTTTTATCTCTACATTAAACTCAGTATTTTGATAAACTTTTTCAGGAAAATCAAAATTAATATTTATTGCAGAAGCAAAATTCAAAGCAAATAATAAAGAAAACATGAGTAAAAACAAAAAACCTAATCTAATAACCATAACTTTCATATCCAACCACCTCCAATTTATCATTAAACAAATAAATACTATCTCTATCATCATTCCAAACATTTTCAACATTCCAGAATAAATCCGTTTCATTGTCTTCTCCAGAAAGAGAATGAAGAGTTATTTCTCCCAAATTAATATCTGGAAAGACAAACGTTTTCCTGCTTTCATCCTTTATCATCCAATCTTTAACATTAACATCATCGCATTTATTATTTATTTTAACAATTTCATTCTTTTTATCTATAATAAAATCAAAACATCCATAAAATTTTGATTTTCTCCATATTCCTAAACCATTTTCAATGGCATCCTTCTCAGCCCTATCAAATTCTTTCAATTCATTCTCATCCACAAGAAACTTAGAGGCATATCCTAACTTAACCAAGTTTAAATTAATATATTCGGGAGAATAAATTCTCGCAAGATATCGTTTATATTTATCTAATCCAATAATTTCAAACTTCAATGTTTGATTTTCAAAACTCTTCATAAAGTTAGTGGAGAGAGCAGAATTGGAAAATTCTTTTTCAGGAGAATTTATATTCAACAACCTTATCATTCTCCCATCCTCCAAAACAAGAGTATCTCCATCAATAACTCTATCCACCATAGCATTCTCAACCATACTCCCTCCATAATTGAGCACATAGAAATCGCTGGCTACGATTATTGTTAATAGAACTGCAAATATCATAGAGTATTTTTTATTCATTCTCTATATCTCTAATAATCATAGAAATAACCAATTAATATACTTTATCAGATGGTAAACTTTCCATCTCTATAAATAACCGTTTCACTTCCATCTTCCAATGTGGCAGTTACAATTCTATTTTCAGTAGAAACTATATCCGTATGAATTACAGAATCATTATATCCTAACTTTTCCCACTCTGCCTTGCTTATCTTACTAGGGTCTCCAGGGTATGAATCCTGATATGATTTTCCGAGAGCAATATGCGTATTTCCATATTTTCCCCCAACATTTTCATCAAATAAAGTCGTTCCCATAAATCTAGTTATTCTAGATAATCTGCAATCAGTCAATGAAAACTCTCCAATTTTATCCGCATTCTCAACGGCAATCATTTCCTTCAATACCTCTTCTCCCTTCTCAGCCCTAGAAAACACGACCTTTCCCTCTTTGAATTCCAAATAAGCCTTATCAATTATATTTCCATACCTATACAATGGCTCAGTAAATTGTATTTTTCCCTCTGTGCCCCTCCAGTCAGGAGAAATGAACAGCTCAAAACTAGGAATATTTCTTCCAGAGCCCCCAAGCCATTTTCTTCCCTTCCCCAGTTTAACAATTAAATCTGTTCTCTCAGATTTAACATGCACCTTTTCTATTTTCAAACTATCCAACTTACTTCTCACTCTTTCAATTTCTTCAAATATCTCTTTCCATTTTTTAACAGGGTCTTTCTCATCCAAATAGCATGCTTTTATTATTTCCTCCCAATATTCCTCAATTGATAATCCAACTTCTTTAGCCATCTGCTCAGTCCCATATAATCCAATTGTCCAGGTAAATTTTCCCGCATTTTCCTTTTCATCTCTCCATTCAAAATACGGCTTCCATGCCTTCTGCCTTTCCATTATCTTCCCAGGAGATATTCCCTCAAGTTCATGCTTATTCACTTCAGCATCTATCGCTATCAAATGATCAATCACCTCCACTCTAGCTTTGATAAAATTAGAAGGGAAAAACTTTAGTTGTTCCTCATTTGCAAGTTCATAATATTCCCTCGATATCTCATCTGGAGAATAATTTAATATCATATTCCCTCCAGCCTTCAATATTGCTCTCTGAAGAGCAATCAACATTGGCTTAGCGCACTCAGGAACTTGAACAAAAACAACCTCTCCTTTTTTGATCCCCTTTCCAGAATTAAGCGCAAAATTAACTAGAACATTTGCATATTTCTCCAATATCTCATCCGATGGCTTATACATAAAACTTTGAATAATAAAGCCTATTTAACCCTTATGAAAAGTTCAGAGAGTTATTTTTCTCTGGCAATTTTCCACAAAACTTCAAAGTAATTCCTGAAAGAATTACTCAATTCCTTACTTTTTGTTAATGTTGCAAGCATTGGCTCTGTCCACATAAAAACAGCTACATACTCTCCGAATATAGCCATTGTTGAAGGCTGGGAAAATTCAGATGGTAAAAATCTAACTTCATTCATCTTGGAAATAATTGGTTTTGTTCCCCTAACATATAATAATTTAGCATGAATTTTCTTCTTTTCACGCTCTTTCATATAATGAATCATTTCTATCGGAAATCTTTTTTCCCATTCTTCTGAGGCGCCAAGACCACATAGTGTTTTGCCTTCCTTTAATAATTTAAACAAAATCGATTTAAATCCTTCCGAACCTTCATATACTTCAACAGAAGGTCTATCTTGCCTATTCTTTAATTTAAGGTCTACTTCCTTCGCTACCTGTCGAGCAATGCCTTCTTTTTGTATTATAAAATCTAATATTTTATCTCCCTCACTAATCTTATAATACTTGACTCCACCCTTAATAGAATAGCTAATAAGCCCCTTTTTCATAAGATTTTCTAGAGAATCATATATATTTGTCCTATGCTCTTTTGTTAATTTTGCTATCTGCAAAGCGGTTGCTTCTTTAAAAGCAGTCAAAGCAGTATACGCGTCTGCTTCTCTTTCTGATAAGCCCAACATAATTAATTGTTCTTTCATATATGTGTATTTATACACAACTTGGATTTAAATACCCTTCCATTATGAATTTTTTATGACAAACAATAAGTTAGACATATTAAGAGAAGAAGCCTTCAAATTGATACAAGAACAAGCAAGAGCACTTAGAGCAAATAGGAGATATTTATTTAGTTTTTATCCGGGTGGTTCATTCAAAGATTGGTACAATAATGTTGATATTGTATGGGCTTGTGAAATTGGAAGTGTAAATTTAGCATCTCACGATTTTAAACCTTCTTTTCCTAAGAGCGTTCAAGATATGAAGATTACAATGATAAGAGGCTATAGAAAGACAGAAAGAACGATGACTTTTGAAGGGGAAAAAGTAATCAAAGACTCTTTATTTGATGACCTTCTTTTTGGTGAACAGATATTATTTTATAGAAATTATGTCAGAAACAGATTTTATAACGATGAAACTAGAATATTAAAGGGAAGTCCTTCTTGGAGAAGAATTAAAGATTATCCAGCCTGTTTAATCCCAGGCAATATTAGTTTTAGAGGAGAATATTATCGTCCGGAGATTATTAGCACAAAAAGAAAGGATGTAGATTCTTCTCCAGTAAATAGATATTCTCAAGAAATAAAGGTAAAATACATACCCAAATTTTGTAGGGATGATCAGTTTCCTGGAAATTTTGAAAATGACGAAACAAAATTAAACTTTAAAGCCTCACTTCTAGGATTTTACGATTGTGTTACTCGGCCTCTTTGGGATTTTTCAGGTCTAACCTAATTAAACCTTTTTTTCATTTTCAGTTAAATTTATAATCTCAACTTCCAAGGACTATTCATGGAAAACGCACATTGGTTTATAGATATGTACTCTAAATCTAGCCCGCGCTCTGCTGACAGGGGGTTGTATCCCATGACAGGCACAATCTTCAAAACCTATTTGCAATAAGCGTATACGACTTTCTCACAGATTATAAAGAACGAGGACTTTCATTATCTTCTATAAAATCTCTAACCGATTTGGAACAAATATCAAATGAAGCTTTCCTTCTAGACGGATTTGCCAATACCTCTGCTTTCCTAGAAAGAATGCAAATTAAATTAGATAAACGGCTATTCAACAGATTGGAAGGCTATCTAAGAGTAATAGTCAAACCTCATCAAACTCCAGGAAGAGTTACTTTTATAAATTATAAAAACAGGAGATAAATATGGATAAAAAAGAAATGAAAGAAAAGAGAGAAGATGTTGCCAAACTTAAGGGAATAAGCGTAACAAAAGCCGAAAATTTCTCCCAATGGTACACAGACATAGTCCAAAAAGCAGAATTAGCAGATATACGATATAATGTTAAAGGATTTTTAGTTTTCCAGCCTTGGTCTGTTCTTTGCATGGAAAAAATGTACGCACATCTAGAAAAAGCTCTTCAAAGAAAAGGACACAAACCTTATTTTTATCCAACCCTAATTCCAGAATCAAATTTAACAAAAGAAGCTAAACACGTAGAAGGATTCACCCCAGAAGTATTCTGGGTTACCGAAGCAGGAACAACCAAATTTGAAGAGAGACTTGCTCTTAGACCAACTTCAGAAACGGCATTCTATCAAATGTTTTCTCTCTGGATAAGAAGTTACAAAGATTTACCATTCAAAACATATCAAAGGGCAAACGTATTCAGATATGAAACAAAAGCAACAAGACCCTTCCTAAGAAGCAGAGAATTTCATTGGATTGAAGCCCACTGTGCTCATGAGACAAAAGAAGATGCAATGAAACAAGTTTACGAAGACATGGAAACAACAAAGGAAGTTCTTCACGATATCTTTGCCCTTCCATTTATATTCTTTGAAAGACCAGCGTGGGATAAATTTCCAGGAGCAGACAGAACATTTGCAGCAGATGTTCTAAATCCAGATGGAAAAGTCGTTCAGCAACCTTCAACTCATTTATTAAGTCAGGCATTTCCAAAAGGGTTTAACGTAACATTCAGAGATAAAGACGGAAAGGACAAATATCCTTGGATTACCTGCTACGGTCCAGCCGTTTCTAGAATAATGGCTTCAGTCGTAATAGTTCATGGAGATGATAAAGGTCTTCGTTTTCCATGGGATATTGCTCCAGTTCAAGTTGAAATAGTTCCAATAAGAGATGATCCTACATTGATAAAAAAAGCAAAAGATTTGAAGAAAGAAATTGAAACAATTGCTTCTGTAGATATAGACTTAACAGATAAGTCTCCTGGAGAGAAGTTTAATCATTGGGAAATGAAAGGAGTTCCAATAAGAATAGACATAGGACCAAAAGACATAGAATCAAGGAAACTAACAGTATTCAGAAGAGACCTAGATAAGAAAGAAGTAATTCCAGAAAAAGAGATAATAGACTATGTAAAAAAAGTTGCAAAAGAATCAACAGCCAATTTAACCAAACAGGCGGACAAATTATTTGACTCTAGGATAAAAGATGTAAAGAATCAGGAAGAAATGAAAAAAGCAATCGAATCAGGAAAAATTGCAAGGTGTAATTTCTGCTCCGTAGAAATGCAAGGAGCAAAGTGCGCAGAAATCGTTGAAAAAGAAATAGGCGCAACAGTAAGAGGAACAAAATTGGAAAAAGAAACTCCAAAAGGAAACTGCGCAATATGTGGAAAGAAAGCCTCTGCAGTCGTCTATGTCGCAAGACAATACTAACATTTAAAACCCCTCATTTATCCATCTTATCGTGAGTCGGGCAGCTGATCACGGAACTTTGCCATTAAATTGGTAAGAATTGAAATGAATTCTAAGTTCTGAGGAAGGTCCGGACATCCATAAGCAAGTAATTTTGTTTATGACAAGGAGATCCGCCGAAAGACGGATAGCTGTAAAGTTAAGCTCCGTTACAGAAACGACACAGCTTTCATTGAGCCATGAAACGAGAGTTAAGCTACGAAATGAAAGATATGATGAAACGGCAAACTCGTAAGAGTTTGACGCTCCACGGCATGAAAATGCTGTGAGGTGAACGCCTTCTCCGATGCAAGTGCCCAAGCCGCACGCATGTCTTGATACGCAAGTATTGAGCACAGAAAAGAGCAATCTTTTCTGCAGACTGATGTCAGCACTACAACCTTGGTAGTTCTTGGAACTCTAAAAGTTCTTTGGACTCCTAGAAACAGTTCCTTTATAGGAATCATAGAACCTCGGTTCTATGTGTAGACAGAATCTGGCCTACACTCGACTCACATTATTTTCTTTTATTCTTTATTCTAAAAAGGTTTAAAACTTCAACTCTTACGAGTTGAATGGGTTAAAGATTTCAATAGGAAATCTTTAAAACCTCCCAATATCTACCTTAATTATGGCTTCGTAGCATAACGGGAATGCCCACGACTGAAGCTCGTGTTAACAGGGTTCGACTCCCTGCGAGGCCATTTATTCTAAGTAAGAGATAGCTCTTCTCAACTTATAAGGATTTGAAAATCCTATTTCGTCAAGCCATTTTCTAAGTTGAACTTTTTCATTCAATGCAATTCTATTTATTGGAAGTACACTATTTTTTGACATAGCAGTTCTTATTTTATTAACTCTAAAACCTCTCGCTTCAAGAACTTCTTTTAATTGAATGGCTAGATTTGTACTCGTAGTTCCAATTTCTATTGCAGGATATTTCTCAACTCTTGGTTTTTTGGAAACAAAAACACTTCCATCTGTATCAACTATGCCCCGAATTGCATTTTTACATAGATTCCATTCTTTTGCAATAGCCACAGGAATAACAACTTTCTCCCCCTTACCTTCACAATATGGCAACTCAAGATTATTTATAAGAAAATTGCAAGTATCCTTTGAATTAATAACTATTCTAAGTCCTCTTCCGGCAATGACTATTTTTGCATCCTTATTCCACTCTTTTTTAATTAATTGAGCAAGATATTCGAAATATTCTCTATCATTTATTATATTTCCAGTAAAACCAATTCGATACTTATTGAATTTCCTATAAATATTACCATCTCTAATGATAGCCCCCACAAGTTCAGCATTATTTTCATTCAATTCCATTTATCAAAAATTGAAGGCAATCAAGATAATAAATCTTTATTTTAACTTCAGAATTACAAATAACAGATTAAAAATCCCAAATAAAAAATAAAGAAAAAGAATAAAAAAGAAAACCTGAAAAACTTTCAGTTCTTCAGGCATTCAAGAATTAAAAATTCTTGATGAATAAAATAAAGAGTTTTTAACTCTTAGCTAACACGAAAACGTGCTTTATAGCAACGATTACTGTAGCAGGGACGAATAAAGTCAATAGTGCTTGCAATACAGCTCCAAGAACTGGAACTCCATCCATTGCACCCTGTCCGAATGCGCTTGCAATTATTAAAACTGTAGCAGCCATCAAGAAAGGACTGACTTCCTTATCGGCAATGTTAAGCAATCCAATGATTAATCCAAGTAGAACAAGGATAAATACCATCGCTGGGTTTGGTCTTCCAACCAATCCAAGAATAACTGCTAAAACAACACCTATCAAAAACGCCCAACTTCCAACATAATTTTTTTTGGCCATGATGTACCTCCTTATCATCTAATAAACAAAAACCTCTTTAAATATCTTTTCAAAACATAGTTTAAACAAATTCAATTAATCTGGAACAAATCATCTATTTTTAGACAATAAATATCATCCCTCACCAACAGAACATCAGATAATTCATAGCATATAACGTATAAATGATTATGATTAAAATAAAATATTATCTCCTGTCCGATAATTAAATCGTTGAATAAGATAATTATATCTTTTAGAGTTATGAGCGAAGCGAATTAACTTGACATATTCTATCAAATATAAGTAAGGTTTATATGCGAAGCTTTACCAAGCGAGTGTTAAAGATTTGCTCAGGCAAATCTTTATAAAAGCAAATAACTAAATAAATACATGGCAAAAGAGGCTAATGAAAAACAAAGTTTTACAGGAGTTGTTTCATTTATATTTGGTTTGTTAAGTCTTGTCTTCTCAATTCAACTTCCTCTAGGTTCTGTGGCAGGTTTGCTTTTAGCAATTCTAGGTTTAATTTTCGGATTAGTTCAATTGAGTAAGGGAAAGAATTCCTGGGCAGTCTGGGGAATAATTCTTTCAATCGTTGGAGCAATAACTAATGTTCTAATCTTTTTGTGGCTTGCTAAGCTTGCTTCAGTGGTAGTTGCAAAAATGCAAGAATTACAATCATCTGGCTTACTTTCAGGTCAACTTCCACAAATTCCAACAGCATAATGATAAATAAAAAAGGAGCAATCGAGCTTTCAATAAGCACAATAGTAATAATTGTTTTAGCAATGTCCATGTTAATTCTAGGCCTAGTTTTAATAAGAAGCATATTCACTGGAACAACAGATAGTGTTGTAACAATGAATGATAATGTTAAGGAAGAAATAAGAAAATTATTCCAGGATGAGGGACAAAGATATATTCTAAGACTTTCAGGAGATACTGCAACAATAAAGCAAGGCACAGACTTTGGAGTTGCCTTCGGAATAAAGAACACAATTCAGGGAGATCCAAATGCAAGGAGATTTAGATATACAGTTGATTTATCAGACACTGCAGAAAATTTAAAGAAAAACTGCGGAATAACAATGGATGTGGCGAAGGGATGGATTAGGTTTGGTTCTGGAGAGATGAGCATTGAACCAGGAAATACAGAAGCAGATAGAATATTAATTTCAATCCCATCAAATGCACCTCTGTGCACAACAAAATACAAGATAATTGTAGAACAATTTGATAATGGCCAGTGGAAAGTATACACTCAACCATTCTTCTTTGTAAAGATTGAGAGTAAGGGCATATTTGGCTAGGCAAACGCTTATAAAATGCCTTTTTTTATATAGATGATGGCAAAAAAACAAGAAACTGAATCTCTAGTGGGAGATTATCATAAATTCAGATGGTTTTATACTTTCTCTGGAAAACTAGTTGTAGGAGGAAAATCCGCAGAGCAAAATGATTTCCTTCTTTCCACTCTTAGAGAAACGGAAAAAGAATTAATGGTTATGCACACAAGTGAGCCTGGAAGCCCATTTTCAGTAATCCTATCTGATTTAGACAAGATAAAAGAATCTGATTTGATAGAATGTGCAATTTTTACAGGTTGTTTTTCTCGTGCTTGGAAAATGAAAAAATCAAAAACAATGGTAGATATGTTTAAACTTTCACAACTTAATAAATCAAGAGAAATGAAAGAAGGAACCTGGGGGGTAAATGGAAAGATAGAAAGAATTTTAGTCAAATTGGAACTTGGATTAACAAGACAGAAAGGAATTTTAAGGGCCGTGCCAATTCAAAGTATAAAACCAAAAGAATTACTAATAAGAGCTATTCCAGGAAATATAGAAAAATCAGATATATCAGCAAAATTAGAATTAGAATTGGATGATGTTTTTGATCAAGAGGAATTACTTTCTGCAGTTCCAGCTGGAGGAGTCAGCTTAACAAAATGAATTTTTCAGCAGCAGCATTTCAAATAGGGAAGCAAGGCCTTACAGAAAATGCAATTGTTTCCATAAACAACGCACTAAAATATCATTCCCAAGTAAGAATATCGGTACTCAAATCTGCAACCCGAGACAAAGGAGAAATAATAAAATTAGCAGAACAAATAACTGAAAAAACAGAAAATCACTCTGCATTTAAGATAATTGGTTTCACAATAATTCTTATTCGCCTAGGTAAAAGAACAAAAGCTGAAAAAGCAAAAATCATAGCCAAGATGACCAAAACAGAGAAAGAAGAACTGCAAAAAAGACTTGCTCTCCAAAGAAAGGTTGCATTGAAGCATGCAAAGAAATAAATTTCGACAAAAACTCAAATAGAAATATTTATAAGCCCATTTTTTCTAAGCAGATTAGGTTGAATGGTTCAAAGAACCAGTCTAATGCTGCAAAGCATGACCTATTACATCAAATGACAGACATAAGAACAATAGACTCAGGTAAATACAACATTGCTCTAGCAGAAGCTCTAAAGAAACTTCCAGAATTCGAGAAGCCAGATTGGATAGCTTTTGTTAAAACAGGCCCAAACAAAGTAAGACCAAACATAGATGCTGATTTCTGGTATAGACGAGCTGCCTCTATTTTAAGACAAATATATGTTAAGAAAATAGTCGGAGTTCAAAGACTTAGAACAAGATATGGTGGAAGAAAAGATTTAGGAAGTCAGCCACCAAGATTCATAAAAGCGGGCGGAAAGATAATCAGAACACTATTACAGCAATCAGAAAAAGCAGGGCTCGTTGAAACAGTCAAGGGATTGAAACCAGGTAGAAAACTCACTGAAAAAGGAATTAAATTCCTGGAGTCAATAAAATGAGTAACTCATATCAGAAGAAAATCAAACTATCAAAGGCAAACAAACTTACAAAGTGGGCTCCATTTTGGGTAGTCATTAGAAAGCATGGTCCAGGAAAAAGAGTTCATCCTTCTCAAGTCACAAAACACAGAAGACACTGGAGAAGAACTAAATTAGGTACAAAACCAAGAAGAACACCTAATAAACATCTAGGATAAAATGGCAGAAGTAAAAACAGAAAAGAAAATTGAAAGAGAATATGTTATTCCACTTAGAAGATTCTGGCAAAACGTTCCAGACTATGAAAGATCGGGAAAAGCAATAAAGACAATAAAGAAATTTATAGCAAAGCATATGAAGATTTATGATAGAGACTTGGATAAAATCAAATTAGATGTTCACATGAACAATGAAGTATGGTTTAGAGGAAGAGCATCTCCACCTTCAAAAATCAAAGTTAAGGCAATAAAAGAAAATGGAATTGTTAAAGTAGAACTTGCAGAGATGCCTGAATTCTTGAAATTCCACAAAGCCAGAGTTGAAAAGAGACATCAAAAGGCTGAAAAACCAGTTGCACCAGCCGCTCAAACTCCTGCAACAACCGAACCAGCAAAGACAGATGAGCAGAAGAAAGACGAGAAAGAAAAGGAAAAAGCAACAGCCGATGCAAACACAAAGATAGCAGATCAACAGGCAAAAGTCCAAAAGCACACTTCAAAAGTCAAGGAAGAATCATATCATCGAGTTGCTCTGAAGAAATAAATCAAGTATACAAATACTTTTAAACCAAATAGGAATATAAAAATGATGTTCATTAATCGCCCTCAAACTCTCAAGACATTTAATCAATTATCTTTATTCAACCCAACAAGATTTCTAGAAATAATGACATCTATTACTCATAAGGGAGCATTTTCTCTCGAATTAGAGTCTGGAGCAACAGACTTACGAGAGGCACACTGGATTGGAGACAGAGAAGTTCACACAAGAGCTCAATATAGTTTAAATCAAGGAAGATTAGAAGTCGGAGAGGCATTATTTGAAACGGGGATTACAGGAGTATCAGACAAAGAGGTAGAGGATTTACCTTATTTTGAAAGTCTTGTTTTAAAGACCTATGCTCCCATTGCATTAAAATCAGGCGAAACCATGCCCGTTTTAACAATAAAAGTTTTATTGACGCAACCACCATATAGCCCACAAAATCTTTTCTCCAAGAGAACAGACAGAACAAGAATAATAGGCAATTTCGGATGGATGAGGACATATGAAATAAGAGATTTGCTTCCAACTTCAGACTTGGTCAATGCGAGATATGCAGATAAAATAAAATTAACAGAAACATTCAACCATCGTAAACCAGTAGCTTAATCAGTGCGATTAACTACTCCCATTTAATGAATTTCCACCAATAAGCTTTTTATACACTCTAATTTTGTCTAATGTATGAATAAGATAGACACAACAGTACTTATTAAGGCACTGGAAAGGCATCCAGCTCTTGCACCATTATTGCCTCTTCATCTAAATGCCCCAGAATTTAATCCAAAGACATTTTCTGATCTTTTGATAAAAACAGATCCGCATGCCTCTTCAAGGGGAAGGAGATTCTATGTTGAGCTTCCCAACACTCCTAATTTAGTTTTAACAATTGGAATAAATGAGAATGAATATTCTAGGCTCTCATTAAGACGAATTCTAAGAGTAAAAAATGTAAATGAAGGCTACAGGCATAATCTAGGTAAGGTAATCAAAGGAGTCGTTCTTCATCATTATGGATTTTTTGACTCAACAGACATAACTCGAAGATTAAGAGCATATCCCGGAATGAATTTTGAATTAAGAGAGAACTCTTGGCCTTATGCCTTGCTAGCAAAATTAGTAACAAGAGCAAATAGTGCTAATCTCGATGCACCGTTAGTAACGAGAACGATGCCTATTTTCATACTTCCAGGAGCATTAAATTCAAGAGCAATAGCCAGTTGGGAACTAGACAATGCAATATACAGAAGACACGACAGACTTATCGCTGGATTTCCAGTTCCAAAAGTAATTACCGAAGCACAATATCTTAAATTGGGCGGAACTCCCCTAGAAACACAAGTAGCTAAACATTAATCATTAATAACTATTTATTCCCAGAACCATCTGCCTGCCTCTCAGTAAATTTACATTTTTTACATTTGTACAAATAAATATCAGATTCATCTGCATATGGAGCACCAATCTCAGTTAAATCACATTCATCATATCCACATTTCTTACATTTATGTGGAAATCCTAGGCCATCATATTCTATATGGACTCCCTTACCCTTTTCTTCAATCTTATTTTCCTGTGCAGATTCCAAGCTAAAACTCATATCAATATGCCCTGATTTACAAATTCCAACCATTTCAGTTGTTTCTAACTTCAATGGCTGAAGCATTTCTCCGCACAAATCACAAAATTTTATTCTTTTCATACTACGAAGCAATACCTCTTATTGCGAGTATTTGAAAAATTTTATTTTTCATAATATAAAATCTAAATCTACCTTTTTAAACTTTTAACGACGATTCCAAAACGTTTAAAAGCTTATAAATCTTTGAAAGTTAAGCTGACCCGGACTTACAAAAAAATAAGCATTTTTCAATCTCAACATTTAATTTATGGATATTTATTTGCCCGAAGATAAAAAGAAATTATCATTAAAAAGAGAATAAATTGCACTTCAAAAATTATATTACAAAGCAGTAATTTTTAGGCAATTAAATTTTATCGGATTACTATCTTCTTTAAAGGTATTTTATTTTGTGCATAATACTCCTTCAAGGGTATTCTAAATTGGTTAAGAGTCTCTCCATCGACGGGCCAGAATGTTTCTGAAGGAGTAGCTAGTGTTAATACTCCTCCAACCAAGTGATATCTTGCACCGCCCAGAAGACTATTCTTTTTTGGCATTGGAGACATACGAGAAAATTGGCAAAGTGCTTCTACTAATCTTTCTCTATTTCTTATACCTCCAAAATTAACCACGCCCATTTTCTCATATTTAGAATATTCTTCAAGAACAGCATCTGGAGATTGTCTTTGTGATTTTTCAAAAGCAGATAGTATGTCTGTATGTGTTCCAAATATCTTCATAGACTGAGCTATAAAAACTAAAGTTTCATCTTTCAAACTAACCACTACATATTTGCCATAGTTTCCCTCAATAGGTAATACTACATGTTTTACTTTTCTCATGTTTTTACAGGAAAAATACTCTTTTTAAATGTTAACATTTTAATATTCTCATTTCCATTATCTTCCATGTCTCTAAATGAACTAAGAACCGAACTAAAAAGTAAAGCAAATAAAGAAAAAGCAAAACTCTTGCAGGGCTTCTTCAAAACTGGGCAGGGAGAGTACGGAGAAGGAGATATTTTTCTAGGAGTTGTAGTTCCAGAAACAAGAAAAACTGCAATAAAATTTAAGGACTTGCCCTTAAATAGCGTCGAAGAACTACTAAAATCAAAGATTCATGAAGAAAGGCTATGCGCCCTGCTTTTGTTAGTGCACAATTATGAACAGGCAAACAAAACGGATAATGAAAAAACAAAACAAGAAATATACCACTTTTATCTAAAAAATACAAAATACATAAACAACTGGGATTTAGTTGATTTATCATGCCATCACATAATTGGAGATTTCCTAAAAGACAAAGATAAATCTATCTTATACCATCTAGCAAATTCATCCAATCTCTGGGAAAGAAGAATTGCCATTATTTCCACAGCAAAGTTCATCCAAAATCATCAATTCAATGATACTATTAAGTTAGCAGAAATATTAATTCAAGACAAACACGATTTAATCCATAAAGCCGTAGGCTGGATGCTGAGGGAAATGGGAAAAAGGAACAACGACGAATTAATCAAATTCCTAAATAAACATTACAAGAGTATGCCCAGAACAATGCTCAGATATTCAATAGAAAAACTCCCGGAAAAACAAAGGAAACAATATTTAAATGGGGAAATTTAAATAGGAGTTGTGTCTTTCTTTTTTACAGATCTTCTTCCACCAACCAATATCATCGCAGGTCCAGAAAGAATACATACTGCTGCAATAGTCCCAAATATTGCTTTTTCTAAATTACTTGCAGGTATTCTTTCTTCTGTTTTTTTTGAATCATTATGATCTAAAATACTTTGACTAATTCTCGTTGCGTTAACTCTTGAATTGGAGGTTCCTGCGTAGGCAGTATTGTCAGTATAGCTCGGACTAGCAAGGTATAGTGCCATTCCAAGTGTTGCTAAAATATTTTTATATTTCATAGTTTTTAACAAATTAGGCTATTTTTAAACCTTATCACTATATTTAAACGTGTGGTATCCGAGGAGTGTGGGACACATATAGCTACTTTTTCTTGAGATTTTTTAGCTTTTCATATATCGTATCGGCTGTGCCGATATAAAGAACATATTTTTGAATAACTCTCTTGCCAGTTCTAACTGCTCTGGCTACGTAATAATATTTTTTCCCACCTTTAATAAATGATCTAAGATACATCTTAATTAAGTATACGCTACACTATATAAACTTTTCGGTGTTTCATCGTATATATTATAGCACAGAAAAATAGAAGTAGCGTATACTCTACTTTATGGAAAAGATGGTAAAAATAACTGCTAAAGCTGTTAGAAGAAAAGTAAAAAAGTTAAAGAAGATAATTAAAAAGTATAAAAAAGACCATCCGAAAAAGGATAGAAATTATGCTGAGTACGAAAGAGAGTTTAAGAGAAGACTGAAAAAAGCAATAAGAAATCTGGACAAACTAATCTCTCAATCTGTTCGAGGAATTGATTTTTTCTATCGGAATAAAGACAGACATTCTCTTTCTTTGAGAAAGAGACTGAGGTTAATTCTTGTGAAAGAATTAACCGAAAAAGGAAATAGGAAAACTGCAAATACCCTCGAATTATTTTCTATGCTTGGTGGGACTGATATAAGCTACAAAACTATTGAAAGATTATATTCAGATGAATTTTTGCAGTTAGCTCTGTTTAATCTTTTTATTCTTGCCTTGAAGAAAAGAGGCGTAAAAGATATTGACGCCTGTGGAGATGCCACAGGCTATTCATTAACAATAACAAAACACTATTCATCTTATGTTCAGAAATTAAAAGATAAAGCAAAGGAGCAAACAACTGAAAAGAAAACCTTTGTCTATAATTTTGCTTTGATGGATTTGAAAACAAAAATGTATGTTTGTTATGGTTCAAGTTTGAGAAGCGAGAAAGAAGCATTTGACAGAGCGATGCAAATGCTTCGAAATATCGACGTTAAAATAAATTCAATACGCCTGGACAGATATTACAGCTGTCCAGTCTATGTTAGTCAGTTTGGAGAATCAAAAGTTTATATTATTCCAAAGAAAACTGTAAATCTTGAGCATGGGGCAAAATGGACTGAAACAATGGGTAGATTTTTATGCGATACTATAAAATATCTTGAAGAATATTTTAAGAGAAATAATTCTGAATCAGGATGGGCTTCTGATAAGAAAATGTTTGGCTGGAAAATCAGCCAAAAAAGATATGACAGAATGGATGTGGCTTTGCTTGTGAGAATGGTCTGGCATAATCTAATTCTTATTTACAAGTGATATCTGTCCCACACTC
>Ga0208373_1002666_pt1 | contig 19149 bp, 25 predicted proteins | sample RifOxyC2_FD_184036 | JGI IMG/M metagenome (GOLD analysis project Ga0208373, IMG submission 184036) | Soil microbial communities from Rifle, Colorado - Rifle Oxygen_injection C2 (SPAdes) | ecosystem: Environmental > Terrestrial > Deep subsurface > Rock core/Sediment | place: Rifle, Colorado... | reverse complement strand
TAGTTCATCTTTGTTTTCCTCCTTTCACTTAATATATGTTTAAAGACGACGTCTTTAAACTACTTTTCTAGAATTCTCATGTCATCTTATTCAACGATTTAATCATTGTTAAGAATTAGATAAGATAACCTCTATTGGCAGGAATTTATGCGCCATATACTAAAATTTAGTTAAAGATTTGCTTTTGCAAATCTTTAAAACTTCAACTTTTTGGGTTGAATGGGTTAAAGATTCCGAAAGGGAATCTTTAAAAAGCACCTTTTTCTAAAGCATTTATGCCATTCAAATTAGTTATTGGTGAAAAAGGAAAATCCTGGAAAGTAGAGTTGGACAGTGAAGCTCTAGTTGGAAAATCACTTGGAGATAAAGTTCAAGGAAAAGATATCAAAGCAGAACTAGAAGGATATGAATTAGAAATTGTTGGAGGCTCAGATTTAGCTGGATTCCCAATGTCAAAGGACACACCTGGACTAGGACTAAAATCTTCTTTGTTAACAAAAGGCTGGGGAATGAAAGACGCCTATCCTGGAATAAGAAGAAAGAAGACATTAAGAGGAAAAATAATTTCAGCAGCAATTTCCCAGATAAACCTTAAGGTAATCAAATCTGGAAGCAAGAAACTAGCAGAAGTTTTCCCAGAGCAAAACCAACCTAAGGTCAAAGCACCAAAGCCAGTAGCAGCACCTGCAGCTTAGTAACCCCTAAATAATAAGTTGCCAACGTTTACATATAAACTGAAAAGAGAAGAAATTTAATTCGCTTCGCTCATGCCCCCAAAAGATATAGTTAGCTTATTCAACAACGTGATTATCGAACATGAGATAATATTATCATTTTAATCATCTATAATTTATTTATTAAGGCATTTTATTTTGAAGCAAACTCCTAATTCTTCAAACATATAGTTTTTAAAACCCCATTTTCTATCAATCTAAATGGTAAAACAAGAACAACTGGAAACACTCAATGTCGGAATAGTGGGACACATAGACCACGGTAAAACTACCCTTTTAGAAAAAATATCTGGAAAATGGACTGACACACACTCTGAAGAACTTAAGAGAGGAATTACAATTAAATTAGGATATGCAGATATAACTCTTTTCAAAGATAAAGATTCATACAATAGAGAGAAAGGCACTCCAATAAGGCAAGTTTCATTTGTAGACGCCCCTGGACACGAAATGCTCATGGCAACAATGCTTTCAGGAGCAGCAATTATAGATGCAGCAATTCTAGTTGTGGCAGCAAACGAAGGAATTAAGCCCCAAACAAGAGAACATCTAATGGCCTTGCAAGCAAAGAAAATAAAAAACTTGATAGTAGTTCAAAATAAAATAGACTTAGTTTCAAAGGAAAAAGCCCTAGAAAGCTACAAACAAATTAAAGAACTTCTAAAAGGAAAATACGATGACGCAATAATCATTCCAGTTTCAGCACAACAGCAAATTAACTTGGAGTTCATCTATGAAGCCCTAGCAGAAATAAAATTCCCGGAAAGAAAACTAGAAGGAAATCCTATATTTATGGTAGCAAGAAGCTTTGATATAAACAAACCTGGAATTTCCCCAGAAAACCTTCATGGAGCAGTTCTTGGAGGAACATTAAAATCAGGAACATTAAAAATTGGAGATGAAATTGAAATAAAACCAGGAAAAATAGTAAAGGAAGCAAACCAATATCACTATAAAACACTTAAGGGAAAAGTAATCAAACTATTCAAAGGCTCAAACTCTCTTTCAGAGCTAACTCCTGGCGGTTCAATGTCAATTGAAACCTCATTGGATCCTGCAGTGGCAAAATCAGACGCCCTTTCAGGAAATCTTGCGTCCTATCCTAAAACATTACCAGAAGCAAGTTCAACTCTAAAAATAAAATACTCTCTATTCCCTGAAATGTATGGCTCTGCTGGAAACCAAAAAGTAGACGCAATAAAAGCCTCAGAGCAACTAATGCTTTCAATTAACACCTCCATGGCTCTTGGAATAGTCAAGCACATTAAACCTGGAACTCTGGAATTGAACCTGAAAATCCCAGTCATCTGCTTTAAGGGCGACAATCTTGGCATTGCCAGAAACATAAACAATCACTGGAGACTCATTGGTTACGGAGAAATTATCTGATATCTGTATCCTGAAATTATCTGGTACAATAAGAATTAATTCTCTTAAAAATCAAATAACCAATTAATTATTTAATTTGAATAACCACCATACACAAATAAACCAATAAAAACCAAATAGGTATAACGAAAAATAATATTGGATAATTAAAATTAAATATAACCAAAACTTTTAGTAACTAAAAGTTCTCGCTGCTCTCAGAACTGCCACTTGAACTTGAACCTTCAGATCTTCTTCTTCCACCAAATCCACCACCATCTCCGCCTCCAGAACCACCGAATCTTCTTCCTCCTCCACCATATCCTCCACCTCTTCCTCCTCTATCTCCACCGAATCTTCTTCCTCCTCCACCATATCCTCCGCCTCTTCCTCCACCATATCCTCCACCGCCACCACCAAATCTTCTTTCTCTTGGCTTGTCAGGGTTGAAAGGTGTTGCATCATTAACGAATATCTTTCTTCCTTCTACTTCCTTCTGATTCATCTCAGTCTTGGCTTTTTCAGCTTGAGCATCATCATTTATAGTTACAAAACCAAATCCCTTAGACTTTCCAGTGTCCTTGAATCTAACAATTCCGGTTTCACCCAACTCACCGTAAGAAGCGAACAATCCTTTGAATTGATCATCACTCATGCCAAAAGGCAAATTCCCTACAAACAATTTTTTACTCATTTCGTTTTTCCTTAATAACTCCAGACTCGATTGACTTATCTTTTGTTACAAAAAACATAATAAAAGTTGGTTTATAAAGTTTTCTATGACTTATTTTTTATAGAATATAAAAAAATCACTAAATAAAAATAAATAATTGCCTATATAATAAAATTTCTTTTTCAATCAAACTTATGCTAATCTTCCAAATTAATCAAATATCTCCTAAAAGCACATTATCAAAAGCTTTAAAAAGCGATTTTTACTTGAACAACTAATATGTTCTATCTAGTAGAAGTCCAGGACCATGTAAGAGTTGAGCCTAAACACTTTGCTCTTGAAACAAGAGAAGCTGTAGAGAAACAATTGAACGAAAGTTATGTAAATTCAGTTTCTAAAGAATTAGGATTTGTAATCTCAGTTATATCCATAGATGAAGTTGACGACGGCATTATTATCCCTGGAGACGGAGCAGCATTCTATTCATCCATATTCAAGCTTCTAGTTTGGAAGCCAGAACTACATGAATTAGTTTATGGAACATTATCTGAAATAACAAACTTCGGAGCATTCATACAAATGGGTCCTGCAAGAGGAATGATTCACATTTCACAGACAATGGAAGATTACGTTTCCCTATCAAAAACAGGAACATTATCTGGAAAAGCATCGAAGAGAAATCTTGGAAAAGAAGATGATTGTATTGCTAGAATTGTAGCAATAAGTTTCAAGGGTGGAGAGCCAAAGATAGGACTTACAATGAGACAACCTGGTCTTGGAAAAGTTGAGTGGGTTAAGGATGATAAGAAAAAGAAAGATAATGTTGCAAGATCATCTTCAAAGAAAGAAAAATCAGGAAAGAAATCTAAGGGAGACAAAGCCTAATGGCAAAAGAAAAAACTTGTAAGGCTTGCAAATCAATATATGTGGGAGCAGATAAATGTCCAAATTGTGGTGCAGAAGAATTCGCAGAAGCACACAAAGGGCATATTGCAATATTGAAACCTGATGAGTCTGATATAGCAAAGAATTTAAAGCTAACAAAGAAAGGTAATTATGCTATCAAGCTAGGATAAATTAATATGTTAAAAGATTTAAACAACAAACTATTGAATAGACGAGAAGTCAAGCTAATTGTAAATTCATCTTCCAATCCAGGATTTGCAAATGCAACAAAGATAATTGCTGAGCAATGCAAGGCAAAGGAAGAGTTAATCTGTGTCAAAGAAGTAAAAAGCAAGTTCGGAAGAGACACATTCCTAATCGATGCAATGATATATCACTCTCTAGACGACAAAGATAAAATAGAAAGAAAACCTAAACCTAAGAAAGTGGTGGGAGCTTAATAATGTCAGACGAAAAACCAGTAGTAGAAGTAAAGAAACAAAAGGAAAAGAAAGGCAAGAAACCTCATAAGAACAAGCCCACAAGTCAGAAGTGGAAGATGTACACAATCTCTGGAGATAAAATCACAAGAGCAAAATCCTGCCCAAGATGTGGTCCAGGAGTATTCCTAGCAAACAGACAAAACAGATTCCATTGCGGAAAATGTAATTATACGGAATTTTCTAAGAAGTAAATTCCAAATCTCGATATAATTTTCTAACGGTGTATGGCACAGTTGGTCTCAAAGAACTAATAAACTTTTTAGCCAATTCAGCATCGGGGTCTGAAGGCGCAAAATCTAACATCATTAATGTAGAATCATAAGGAACCAAACAAAAGCTGATTAAGTTTTTCATACTTCCTCCGCAATGATTTGCAAGAATAGAATCAATTTCCTTATCAGTTATTTGGCCAGATCTGTTTCTCATAGCTCCATTGACCTTATCCATAAAATTTCTCGATCGTCTAATTCCTTTTAACATAGATTCACAATATTCTGCAAATGATTGTTTTTGAGGACAATCTTCGAGTTCATCAAAAGACTTAGCAAAATCAAACATCTGAGGATATGATGTCGAAAAAGCCCTCCCTCCCAGTGATATCACCTCTACAGTATCATATATAACTAATATTTTTTCAACAGTTCCTTGATCAAATCCTCTTCGTCTACAATTAACCAATAACGCTCGACAAATCTTTTGAGAAGTCTCAGAATTATCATTACGAATTTGTCTTCTCTGATGCCAACCATCCAAAACTTTCAATACATTTTCCATATAAATCTTGTAAAATCTCTATTTTTAAAACTATCTAAGAAGTAAGTTTTTTAGTTGTTAATTATTCTTCAATTTAATTCGCTTCGGACAACTCTGATAAAAAAGACTTCCCTTACAATTTAATTATCTCCTAAATATTAAATATTTTCAAGTGAAAATATTAAACAGATGAGATTATATTCTGTCTCCCTAAATCTACTTATACTTTATACACTACAAGTTAATTCGCTTCGCCCATAACACTAAAAGATATAATTATCTTATTCAACGACTTAATTATCATTGAACATTAAATAATATAACTTCTGTTTAAATTAGTCTATAATTTATACACTAAAATTTATTCTTGATTCATTGAAGAAGCTCTTATAGTTAATCCATTAGCTTTCGCAGTTTGCTGTACCAATCTTCCAATATCATAATTTGATTCCTTGAAAGCTAAAAATGGATTTCCTCCCCTAAGAAAAGAATGCATCTGCGCAACCTGTCTCTCCTCCAAACCCTGCCCCAGAGGAAGAGAAGAATTGCCAAAAACAATTTTTTGTCCAGCCTCTCCATTACTCTCTATTAATCTTGCACCATTCATTATATTTGGAACTCCATTATTTGAAATCTCGGGAACAATATCTCTATCTTCAAAAACATTATAATGCAACAAGCTAAGAGCATGCAATAATTCATGAGTTGCTCTATTTGAAATTATCATTGAGAGATTATCATTATACTCTCTAGGAGAATCTTCTCTTTTGACAAATCTTTTTCCAGGTCTTATCAATGCAATTCTTTTTGCTCCAACATAAAAAGCATCACACTCAAAGTCAAGAGGCCTATCAATTAATTCTTTCACTCTTCCAACAAGCTCATCTGAAGAAGCCAAAAACTCAATTCCTACATTATTCGGCTGTGAATGTTTCTTTAGTCTAGATTTACTCTCAACAAATCTGCTTCTCACATTATATGCTTCAAAGAAAGCTCCAACCCTTGACTTTATTTCCTTTATATCTCCTCTAAAAACTTCGCTTCCAGAACCAAGGGAAACATAATAATTAATCGTTAATACTCCTTTGAAAGGTTCTAATTTTGCAGGCATTAAATCGGGTAATTTATATGAGACTTTTTTAGGACTAGAAAAACTAGTTCCAACAAAATCCCCGCCAATCCCCTTATACAAATCATTACCTCTGCTCGCCAAAGCACCGAAAGCCAATCCAGCCAATCCAGCAACAAACATCCTTCTGTTCATGATATTATCAAAAATAATGGATATTTAAAATTAAGTATGGTGGACAGTAATGAAAATAAATAGAGCAAATTCAATCATTCGTGCCGGAATTTAGACCGGATAACATCTCGAATACTGCTCTTTTTTACAATCACCTCTTCATTCAGATATGCCTTTCGCCCACAAAGGGTTGGAAAAGCCTTGAAGAATCAAAACTCCATTATTCACAGATTATTATAACCCATGAAGAGGAGATCCAATCCTTCAAAAAGATGAACTGAATGTCCTCTCCTGGGAAAAAAGAGGTGATAATAACTTGATGCATTTTACCTATTTAAATCTTTCGTTTTTGTCGTAACTATGTAATAGAAACACTTTCCAAAATCTACCCAATTTAAATGCCAGGAAGGCATTTAAACCCTTCCATCCTTGATAAAACATGGAAGAGGATATGCCTGAGATGCCGATGGAGTCTGAGATTTTTAATGGAACTGAAAGTCCAATTCCTGTCCAAAACAAACAAAACAACAAAGTCGGACAGGACCAAATTCATGAACTTATATTTTCAAACAAGTTAAGCTGGCAGGCAATAATATACGACTTAATCAATACAGAACAATTGGACCCTTGGGATATTAATCTCTCTCTTCTAGCAAACAAATACCTTGAAAAAATAAGAATTCTGGAGGAATCTAATTTCTTTATTTCATCAAAAGTTCTTTTGGCAGCGGCTCTTCTTCTGAGAATGAAATCTGAAATTCTCTTAGATCAAGATTTGCCTGAATTGGACGCAATCCTATACGGTAGAAAAGACCAGGAAAAAAAATCGGTTCAAAATAGAATAGAATTTGATGAAAATGTTCCTGGTTTAGTCCCAAGAACTCCTCTTCCAAGATTCAAAAAAGTTACACTACAAGAGCTTCTTGCTTCCTTGGATCTAGCAATTAATACTGAAAACAGAAGAATTAGAAAAGTTGTTCTTGCAAAACAACAGGAAATGGAAACCGCAATTTCTCTTCCAAAAACAAGAATAAATCTTAAGGATAGAATTCACGAAGTCTATGAACAATTAAGAGATATTTTCTCAAAGCAAGAAAATAAAGTTGCATTCTCAGATATCGCAGGAAAAACAAGCGAAGAAAGAATTGCAACATTCGTCCCTCTTCTACATTTAGATAATCAGCAAAAAGTCTGGCTTGAACAGCCAGGACATTTGGAAGAAATATGGATTTTATTAAAGCACATCTATGAAAAGCAAAATGCTGTCCTTCTTGAACAACTTAGAAAAGAAGTTGAAGAAGAAATGAATAAAATGGACTTAGATGATAAGGAAATGAAAAAAGCAAAAAAAATAGAAGGATTTGAAAATCCCGTTGGAGATCTAACTGGATAAATTTGGATTTGACAAAAGAAACAAATTCTTTATCGCATCATATCTAAATCCTTCTCTTCTCGCAGTTCCATTATATCTTCTTTTCAAATCTGCTTGAAATTCCTCCCTAGTCCTTAAATGTCTATCTCTATCAATTGGAGGATGATTAAAATATTTGTTAGCCTCCGCAGACTGAACTGCCATGGTCTCAACACCATTTTCAAACCAAAAATCAGTTATCATCCTAAGTAACATTCTTTCCCACCTCAAAGGACGTAAAGAATAGTGAACAGAAAAATTTCTTGTTGATTGTATTTGCGAAACAACAACCAACGGCTGACCGTTCACCTTAAAATTATAACCAATCAATGCACGTATAGGGCTACCATCTGTGTATTTATCAATCATTGTTAATACCTTAGAGACCACCGAAGAATAAGTTGCCAGATTTTATATATGAACTGAAAAGATAAAAAATTTAATTAGCTCATCTGTTTTATATTTTCTATCGGAAAATATAAATATTTATTAGATAATTATGTTGTCGTTTGATTTTATTTAAGACTTATTAAGGCATTTTATTTTGAGGTAACCCCTTATCAGCATCCTCCCAAATTGCATCAGCATTAGCATTTACAGAATCAGAATCTAATGCATAATGATTAGGATTAACTTTTTCTCCAGATTTTGCATATCTCTCTAAATATTCTGGAAACCTTCCTGCCAGTAATTTTGCTGAATCAAAAGCTAAAGCTTGCAATCTTTTATCTTCTAATTTCTTCATAAAAAATGCACTTTTCTCTCATTTAAAAAGTCATCGAAACGAAAATAAGAACCTATATAAACAAAAATAACCTAAAACAGATATAAAATGAAAGAGAAAAATAATACTCATCAAGAAAATGAACGTCTGAGACTTATAATTATAATCGCAATTCTTCTTTCTCTTGCTGGAATGTTCTTGCTCTTCGCCACCTGGCCACTCCTAACTGGAAAAATAATTATTCTTGAAACAAAACCCCTTGACTCATCAAATATTATCAAAGACCAATATCTAAGAATAGACTATAGCATAAACACCATTCCAAAAATTTCAGAAGCAAAACCCGGACAAGATATTTATGTTTCCTTAGAAAAGAGTAGCAAAGACTCTTGGGAATATCATTCAGCCTCATTAAGCAGACCAAATGAGTTTTTTATTCTTGGAAAAATAATATCTATAGATGGAAATAATATGCGCGTAGAATATGGTATAGAACAATTCTTCCTAGAAGAAAATTCAAGAATGCCCTCTAGAACTCTAAAAGTTGAAGTAAGAGTTTCACGAGATGGAAAAGCAAGAATATACGACATTCAATATATAGGCGGTCCAATATATACAAAAAATTTAAGCGTTAGCTCTTAAAACCTTAACCAATTTCTTCTCACTTACCATCTTCTCCTCTCCAGAAACCATATTCTTCAACTTATACTTCCCCTTTTCCTTTTCCTCTTCACCAAAGAAAATAACATATGGAATAGACAGAGAATTAGCATATTCCAATGCCCTTCCTACCTTTCCAGAGCTCATTAGACAGCTTATTCCCTCTTCCCTAAGGGATTTACACAACTTTATAGAAGCGCTATCCTGCTCAAGAGAAATAACTATAACTGAGGGAATTGCCTTTGCCTTCACATTGGCCAATTCGGTAACTCTTTGTAATCCAAATGAAATTCCTACAGCTGGAATATCCTTTCCAAGAAGCTTTCCCACGCTCTTATCATACCTTCCTCCTCCAGCAATACTTCCCTTTGAATTTGAGGAGACAATTTCAAATATCGTTCCAGTATAATATCCAAATCCTCTAATCATCAAAAGATTAAGCTTTGGCTTCAATGAATATTTTTTACATCTATCCATAAATGATTCTAATTCCTTTGCCCCTTCAAACGCATTCTCAACAAAAAACTCAAGAGGCTTTTCAATTAATTTGAATAAAGTCAATATCTGATTTGAATCGGCATACTTCTTTAAATTTAATTTAACCAAATCTTCCCCAATCTTTCCCAACTTATCCAATTCTCTCATTACTCTTTTTGCATCAGTTATTTGCACACTTTCAATTATAGAATTTAGAAGTTTTCTATTATTAACTTGTATCTCGCAATCTATTTTTAATTCTTTTAATACATCTGCAAATACTGAAACAACTTCAACGTCTGCATCAATTGTTGAATCTCCAACAATATCTATGTCGCACTGAACAAACTGCTTATATCTTCCCTGTCCCGTTGGCTCATCCCTAAAAACAGGCCCAATCTGATATCTTCTAAATGGCAATTTCAAATTAGGGTTCTGCTTTAATATTCTTGCCAACTGAAAAGTGAACTCATATCTCAATCCCAAATTCCTTCCAGCCCTATCTTTCAATCTAAACCTATCAGAAACTGCTTCATCTTCTTCAATATTATCTCCCCTCATAAGTTCATCAAACTCAATTATAGGCGTTTCAATCGGCATAAATCCATGCAATCTAAACCATTTTTCCACAATTCTCTTTACCTCTGCTCTTTTCAATGATTCTGGAGGCAGATAATCCTCAAATCCTTTTACTCTTTCAATCTCAATCTTCATGAATATGATAATAAAACGCGGTTTTTATAGTTTTTCAATGGACAATTTAAAACTGAATATAGCTATCAAAAGAATCAAGCACATTCCTCATAAAATGCTTGAAAAAATTCTCCTGCAAATATCCTTTTGGACTTTCTCCAACTTCCAAACTACTTAGTGTGCTATTAGTTAATGCTGTAATCTCCGAACCAGAAGAAATAACATTTCCAGTAAATGCAGAATCTAAAAGCATTGCAAGAATAATCAACGCCAAAAACAAACAAAGAATTACAATTCCTCTAAAAAATCTTTTCAGTTCTTCCGTATTTTGATTTTTATTTTCCATTAGCCAACCGACTCAGCAACAGATCTTATAAATCCTCTAACTGGATTCTCATCAGCAGAAATTGGAGTTTGAGTAAGCTGTTTATTTTCCCCAGCACCTGTAATAACTGTCTCCGCTCCCTCAACAGCAACTGGAACCTTTATCTTTCCAACCTTTTCAGGTTTAGTACTTATAACAACCGTTCTCGAAACACTTCCAAGTCCTACAGAAGTTGCCTCAACAGTATATCTTCCCTCAGGCAATCCTTCAAATGATGCAACAGGAGCATCACTCTTAATTGTCTTAACCAACCCATTTGAGTCATACAATGAAATTTCAAAATTCCCCGCTTCAGTATTTGGAGTTGCTAGATTAACTACAATAGAATCCTTTGAAATTCTTCCAACGTCTGATGGCTCCGCAAAAACCAAAGTTGAACTCTTTGATTGATAATCTAAACTCAATGAATTGAACACTGGACTTTCAGTTAGATCTAAAGTTTGCAAACCAACTCTGTATTGTATATATCTTCCATAATTTAAGTTAAGACTTCCAGGTTGAGAATATGCTCTGCTCCAATCTCCCCAAGTAGAACCATCATTAGAAACTCTAAACTGAATAACTGCTTTGCCATTTATTCCAGAAGAATCCCAATTTGCAGAAGTTATTGCACTCTCAACACCCAAATCATAAACTCTTGAAACAAATTCTGCCTGTGATCTAAACAATCCAACATTATACAGCTTAGAAACATCCGAATCAGAAAGAGGACTATCATAAATTTTAATCTCATCAACATATCCCTCAAGATTGGATGCTCCCCCTCCACTTCCCACACTAAATCCTAAACATTGCAAAGCCAAATTTATGGAACTCTCCCCCTCTTTCTTTCCGTCAATATAAACTCTGGCAGTCGTCCCATCATAAACTGCTCCAACATAATGCCAAAGATTATTTGCAACCTTTGTATTTGATTCAACAGTCTGTCCTCCCAAATCAAGATATGCCTTTCCATCTGCACTTACTCTCAAATATGCTCCACTTCCAACAGATTGTGCATCTCCCATTCCAAATAATGTCCTATCAACTCCAGTTCCCTTCATTCTAACCCAAGCAAAAACGCTCCAATTTCCAGCTCCCGAAGCAGGGAAATCGCTCTCAAACTTGCATCCTGGAACTGCCTCACATGACTTAGAATCTTTCTGACTCTCACAACTTAACAATCCCTTGCAAGGTCCATCCCAGCTACATTGTCCTGCATGATAATCTGAAGAAGCACATCCTGCAAGATCGGTATCCCACTGAGAACAACTAGAAACTCCTCCCTCGCAATATCCATTCGCAGAAGTAGATCCTATCCAAAAACATCCAGAACTAACTGAACACTCTCTTTCATTCTTAAACTTATTACATGAAATATATCCCTTGCAAGGATTTTTCCAGGTGCAATCTCCCGAATGAGAATTAAATGCCGAACATCCTACACTGTCTGTGCTCCAAACTCCACAATTGTAAGCTGGAGTACCATAACAATTCGTTCCTCCCCAAGTACATCCTTGAATTCCAGCACATGACTCTGAATCTTTTTGATTATCACAAACTAAATCTCCAGAACAAATATCGCTCCAGGCACATCCTCCATGTCCTCCAAACGCTTCGCAACTATCTTTGCTTCCCCAAATTCCACATCCCTCAACCTTTGGAGTGCCTCCACATCTTCCCTCACATCCAACAGATAAAGAATCTTGTCCAGAAAAAACAACTCTCTCATGTTGCTCTATTGCATTTCCAGCAAGCGCCCTTCCAGCAACCAAATCAACAAAACTTCCATCCTCCATGGAACTAAATTGCCAATAGGCAATAAGTCCCGCATCTTCTGTAGAAGAATGCATATTTGTTATTTCAAGACTTCCATCCATGCTACAATCGGTGCAACTTCCTATCTGATCATTAAATGAAGAAATCTCCAAAGGAACAAATCCAAAATATTTTGCTTCAACAACAAAATACAAAAGAAGTACAACAAAAATTGCAAGAAGAACAACAATTATCTTATTTAAATTTTCAACCCTCATTTTTTTAGCCATACTTTTTTTATGTGCCATCCTCGCTCTTTAGAAATCGAGACAATTAAAGCTTATAAACCTTTTTGTAGAGAAGTTTAAAATTCCAAGTTTACGCAGGAATTTTCGGACTTCTTATTAGAGAAGTTTGAGTTTTTGCAAACTTCTCTATAGATTAACCCTCGGAGTTTTCAGTTATTCAGTGAATCTCCCTATGCCCTGAGCATAGGGTATGAAGTTGAAACCCAATATTATCTCCTGCAACTACTCATCTTCATCGAACATGAGATAATTATTTTAATCAGACTATCTTACTTTTATAGAGGACTTTGAATAACCCCTATTTTACAATATTTTAGGAGGGTTTTCAAAGGACTTCTTAGAGGGTTTTAGGGTTTTTCAAAACCCTCTATATAATCCGGCCTTACTTTCACCCTAATGCAAGACCTTAGAGTATAATATTCAATTAACTCTTGCCTGATTTTCTTTAAGTCTCTCTAAAATTATTCTTCCTTCTTCCGTCCTTTCAAGATTTTTATGAAACTTCTCAGCCATTTCAAACTGTGCATTTATAAATTCGTCAACAGCTGGCTTCCATTCTTTTCTAGGATTATTTCTAACAAATTCTGCCCATCTTTCAACCTGCTCAATATGTGTTTTATCTCTCATTTTTTCAACCTCAATTTTCTTCAATCCTATTTCACATCTAATTTCTTTAACCTATATCTCAAAATCAAAACCGAGATTATAAGTACTGCTAATATCTCCAAAAACACATTCAACAAACTAATTCTAACTCCCGCTAAATTCAAATAAAACACAACAAGGGGAACAACTGCAATTGACAAAGCAAAACTCAATGCAAATCTTTCAATCCAATCAATCGCATTTCCAGAATCATTATCCGAATTCCCTACTGCCTTGCCATTCTCTAATTTCCCATCATTCCCCTCTCTCTCATTTTTATCTTCATCCTTTTCCTTCTCATCAAAAGGCTTAGAAAAAGGAAAGAAAACATAGCTTAATATGAATCCAGGAAGAAAAAGCACAAATAGACTTCCGAAAACAATTCTGAAACTCTCCAAATATCCCAGAGATGAAAACAAACCCATTAGCAAAGATAAAACTGCTAAAACTCCAACAACAACCAAACTTCTATTAACTATTGTTTTATTATCTATAAAATTTAAACTCTCACTATCACTCAACTTTCCTCTCTTTTTTACCATCATTTATTATTTATCTCTAGCTATTTAAAACTAATCAAAAAAGCTTTCAACATCCTCCTTGGTTATCCTAATAAACTTATTTGATTTTTGTCTTAGATGATAAGAAAATATCTCTTCAAATCCTACATTTTCAACATTTTTACCTATTTCCCTAACTGCATCAATTGCCGGCACAAAGTCTCCATCACTAGAAATCAATATGGCTGTATCAAATTCATTCTTGTGGGCTAATCTAACCATATCTACTGCCAAATAAATATCATCTTCCTTAACCTCATAAATAATCTTTCCATTAACCCTTCTTTTTTGCATTCTGCATAAAACAAAATGAAACTTAGGCAAACGTTTAATCTTTTCAAAAAATCTCTGTTGCTTAACATATGCAAATTCATCCTTTTCTCTGTCCAACGGAACATTATAATAATAAACACCAACAATCTCCATTGAATTTGCAAGAAACTCTGAAAGATTTTCAAAATTAAAATCTATTGGTCTTTTATCTGGGAAAAGTCTTTTAACAATATGATAAACATTACTTCCATCAATAAAAACAGCAACTCTTTCTCTTTTCATTAATAAACCTGGGGTTGCAGTGCAAACCCAGGGGGTATATGATTATAATAGTCTCAATCCATTTAAAATCCTTTCGTTTTCACTTTTTCTCTCCATCCCTATCATCCTCATCTTCCTCTAAAATAAGCAGCGAAAGTAAGATTATAAGTATTCCGGCTACTATCGAAATAACCCATGACAACCATCCAAGAGAATATGTCTTCAATTTGATTATCAAAAATCCCAAAATTCCAAGAACATAAATCAACCAATTATAATCTCTACCCAAAATATCTGAATAACTTTCCATTTTATACTCTCTGGCCTCCTCTTTCTTTCCCTTTTTAATCTTGGAAGTCTCATCCTCTTCCAATTTATCCTCCTTGTTTGTAAAAACAAACAAAATCCCAAAAACAATAACAATAACTAGAAGGTAATTCAAACTCAAAACAGTTCCAGCATCAAAGCTAAACAACTGATTAAAAAGAAGAAGCAAAAGGTACAAAACTAAAAGCGCATTAAACACATAACTTACTATCTTCGCAAAATCCTCTTTTAGCAACATATCTATTGAAGGAAGCAGGCATATTTAAAGTTTTATCGAGACTTAATATATCATTTCAGTATTTCTAGCTCTTTTTTAAGATCTTCTTTATCATATCCAGTCCAATTTACATTTTTAGTCTTTAATATCTCTAGCATCTCCCATATTGAAACCTCGCATTCTTCAGCAGCCATTCCAATTGAAGTCTTCCCAAAATTAATCTCTTCGGCTACATCATTTATTTTCCTAGATTTTATCATTTCAATAATAAGTTCTGCTTATTTATATTATTTTCCTATTTATCCCATATCACCTATTTGGGCACGTGCCTAATCAAAATATACGAATATATTGGGCCAAGAATACCAATTATAACAAAGTGCACTGCTCTCCATAATACTGACACAGATATCGAATAAACTGGACTAATTCCCACAACCAATCCTGAGAACGCATAAACTGCCTCTGAAATTCCTAAATTGGATGGAGTTATTGCAATCAACCCAGACAAAGCCCCAACACAAACCAAAAACAATGCAGAAATAAAATTAATCTCTATCCCAAACACTCTATATGCAAAAAACATTCCAATAGCACCTGCAAGAATATTTAACAAATTAATTAAAAATATCTTAACCAGCACAGATTTATGTTTCTTTATCTCGTGCCATCCCTCAACAGCAATATTAAATTGTCTAATCAATTTATTTTTGCTCTTTATCTTGGGCATAACAAAAATAAGTGAAAAAACAAGTAACACAACAACAAATATAACTAAAAGAGTTAAATTAAACTGTCCATATCTCTCCCTCAATAGCAAAAGAGTAATTATCCCTATAACGCAAGGAGCTATAAACATCATAACGCCCAGTGCAGCAAGAGAAGACAAGAAATGAGAGTAATTTAATCCTCTTTTCCTCTTCAAATAAGCAGCCCTTGCAGCCAATCCTCCTCTAAAAGGAGTTATAACATTATAAAATGAAGTTATCGCCGCAAGTCCAAACCATTCTTTAAAACTCAATTTAATATCAAATGGAATAAGGTGATATTTATTTATCCATCCCAGGAACAAAAAAGCAGAGGAAGATGCCAAAAACAAATAAATTATATAATTAAAATTAACAATTCTTATCTCCCTAAAATCAGAAATATTCAACTTAAAATAATACAAAAACAATCCCAAAATAACAATCAAAAGCACAATTCCAATTATTCTCTTTTTTTGCATTTTTTATATCTCCTTACTCCCGGATTTACTCTGAATATTTAATTCTCTAAGTAGATTTTTTTCTGGAATATGATTTTCCAAATTTTCAACTTCAGCCATAAAATCATTCGGTCTTTCATTCCAATTCATTTTCACTAAATCAAAGACCTTTCTTTTAATTGGAATTGTTATTCCATTATGCTCCTCTAATTTACATAATCCCTCATAAACCCAAAAGAACCAGCGTTTGCCTTCTTCCTTGCTTTGTTCAACGATCTCATTATATATAATGTTATAATCAATCCTTTCTTTTATTATTCTGTCACAATCAATAAGATCTCCATCTCTTGAAGCCATTGTTTTAAAAAGAAAAATATCTTCATTCGAAACCAAATAAACAATTAGATTTCCATATTCCTTGTATTTCTTACTTCTTTTTATCATCCCTTCAGATAAAAATAACATTTTTCCAACTTGCTTTAGAAAAACGTCTATTCTAGACTCTTCTTTTTTGTAAACAGCCAAAGCAGTAAGATAAAACTCACTTTCTCTTTCGCTCATTGACTGAAAACCGATTTGAGCCATAGCCTTATCAAAAACATCAAAATCATTCTTGATTGTAACAATTATGTCTATATCTTTTGTAGCAAGTTTTAATCCCTTAAAGGAAAGGGCACAACCGCCGATCATGTATATCTTTATCGGTTCTTCTACTTTTACCCCTACATTCTCTAACAACCTTTCAAGTTCCTCTTTGCTAAACATTTTCTACTCCATACATATTAGCTATTCTTATAAAATCCTTCCTATCGAATGTAGGGAATCCTTCTAATTTAACCTTTTCTTCCTTAGTTTTTAGAATCTTAACAAAATTCTCAAACATGCTATATTTTCCATATTTCATTGCGATGGGCAATACTTTCTGATAATTGAGCTTATTCTTCAGATAGAATGTTAAAGCCAAATGCAATGTTCTTGGATCATCCACCTCAAATAATGAATGTACAAATACTTCTTCCTTAGATAATTTTCTCTTTGGAATAATACACAAAGCAGAAATAACTCCAACTTCGACCCCGTAGTCTTTGTACATATAAAACCCTGTTGCCACGCCTTGCATCATCTCTTCACGGTCAATTTCAAATAAAACTTCATCTCCATATTTCCATTTAACATTCCCCCTTATAGTTGAATAATTTTTATAAGCAATTAAAAATTCCTTGAGCAATGGCCATGCTTTCTCATTTACCTTATATAATCCATCTTTCTGGGAAATAACTCCCCTATCTTTTAACATCTTTCTGTATCTCTCAATCATATATTTTGATACAGAGCTTAAATCTGAGGCAGAATTAGTATTCATCCAATCTTCGCTTAAAGCGGCTAAAAATAATAGCTTGCTGTCAGACATAATCTCATTAAACTTTATTGTTTTGTACTCAAAAATTAATTCTTTTAATTTTACAGCATGATTCGTATTTGCCAATTCAATAATTTTTCGACTTCCCTTTATAGAATAATTAGATTTTTTAGTTATAAACCCCTCTTTTTCCAAATCATTAATTATCTCAACTGTTCTATTGGGAGACTTATTAATAGCAGAAGATAAGTTATCTATCCCCTCGATTCCATGGGCAATTTTATTAAATGCTTCTATCATTGGCTTATTTAGCTTCATATTGTAATTAAATCGAGTTAGTATATAAATATATCGATTATATTACAAGATATTGTTATTTTATGCTTTAGACTCATCAGATTTGCCCAGTTAAAAGTCCTTTGATAAACAATAGAACATAGACTGGAGTTAAAACTAAGATATATAAATCAGACTTATTTTGAATTTACATGGATAAGAAAGAGTTTGAATTCATTCTAAAAGAAGGAGAGGGACAATCCATAGAATTTAAAGAATCTTTTTCTGCCGATATTTCCAGAGAAATGTGCGCATTTGCAAATGCAAATAGAGGTAAAATTCTAATTGGAGTTTCAGACAAAGGTAAAGTTAAAGGCATTGAGATAACAAATAGTCTTAAGTCTCAAATTCAATCCTTAGCAAGAAACCTAGACCCTAAATTAGATATTTTAATTGATAATATAGAAAATGTAATAATAGTTAATATTCCTGAAGGTAAAAATAAACCCTATTCTGTTAATGGCAAGTTTTTTGTCAGACAAGGAGCAAATTGTCAGCAATTAACAAGAGATGAAATTGGAGAATTTTTCAAGAAAGAAGGAAAGATTTTGTTTGATGAGAAAATAAATGACAAATTTAATTTTAAAGAAGACTTCAATGAGCAGGCGTTTAAGCTGTTTTTAGAAAAAGCAAAAATAAGCCCTATGCTTAGCAGAGAAGATATTCTTAAAAATATGGAGTTAATAGAAAATAATAAAATGAAAAACGCAGGTGTGCTTATGTTTTGCAATAAGATTAACAGATTCTTTATGAACGCTACAATTACTTGTGCTTTGTTTCTTGGAGAAGATAAGGTCAGCATATTGGACAAGAAGGAATTTGAAGGAGATTTATATTCAAATTATCATAATGTATTAGATTATATAAAATCAAAATTAAATACTGAATATATAATAAAAACTGCTGGACCAAGAGAAGAAAAACTTGAACTGCCTGAAGAAGCGTTAAGAGAAGCTCTGCTTAATGCAATTGTGCATAGGGATTATTTTTCAAATGCAAAAATACAAATTTATATTTTCAAAGACAGACTTGAAATTGTGAACCCTGGAGGATTAGTTCCAGGAATAAAATTCTCTGATTTAGGGAAAAAAAGTCTTTCAAGAAATAAACTTTTATTTGGTCTTCTTCAGAGGATGAATTTAGTTGAAAAAGCAGGAACGGGAATATTAAGAATAAGGAATGCTATGAAGGAATACAAGCTAGAAAAGCCAAAAATAGAAACAGATGAAAACTGGTTTACAATTATCTTTAAAAGACCTGATTTGCAAAAAGAAAGTTATGAGAGTGTGGGACAGATATCACTTGTAAATAAGAATTAGATTATGCCAGACCATTCTCACAAGCAAAGCCACATCCATTCTGTCATATCTTTTTTGGCTGATTTTCCAGCCAAACATTTTCTTATCAGA
>Ga0208373_1002665_pt1 | contig 19152 bp, 13 predicted proteins | sample RifOxyC2_FD_184036 | JGI IMG/M metagenome (GOLD analysis project Ga0208373, IMG submission 184036) | Soil microbial communities from Rifle, Colorado - Rifle Oxygen_injection C2 (SPAdes) | ecosystem: Environmental > Terrestrial > Deep subsurface > Rock core/Sediment | place: Rifle, Colorado... | reverse complement strand
ATTGACGCTCGCGTCAAAAAAGCGGCCGGCCAAGCCGGGTCCAGACAGGGGACCGGCGGCATGGTGACCAAGTTACAAGCGGCCCGGATTTGTCGTCGGTCAAAGATTGATATGGCGATTGTTCATGGGAAAAAAGCTGGGCTGATAATTTCGGCCGCAGCCGGTCAACCGGTTGGCACATTTTTTGTCTAGGAGGTCTGTCCATGAAAAATAAAGTTTTGACGGCTCTCTTACTGACCCTGTTTGTCGCTTCAACTGGCTGGTGCAGCTGGACCACAAGAGAATCAACCACTACCCAAGATCTTAATGCTGTCGCCCTGGCCACCCAGGCACTGGGACTGGCTGTCGGTAATTCCGGGACAGTTATCAAAACCCTCAACGGCGGGCAAACCTGGGAAAGCAAAGCTTCCGGGGTAACAGTTGCCCTTTACGACGTTATGTTGCCGTCGGCCACAGAAGGTTATCTGGCCGGAGCCAGCGGGACCATTTTGAAAACCGCCAACCTGGGAGACACTTTTAACGCCATCACCCTCCCCTCGGGAGTTAACACGGCAGCAATTAAAAAAGCCGCCTGGCATAACAACCTGCGCGGGTTTGCCGCTTCAAACGGGGCAGCCAGCAATGGGGCAATTATCACCGGGGAAGCTGTCAGCGGGGATGTTGCCGCCTGGAATGTAACCACGATTGCCAATTTCGATGTCGCCGGCGTGGCCTTTGCGACAACCGAGAGCGGCGGAGCCGACACTTATGTCTGGGGACGGTACTTTGCCGGGGCCGATTCCGGTAAGTATGCCATTTTGAAAAACGGGACAGCTGTCCAAACCTTTACCGGCAATGCCATCCGCGATATTTTCTTTTCCAGCGCGGCGATCGGTTATGCCGTCGGTGAAAATGGTTTTCTCTATAAGACCACCGACAACGGGGAAAGCTGGTTTGATGCCAGCTCCGGCACGACCAACAACCTTAATTCTTTACTCTTTATTACCGATAATTTCGGCTGGGCAGTCGGCGATGTCGGCAATATCTGCCTGACTACTTCCGGCGGTGTCCGCTGGACAAATTGCAGTGACACTTCGATTTCGACCGACCTAAACGATATCGGCGGCTCCTTTACCATCGCCAGCACATCTGATGCCAGCGGGGTCGGGCTGATTGTCGGCGATGGCGGGAAAGTTTATAAGCTGTCCTCCCCTTCGATCGAAGCGGTCTCTCCAACCACTAAACCGCAAGGGGGGATCGGCACCATGGAAATTACCGGCAGTGGTTTTATGGCCGGAGCCACGGTGGCTTTTCTCCTGCCAGGGACCTCCGATTCTGACCCTGGACTAATTGCCGCCGCCATCCGGCAGTCAAAGATTCTGGCCACCGCTGTTTCGGTTGAGTCCAGCACCAGGCTTGTCCTCAACTATATCTCTTCAACCGATGCAACACTTGGCGCCAGGGATGTGCGGGTAGTCAATATTGATGCTTCCAGCGCCCGGCGCAACAGTGCCTTTACATTAGTCGCCAGGACAGCCAACCCGGCCATAGCCAACGCCTGGGTCGACAACAACAAATATGTGGCCGCCCTGGCCCCTTTTGGCATCTCCACCAAACCTTTGATTACTTTTGAAGCTACCTCAACCGCGGGCATGACGCCGGCCACGGCAAATGCCAAAGTTATTGCCATCAGCGGTGAAAGCTACTCAATCTTTAATATCCCGGCCGCCAGCATTACCGCAACCAGCGCCAATACAGTATCTGTTTCTTATAAGCTATCGGGGACGTTAGCCAGCGGGACGGCTATGTCATTAAAACTTTATGTCGAAGATAGCGCCGGAAATCCGGCCCAAAGCGATTTATCCGTCGAAACCTCCGGCCTTACCAACCCGACCTCAGAAAGCGGCGCCAAAGCCGGTTTACCTGGGGTAATTATTGGGAATGAAACCAAAACCGATCTAAGCCAAAGCAACTATGTCTCTTCCCTGCATATGCCGGCCGGGACCGAAGTCGTCAATCCCAAGTTTATCTTGATCGATGCCGCTGGCAAAAGAATTTGGGAAAAAACCATTCCTGGCACCTATTACACAAAAGTTAACTTTACTATCGCTAAAAATGAAGTTGACCCCAAGCTGTTGGGATATGGCATCTATATTATCCAGGCTTGGGATACCAGGACCGGCAAGCTGATCGCTCAAAATCGTTTCGTTAACTGGAAAAACTAGTTATCGATGAAATATTTGTGCCATTTGTTTCGATAAGAATAATATGAGACATAAGGGTCTAATTGCGTTATTGCTGCTCATCGTCTGGGGCCTACCGGCCCTGGCTTATGTTGCCCAGGACCCGACACGCTACATTCCCAACGCCCGCGTCCTTGGTTTGGGCCGTTCATTTGTCGGTCTGGCAGATGATGTCGGAGCCATCTATACTAACCCGGCCGGTTTAGTCGAGGCCCAGGGCTGGCAGATATCTTCCATGTCCGGTAAGTTCCTTGATGAATATTCCTACCTCTCCTTTGCCGGCTTATATCCCACTAATTACGGGGTACTTGGCGTGGCTTATGCCGGGACCTCCATCGCCGGCGCTTTTGCCACTACCATCGAAGCCGGATCAGACCCAGCCGACCCAATTTACACCATTGACCCCTCTCAGCCGTTAATGGGGAATTACAACAACGCCATGGTCCTTTCATACGCCAACCGGGTGGAACAACTTGGTTTCCTTAACAAGCTTCCCTACGCCAATCGGATGGGCCTCGGTATCAGCTTAAAGCTGTTCCGGGCCGCCCTTTATGGCGATGGGATTGTCGGCGGGGATGCCTCCGGTACAGAAATTGACCTTGGCTTGAAGGTCGCGCCGCAAAAATGGCTCCGACTCGGACTTTCAGCCCAAAACATTTTGCCCACCAGTATGGGGGGTAAATTACGCTATGCATCCGGCCACGAAGAATCATATCCAGCCTCCATTACAGTTGGGTCGGCTTTTTCTCTGTTAGGCAAAGAAAACGCCATTTGGCGATTAGGTGAAAACCAGCTGAAATTTTTGTTCGACGTTAACTATCAGCTGACTTTGACCAACTATCCGATGGTCTATCACGCGGGTCTGGAATATAAACCCCTGGAAATGTTGACCCTGCGCACCGGGCTTGACCAGGATGCCGCCGGCGACGGGGCCGGGAACCTGACAACAGTGACTGACATTGCTTATGGCGTCGGCTTCAATCTGGGTGGCTTCAATTTTGATTATGCCTACCATACCTTTGCCGGGGCGCCAAATATTGACAACCACTATTTCTCCCTGGCCTATGAGTTTATCCCTCCTGCCCCACTGGCTATTCCCAAAGAGGGAATTATTATCGACAGCCAATCCGATAAGGTGGTTACCTTTGAGGCGGCCATCAATATCGTCGGAAAAGTCATTGACCCGCGCGCCCGCAAGCTCTATATCAATGGCCAACCGGTCAAATTTAACCTGCAAGGCGAATTCGCCACCCAGGTCCCGCTGCGTGTCGGGAAAAACTTGTTGCTGCTGGAAGGCAAAGATAATAAAGATGTCACAGTCACAACCAAAAAACTCAGGGTCCTGCGCTTAGTAACCTTCCCTGATGTCCCACTTGATTATTGGACCGCCAGAGGGGTGTCACTTCTCTCCATGGCTAATATAATCAGCGGTTATCCCGACGGCACCTTCAAACCTGAAGGACGGATTACCCGAGCCGAGATGTGTGCTTTACTGATGAAAACGTTGCCGCAGACAGCCGAAGTGCAATACACTCGCCGCAAATTCCGTGATGTGCCAACCAACCACTGGGCCTCAAAATACATTATGCAAGCCAGCTCCCTGGGCGTTGTCCTGGGCTATCCGGGCAATTACTTTAAACCAAATGGCAAGATCTCCCGGGCCGAGGGGCTGGCGATGATTTGCCGTCTGGCCCATATTCCTGAAGAGCCCTTTACTGTCGAATTCCCCGACATGTATCCTGACCATTGGGCCTCGGGTTGGGTGGCTGGAGCATATAAAAATGGCCTGCTTGATTACCTGAAAGGACGCTTCTTTGAACCAAAACGGCTCCTCAATCGGGCCGAAACTGTCGAGATGCTCTACAAAACCCAATATACCCAAGACATTCTGGGCAAAGATCTCCTGAACTGGGACAGCTATTGATCCTCTCCGTTATCATTCCTGCCTATAACGAAGCTAAGCGCCTCCCCTCTACCCTGGCTTCTGTCATTGGATATTTGCAAGCCACCCGACAAGAACATGAAATTATTGTAGTAGACGACGGGAGCCGTGATACCACAGCAGCAGTTGCCCGGTCCTTCCCCGGAGTCAAAGTCATCACTTACCAACCTAATAGAGGCAAAGGCTTTGCCGTTAAACAAGGGATGTTGGCCGCCACCGGCGATCTGCGCCTCTTTATGGACGCCGATAATTCAACCAGGTTGGATGAAATAGCCGGCTTTCTCCCCTTCGTCCAGGCGGCCGATATAATAATCGGTTCACGCGCCATCAAAGGAGCAAAAATCGCCCACCACCAGCCGTTTTATCGGGAATGGTTGGGGCGCGGCTACAACTGGCTTGTGCAGCGGCTCTTTTTACCCGGCATCCAAGACACGCAATGCGGATTTAAGCTGTTTTCACGTCGGGCAGCGGAGCAGGTTTTTTCCCAACAAAAATTGGAAGATTTTTCTTTTGATTTGGAAATTCTTCTATGTGCCAAACAACTCGGTTACAAAATCAAGGAGCTCCCCATTGCCTGGGCCAATTCCCCCAGCACCAAACTAAATCCCCTGACAGATACGCTGGCCATGTTTGCAGCACTTGTGAAGCTCAAGTTTTCAATCTAATGCCCTTTTTGCCTCCACGGGCCCTCACGGGCCTTTGATCGTCTTTTCCCAATGCCAAGAAATCAGTTGACTATAGTATCGATTGTACTATCATTATGTAGGGAGAAGTGCGGGAGGGGGACCGAGGAGGCGGGGAAATGGATATTAATATGAGCAATTTGGAAAAAATAGAGAAGCTAATAATTGATGGGAACAAAGAAGTTGTTGCTAAACTTGAAAAGAAAATCGAGCAAGTCAAAATTGAGATCAATTCTGATATTGAGCAAACTAAGATTGAGTTAAGGGATGAAACAAAGTTGGGATTTAGCAGATTAGATAATAAACTCGAAACTTACTTCAAGATGCTTGATTATGACGTCAAGGAGATCGGCCAAAAGCTTGATTTACATATCAAACTGCCGGCTCATGCTTGATAAATTTTGAGGTTTGAAGTTTGAGGTTTGGATTTTTCACAGGGGGGTTTTTAAATATGAAAAAAATAATAATCGGGTTGTTAATGGTTGGTTTGGTTGGGGGGCTTGTTTCAGTTGCACAGGCGGACATTCCTCGAAAGATTAATATTCAAGGAAAACTATCCGGCGATAATATCCCGGCCAACGGAACCACAACAATTAACGATCTGACAATCCGCCTTGTCCAACCTGGCGCTGGGGTTCTTCATGAGCAAACAGTGCCTATTACTGTTACTAATGGTTTATTTAATGTTGAATTTGGAGATATTCCTATTTCTGTCGCTTTTAATACCCCTCTCAGTATCCAATTCATCCGGGGAACAACATTGATTGGCACACAGTCTCTACTAACAGTCCCCTACGCCTTTCAGGCGGCCCGTGCTTCCGTCGCTGAAAGTTTGACATATAGCGCAGAAAATGAATTTGTGAAAAAAAGCGGCGACACAATGAATGGCACCTTAAATATCAATATTAAGAATGCAAGTATTATTTATGGTATAAATGCTTATGGCGATATGGGCGGAAATTTTACCGCTAATAAATATCAAGGGTTAAAGGCCAAGGGGGGGTCAGTTTCGGGCACCAATTATCAAGGAATCGTCGGTGAAACCAGTGATGTCCCTATTGGGATTGTCCTTAACCCAAGAGGTGTTGGCGTCCAGGGTCGAAGCGTTGATGGAATTGGCATCGAAGGATTAAGTGAAAAATATTTTTCAGGTCACTTTGAAGGTGGTTTAGGAGTTAAAATCGAAGGCACATTGGAAGTTACCAAAATCCTCAAAGCCAATGGTGGAATCAAAACAAATGTTATCTCCGCCGAAACAACCTTATCTACCGCCTGGCCTGGCTTTTTTCGAGGTGGTAAGGGTGTAAAAGTTGTTGGGCCAATCGAAGCAAACAATCTGAAGCTTGTCCCTTCAAGCGCCCCAACCGCTTCTGAAGGGCTGGTATATTACGACACTACGGCAAAAATAATCAAATATTACGATGGAACAAAGTGGGTTGAAGTTGTCCCGGCCTATTCAACCAAACCGGTTAAATCAACCAGCTGGATAAATGGGACCAATACCTCTGCCGCCAGCATTACTGGCTTACCTTCTGGCAAAGATATCATCATCACTGCTTTAGCTGGGCGATGGTTGACCGGCGGCACCTCTGGCGCCAAAGGGAAATTTGTCATTGCCAGCGGAGCAACGGTTTATTGTGATTTCCCTATGCCGGGCAGGTTTGTTGATAATAACAGTTATGATAATAAAGATCCGTTTTATTTAGTATTACCAACCCCGATTAAAATCCCTTCAAGCGCAGTTAATGGTTTGACCTTGAGTTGGACGCCTGATGGCACCGACTCCGCCACAACCTACAGGTTTAGCATTCAATACTTGGAATTGTAATTTTAAATCCGCCTTCACGGGCTCTCATGGGCCTTTGTGGGTCTTCTTCAACCCTTATCGCGTTTTTCTCCTCAAGAAATCCCCCTATTGACTCGATAATAAATAGTGTATAATAGTCTGCAGGGCTTCGTGTCGGCCGGCTTAAAATCGTCACGCTTTTTAGCGGAACGAGACTTAAGAATGAAGCAAAAAATATATTTATTATTAGTCCTAATTTTCTCTCTCTGGCTATCCCTTCCGGCCTCGGCTGTAGTTACACTTGATGCCGCCATCATCTCTTCCGGCGGAGCGCTCAATCTCCAGGGGGGCGGCTACACGCTTCACGACCTCAAAGGCCAGCCAGTTATCGGCAGTTCCACCAGCAGCGGGCTAACCCTCGATTTGGGCGGGATTTATGTTTTGACGGCAGGCGGCATTGTTACCGAACCAGGGGTTCCCTATGGCACAGTCCCCCTGACAATTACTCGGGATGGCGCAAATATTGTCCTATCCTGGGACGCCAAATATGTTAATCCAACTATTTATTTCATGACCGGCAATGGCACCGGACAATTTTTTAATATTTATAGCATTCCTCCGGTTGTCCCCACCCCCTGGAAAATTGCCTATTCCAACGGGAGCCCGGCGAACGGGTTTACCTTTTCCAACAACAAACTTTATCATCCAAGCCAGGTTGGCCAGGGTGAATCGGAAGCCTATTATAAAGGGCTGCAAAACGGGGTGTCTGTGACAGCCCTTTCCCCCGATGTTCCTCAAAAAACTATTTTTGAAACCGTTCCAGCCGTTGGAAAACTTAACCTTGAAACAGCCGGCGCCGCTAGCGGCAAATGGAGCTTTATCTCCAGTCCCTTGACTAATAGCTCCTATGACAATATGTTCGGGACAGACTTTTCAAATGGCGATCAAATCTGGATATGGAACGATGCTGAACAAAAATTCCTGGCGCCAATAAGTTTTAGCGCCGGCACCTGGGGAACAGGAACAATTACCCGAGGTAAAGGTTACTTGCTTAACCTCAAAAATCCCACAATTACCACCTCAACAATTATTGGCCAGGTCAATTTATCAGCCTCCAGCAGACCGATCTCGGTTAAAGCAGGGACCCCATCAATCGGATGGAATTTAATTGGTAACCCCTTCCCCATTGCCAGCAATATGGAAGGGCTGACAACCGGGTTAAGCGGTGTCGGCGATTCTTTGTGGCAATGGGATACGGCTAATCAAAAATTCCTGGCGCCAGCTTCATTTAACGGGACCGCCTGGCCTGCTAACACAGTTCTATCAGCTGGGCGAGGATATGGCTACAACCGTTTAGGCGCCACCGGGTTTGACTGGACTATCCCAGGGAAAAATTAATGACCAAACAGGAGGAAAAAATGATGCGACAAAATAAACATAATCAAAGGGGGCGATTCTTACCGTATCTCGTTGTTGGCCTGCTGCTGACAACCGCTTTATCTGACGTTGCTTTTGGCTATGCGGCAATTGTTAAGGTCCCCAAAACTCAAATCAGCGGCGCCACAATCTCCCTTTTTGGCACAAAGCCCAGTCAGACAACTACTACCGGTAAATTAGTCGAAGGAGCCGCCGCCGGCAATTATACCGTGGATTCCACTAGCGACCCGCAATACACCATCTATAACGTTTATGATGCGCCAGCGGCTTTGACCTATTTTCTAGCCGATAAAGGGACAACTTACAGCATTTTTGCCGCTTCCGGCGGGACAACCGTGCCAATTACTACCACTTTTACCCTTTTCAATTATTACAAAAAAGGACAACCGGATGCACCAACCGGCCTGGTTGCCGTTGCCGGGTTTGAGACCGCCAAACTAAACTGGCAACTCAACGATAAAACCGATGGGACAGGTTTTGAATATTCCGGAATTGATTTGGAAATCTCTGCCAGCAATACTTACGCGCCGCTCCTGGGAACAGCAATTTCGTTAGGTAAATCGACAGAATACAAGGTCGGGGAATTGATTGATACCAGAAAACTCGAAGTCGGTACGGCGTATTATTACCGGGTGCGCGGAAAGGTAGACGGAGTTACCCCTTCCAATTGGGCCACCGGCACGTTTAATACCAATTCCGGCTCCGCCCTTGGACCCCAAACCTTCAAACTGGCCATTCAAACTAACGCTACAGGCAAACCCGGAATCAATTTTATCTCTATGGGCATAGCCCCGGATGCCAACAACAGATGGTATGCTGGAACGACCCCTATTGCCAATGCCTATGACCTGGTCAAGGTCATTGGCACAGCCACAGGCAAAAAAGTACTGACATTCGGCAATTGGGATGTTGCAAATCAACTGGACGCCGGTATCGTGATACCAAACGGCAATGCTGATGATGAGAAAGTTAAAAACGATTTGCTTGCAATAACGCTTAAGCAAGGGATTGGTTATCAGGTTTATGTAGAACCACCCGTTCCGAATGGTAAGGTTGAAATTACTATTGGGAATCAGTAACTTGGGAATCGGTAACTGGGAATCGGTAACTGGGAATTGGTTACGAGTTGCCAGTTACGAGTTACCAGTTACAAGTTGTAAGTAAGAAATGAATATGGCAAGAAAGATATTTATCCTGATACTAGGCTGCATAGTCCTGGCCGGCGGGGCATGGGCAACCTACCCCACTCCGCAGCGCGGAACTTTGCCCTTTTATTATGTGATTGGCACAATTACCAATCCTGAGCTGCTTAACGGTCGTAAAATATTACTCCATAGTTCAAATTGGAATGATGGCAAGTGTGTTTCTGCTGACGTTGTAAATGGTAAATTCATTTTAAACCTTGGAGAATTGTATTATTACAATAGCGACACCCTTTCCTTCCCTAAAGAAACCTTTACTGAAACGGCCGCTAATAATGCCTTTTTCCTTTCGATAGTCAGAACTGATCAAACTAATTACGGCGCCGTTGAACCCTTTCTTGTCGATTGGTCAAAAGGTTACACCGAAAAAACGCTAACCTTAACTGATGGAGGGGGCTTCAAACAGGGAACGGGAGCTATTATTGGGTTTGTCAGGGATGGTCAATCAAAGTTAGGCATTGCTGAGGCTCAAATAAGTTGCAGTGATCCGTTGCTAAATCAATTATCCAATGCCGGCGGAGCGTTCGCTTCACTTGAAGTTCTGCCCAAAACCGGGGCAGTCCTCAATTGTAGTAAAACCAATTATTCAAGCTCATCACTGACGGTGAGTATTTTGGCAAACACAATCACCAGCGTCACGTTTGATTTGGCCTCATCCGCCGGTCTTCCTGGCGCCATTGTCCCCTTGACCATTACCGCCAGCGGGAACGACATCAAACTCGCCTGGGACAAGACGGCATTTCCCAAACCGGCTATATTTATGCTTACCGGGACCGGCATTGGAACCTATTCCAATGCTTATGAAATAGCTGCCGACAAATGGCTGCCGATTATTACCCAATCGTTGGTCGGCTTATTTGATATGAGTAATTACGATAATGGCTATGTCCTTTACCTTGGACAAATCGGCAGCGGGGCCAAGGAAGCCTATTTCAAAGCAGTTGATTCTACCAAATTCCAAAGCGAAAGCGACCCTCTTTTACCCCCCACCTTCGCCGCCGCACCGGCAGTTGGGAAATTCAACCTCGACGCCACTCGGAATGTCACAACCGGTTGGAACTTTATCTCCTACCCCTTTAAATCCGCCAGTTTAAACAGCGTGGCCTTTGGTCAACTGGCCACTGGAGACGAGTTATGGGTCTGGAATAATGAAACCAAAAAATTCACCAAGATCATTAAGTATTCCGCCACAAGTGGCTGGCCGCAAGGCGAGACCCTTGATCGCACAAAAGGGTATCTGCTCTATCGTTCCGCAACACAACCGGCAACCATGACCGTACTCGGCGAGGTTGATCTCTCTTCAGCCGCCGTCACACTCTCTCGCACCAGCACCACCGGCTGGAACTTTATCGGCAATCCTTTCCCTGCCCAGAAAACTGTCGGCAACCTGAATTTAGGTGGCGCCCTCAATGCTGATGAGATCTGGATTTACAGCAACGTAACCAAGAAATTCAATAAAATAGTGAAAAAAGCCTCGTGGAATGACGAGCTATTATTGTCCGGGAAGTCATATTTGTACTACCGGTCAAATACTCCATCATTCGACTGGCAGATCAATTGGCAGTAAATAAGGGGGAAATGTTTATGAAAAAAAGTAAAAGGAAATTTTTGGAGAGGTGGCTGGGAGTTTTATTCGCCTGTTTATTTCTCACAACATCAGCTCATGCTTATGCCGGTAAGATTTTTATTGCCAATACAGCCCTCACCACCGCCAGCCTGGGAAATGCCGCTACCGCGATTATTAAGGTTTATTCTGACGTACCATATCAAGACGGCTCGACCACTGAATTACCAGAGTCAGCTTATGAGCTGGACAAAACCTCAAATCCAGCCTACGTTATCGTCAACGTCAAAGACAGTTCCAAAGCGACAGCTTTTATCTTGGTCAAGAGTGACAGCCGCTACGCCATTACCTCAAAACCCTTGGGCGATCCGGTCGGCGCAGATCAAATTATTCTTACGTTAGTCTCTTACCAACTTGGCAAACCGGCTGCCCCAACAATCGATTCGCTCGCTTCGGGAATTGAGGTCGCTAAGGTTTCCTGGAGTTATGATTATGCTAATTTTGAATATAGCGGTGGATTTGCCTTGGAGATTTCTGATAAATCAGATTATTCAAATCCCATTGGCGGAGCCAAGATTATTGGCAAACTCTCTTCTCCCATGACCTACACAATTGGCGAACTTGTTGACGGTAGAAAGCTTGAACCAGGAAAAAGCTACTATCTTAGGCTGCGAGGGATAGTTAATATGAGCAACGGGGTAAAAGCCAATTCCGATTGGTCAACTCCGACACCTAATCCATTTACCATGCTGGCCGCCGGCACCGCCGGGCCCAGCATTGTCAGCTGGCAATTGTCCGCACCCACTTCAAAAACCAGCGTCAATACTATCGCTATCCCGTTTGTCACAAATAGCGCCCAAAAACCTGTTACCTTTACTGCTCCCGGTAAACAACCAGCCAACCTGTCTGCCTATACAACCGGTGCAGTTACCGTCTACGATCTTTTAGCCGCCACCAGCCAGCTGATTGCCCCGGCCAAAATTAGCTCCTTTGGCTGGTACGACGAGGCCGAACAAAAACATGTCGGGCTTGTGGCTATCACCTACGACCAAAACGGCGACCCGATCCCTGCCCAAACCGTTTTTACCGGCGCGGCCAATTATGACAGCATCCTGAACACAAAAATCGTCCAGAACAAACCGTACCAGATCAGTATCAAAGATTTAGCCGGTGGTCAGACCACGGCTACGTTTTCCCTGACCGGATATAAAGATTAGTCGCTATAATTAAATAAAGGGATCAAATTATTATGCTAAAGAAAGCATTGGTTTTAATATTGCTTGGTTTGGCGCTCTGCGGAGCGGCCCTGGCGGCGCCGCAGCAGCTACCCCCCTATCCGACAGGTTATTGGGTCTATGGGACCCTGGCCAAAGGGGGAGCCTCAAATGCGGCCGGTTATAAGGTCGTTGTTTATACCAAGAGCGGGGAACCGGCCGAAGGGTTTTCCTATGGCGTTTCCGATGCCAACGGTAAGTTTTTCATCAATGTCATGGACGATCTTCGCCTCCTCCCCATGACCCCCTCAACACCCTATTACATCGGCGTTGTCGCCAAGCTCGATACAACCACCAATAAATATTTTGGGGTCAACCAGGCCGATCTTGGCCAGATCACCCCCTACCTAAATGAGCTCGATTTAAGAAACAATAGTAAACAAATCGATCTGGCTCTGGTCGAAGGCCAGGGGATTACAGACCCGGTTGAGTTAACAATTACCACCCCTTCACTCCCCAGCGGGGTCATCAACAAACCTTATCTCCAGGAAAATGGACAGGGGGTCTTCCTGACAGCGACTGGAGGACAAACCCCTTATACCTGGACAATTGTTGCCGGGCGCCTCCCAACCGGCCTCTCACTAATTACGGACCAGGGGAAGATCTCCGGGACCCCGACAGTCGGTGAAACACAAACGTTTACTGTCCAGGTAACTGATTCTGGCAATCCGGCCAAGAGTTCATTAAAGTCGTTCACCTTAACTATTTTGACCGAACCGCCGTATGTGCTCAAGGATAACGGTTGGATTCGCAACTCCAATATTGCCCGGGTTGGCAATAGCCTGCTGCTTACCTGGGATTATGCCCCATACAATACCTCGGACGGGGTAATGATCTATTACACCGACAATGACATTACCAATAATTACACTAACGGTCCGGAGAATTTACCGTCAGAATCATCATATATTGATTCGCCGATCGTGTTAAACAAGCCGGTGAAGGAATATACCATCACCAATATCGCCAACAAATATTTTGCGACCGACAACAAGAGCCATTTTTTCCGGATCGTCCCCTATCCATTGGCTACAGGGACAACTTCATTCCTTGATGATATAAACAATTCCATCACCCTGGGGAAAACAGCCACAATTATCGAGACTGCCGACAAGTACCGCTTTGCCTCTCTCCCCTTTATGGAAGACCAATTCCAGCTGTCTAAGCTGGTCGGCGACCAATTAGGCGACGGCGGGGAGTTCCTCTGGTGGGGCGGCACATCATACGGCGGAGCGACCTATGCCGGCGGCAAATGGATCGGGAATGATAAACCATTGCGCCTGGGCGAAGGTTTTATCCTGCGGGCCAAAGCGGCAAAAACCCTTGCCCTGGTCGGCCGCATCGGCACCATTCTGTCTGAAACTGGCAAGGACCCGGAACGGGCCTGTAAAGCTGGTGAATATAAATTAATCGGCTATCCCTGGCCAGCCGCCCGCTATTTCCAGTATCTCTCAATTATTGCCATTGACGGAGATGACCTGTTAAGCTGGAGCTTTGCCCCTCAAGCTTTTGAAGGCGCGACCTTCAGCGGGGGCAATTGGCGGGGAGCAGCCGGCATAGACCAACTCTCTCTCGGCGATCCAAGATTTTATCGGCCTAAACAAGACAACGTCTGGAGGATCAGTGTTCCATGGGAACCGAAACTAGAATAAGGGGGAATTTCAAGATGAGAATAAATAAATTTTTGTGCGGGGTGATGTTAGCGTCGATTTTTGTCCTGCCGGCTTTTGCCACCGGGATTAACTTATACTTCTATGATAATTCCGTCAAAGACCTGGCTGGCGCCAATATCACCGGCCTACATCCCTACCAGAGCGGTTTGGAATTTTTATACAACAACAATCCCCTGGGACAGGATCCCAGGAATTCGGCCGGTAAACTGGCTATTGACACACAAAGCCAATATACAAAGGTTGGCCCAGAAGACAAATATCAATTAGCTTCCCAAAATGGCGGGACAATGTATGTCCGCGCCTGGAAAGGGACGGCCAACACGGAAAACAGTTTTTATGGGGTTACCTCCAGCCCGGTGGCCAGCGGCACAACCTTGCCAATCGATTTCAAAGTGGCCGGCCTAATCACTAACTTTAAAGCCGCCAAACCGTATGCCCCAAGTATCTCCCAGGTAACCGAAGTGCTAAAAAGAGTTGGGGATACATATGAGCTGACGCTAACCGTCCCTGTAGTCGGCGGAGACACCGGTGAAGATGGCAAGAGAGAAATAACCGGTTACCGGGTTGTGGTGACCAAACCCGATAATACCTCTATCGATACCGGCTATGACGCCTCCAGCACAAAATCGTTTACTAAACTTGTTACTGGTACCTATAAACTTCAACCGGTCGTGAAAAACTGGTTTGGTGAGACCGCTGGCCCGGAAATTTCCTGGACCACCCTCTCCGGCGGCGGCACTGGCCTGACAGTCTACCTTTACCCGTCAGTTGAAGTAACCTTTGTCAAGAAAGACCAGGGCTATGGGATCAATACCGTCTCCTTCCCCTTCACCCCGGTCTATTCCAACAATATCAACATCGATTATCTCGACAAATTGATCAATACCATCAATGTGGCGGCTGGAGGAGAAAAGATAGTAACAACCTTCGGCTTCTGGGACCGCGACAGCCAGCAAATGATCGGTTGGGTATTTAACGACGATGGCACCATCAAGAGCAAGAAAGGGACCAATACTGAACCCAAAGATTGGCCGCTCAAAGCCCATGTCGGTTACCAGATTTATGTGAAAAAATCTGTTGGCCCGGTAGTCTTTAAAAGTAGCCAATAAAGACTGAAAGTTTTGGCCCGGTCGGGACGATCATTATAATAGAGAGAGTATGAGAAATAAGGGATCAAAGTTAATATTGACCATTCTAGCCCTGCTTACGGTAGGGGTGGTGGCCTTTGCTTCCGTGGAAACCATGCCCTTCCGCCCTTTTTATTGGATCGTCGGCCAGGTCCTGGACTCGGCTGATAACGCCGCCAAGGCGGACGGCCACCTGGTCGTCTTTTATAAAGATGAGGATTCCTATAATTCCAATAATTCACAAGCCACCATCGACCAAAACCGCTTTATGATGAATGGGTTCTTTATCTATCCCCTTGACCTGACGGTTGGCGGGACCTACAAGGTCACCATTTGCCGTGGTTCTGATGGTTACGGCCTGAACCCGGTTGATGTCACCATCTCGGGCAAAGGCTATGATGAGGTTTTTGGCCCCGGCGGGATTCCCCTGCAAATTAAACCAGGCGAAGGCTTAAATCCCCCAACCGGCGGCGGGGAAAAGATCCCCACCGAACCGGAACCAAAAATCAAGCTCTGGTTTGGCAACCGCCTTTACCAAAAAGCTTTGGTGGAAAAAGGGAAGAAGTTCATTGTCTCTAGCAAGCCGGACATTAAAATCGATGTCTCTATAGACGATAATTACGCCATTTCCAAAAATATCGGCGACTACAGCCTGACCGTTGACCCGGGAACCGCGGCAGAAAAAGGGCTGGCCCTAAATGCCTCAAACATTTCCGCCAAAGTTATGGCCCAGGGGACAGCCGCTGGAGAAGAAAAAATCCAGGCTTTTAGCATCAGCTACGCCATGACGGAACCGCTGGCCGATGGGGTCCATAACTTTCAGGTCTCCGCCAAGAGCGCCGGCACCGTTGGGCTGCAAAGCATAAAAATGGAATCGGCCACAGTCGAGGTTATGGGTGGGCCGCTTCGCCTGATCGGCCAACCGATCACCTATCCCAGCCCGTATAGCATCAGCAAGAACAAGACTGTCTATATTCAATATGAGCTTTCTGCAGACGCCAATATCGACATATATCTGGTCGGCGTCACCGGCGTCCGGGTTAAGAAGTTCCTCTGCAACTCCGGCCAGGAGGGCGGCTCCGCTGGCGTCAATAAAGTCTCCTGGGATGGCCTGACCGACCAGGGAACGCTGGCTGGTAATGCCATCTATGTCGGAACCATCATCTCCCGCAGTGATAACCGCCTGCTGGGCAAAGTTAAGCTTACCATCCTAGACTAACCCCCCCTTTTTTAGTATAATTCAATAATCTCAATCTTTATAAAGGGAAGGGGTTTTTTGTGTTAAAATTCCGAATAATTGTTCCTTCATTGGCCATTGTATTATTGGTGATAGGTCTGTTGCTCAACGCCGGCTGCGCAGGCAAGAAAAACGCCGACAACGAGAAAACAGTCGAGCTGTGGGTCATGCCAAATTCCCTCAACCCGGTCGGTGATATTGAAGAATTATTAAAACCCTTTGAAGCCAAGACCGGCATTAAAGTCAAAGTTACCTCCGTTGATTGGGGGGCGGCCTGGAGTAAGATTACTACCGCCGCCACTTCTGGCGACGTTCCAGATCTCGCCCAGTTGGGCTCTACTTGGGTCTCAGCTATCGCCGGTATGGGGGCATTGGAAGAGCTCTCCACAGAAGCGATCAGTGCCGTCGGCGGACAAAAAGCGTTTGTACCTGTCGCCTGGCAAACCACGGCAGTTGAGGGATCCGGCAAAGTTAATGCCATTCCCTGGTTTGTTGACGCCCGCGCCCTCTTCTTTCGCAGCGATGCCTTGGCAAAAGCTAAAGTCAGCTCCAGTGAACTGGCCAATTGGCCCTCCTTCAAAGTGGCGTTGAAAAAGCTCTACGATGCCGATATTATTTTTGACAACCAGCCGATGGCCCCACTGGGCATCCCGGGAAAAAATGACTGGAACGTTATCCACGCCCTGGCTCCCTGGATCTGGATGGCCGGCGGCGACTTCCTGGCCGCTGACCGCAAAACCTGTATCCTGGACAGCGAACAGGCTTTTGAAGGGATCATGTACTATCTAAGTTTGGTCAAAGAAGGTTTTGTCCCGGTGGAATACCTGGAACTTAACACCGCGCAGGTCAGCGGGAATTTTAACAGCGGCGCCTGTGCCATGTATTTTGACGGCCCATATGAAGTAAAAACCTTGACTCGCCCGGCTTCCGAAGGCGGCGCCCAAGGCTCACCGGCAGCCAAAAACTTTGCTGTCACCGGTTATCCGCAAGGGCCCAAGGGACGGTTTACTTTTGTCGGCGGCTCCTCACTGGCGATCTTCAAGCAGTCAAAGCATAAAGCGGCCGCTTTCGAAGTCATTAAATATCTGGCGGCCAAAAAAGCCCAAGTCGATTACGCCAAAGCCTCCGGCTTTCTGCCGGCCAGGGTTGAGGCTTTTGATGACCCGTACTTTGCCGCCGACCCAAAAAGAAGGGTTTTCAAGGAAGCTGTTTTTTACGGCAAAACTTACCCGGCAATCCCCTCCTGGGGACTGCTGGAGCCTATCTTGACCCGGCGTTTCGGGATCATGTGGGACTACGTCATTTCCGGCGACAAACTCGATCCTAACACCATCAAGAACCAGCTGATATTGGCTAAAAAAGAGGTTGAAGCAGTCCTGGCCCAACAAAAATAATGTATGTGCGGTATTTTTGGCTACATCGGCCCCAAAGAAGCGCTCCCCTTTTTAGTTGAGGGGTTAAAGAAGCTCGAATACCGCGGCTATGATTCTGCCGGTGTTGCCACGCTGCATGCCGGCAAACTTTTTGTCAGCAAGTGCGTCGGAAAGATCTCCGACCTGGAAAGCCAGCTGCAGCAAAAGCCCCTCTCCGGACATATCGGCATCGGCCACACCCGCTGGGCCACCCATGGCCAGCCATCGCACATCAATTCCCATCCTCATGAAGATTGCAAATCGCAGCTGGTTGTCGTCCATAATGGGATCATTGAAAATTATCTTGAATTGCGGGAGACGCTTAAAGCCAAGGGACATATCTTTCGCTCTGCCACCGATACCGAAGTGCTGGCCCATTTGATTGAGGATAATTTCCAGGGTAGTTTATTGGGAGCCGTGCAAAAGTCCCTCGGCCAGGTTAAAGGTTCCTATGCCCTGGCAGTTATCTCGGAATTAGACCCGGAAAAGATAATAGTTGCCCGCCACGGGTCGCCATTAATTATCGGCCACAACGAAAAGGAGCACCTGATCTCGTCCGATATTCCGGCCATGCTCAAATATACCAGCCGGGTCACCTTTCTGGAAAACGGCCAGCTGGCCGAAATTGCCGCCGATAAGACCACCCTATTTGACCTGAACGGCCGGGAAATAAATAAAAGCGAAACCTTGATTTCCTGGGACCCGGAATCAGCGGAAAAAGGCGGCTATTCCCATTTTATGCTCAAAGAAATCCATGAGCAGCCCAATGCCATCCGTAAAACTATTGAGGGACGGGTCGCGGCCTCCAGCCACAAGATCCATTTTGATGAGTTGAATTTGACCGACGCCGAAATTAAAAACATCAACCGGGTTGTTTTTGCCGCCTGCGGCACCTCTTGGCACGCCGGCCTGATTGGCGAATATCTTTTTGAGCAATACGCCAAACTCCCGGCCGAAGTTGAGTACGCCGCCGAATTCCGTTACCGCGATCCAATTATAGACGACAAAACTCTGGTGATCGGCATTACCCAATCCGGCGAAACCGCGGATACTTTGGCCGCCGTCTGGGAAGGGAAAAAACACCACGCCAAAACTATCGCCATCTGTAACGTGACTGGCTCCACCATTGCCCGTGAGGCTGACGGCGTCGTCTACACCAATGCCGGCCCGGAAATTGGGGTCGCCTCAACCAAGGCTTTTACCACGCAGCTGACAATCATCTACCTGCTGGCCCTCCTCTTTGCCAAAAAACGGGGGGTTATGAGCGAAGGCACCGCAACCAGGTTAATCAATGACCTGATCGAGCTGCCGCAAAAGCTTGAAGAAATCCTGCAACAGGAACCGGCTATTGAAAAGATTGCCGAAAAGTACCACAGCGCCACCAATGCTCTTTATCTGGGCCGGGGAAAGGGCTTTCCAATCGCCCTGGAAGGGGCGCTCAAACTCAAAGAGGTTTCCTACCTTCATGCCGAAGGGTATCCGGCGGCTGAAATGAAACATGGCCCGATCGCCTTGATTGATGAGAATATGCCGGTAGTTGTCCTGGCCTTTTCCGGCCGGCGCTATGATAAGATCTTGGGGAATGTCGAAGAA
>Ga0208373_1002660_pt1 | contig 19190 bp, 24 predicted proteins | sample RifOxyC2_FD_184036 | JGI IMG/M metagenome (GOLD analysis project Ga0208373, IMG submission 184036) | Soil microbial communities from Rifle, Colorado - Rifle Oxygen_injection C2 (SPAdes) | ecosystem: Environmental > Terrestrial > Deep subsurface > Rock core/Sediment | place: Rifle, Colorado... | reverse complement strand
CACCAGAATCCACACCGTATTAAAAATGTCGCCTAGAGAATTTGCTAAAAAAATCGCTTCAAGTTAAAATGAAATTAATTAGTTGATTTTCTGTCTTAAAAAAGGGGTACCTTGCAATCTTTAATCACGGGAACTTTGACTACAATATTTTTATGAAGAGCTGCAAGTATTTCACCTTCTTGTATGATACCCTCAAAATCTGTACTTATAACCTCTGCACTAACATCTCCATCTATAATATTACAGATCGTGACATAGTGCTTGTTTATATTGTCGACACCTGAAATACCCTCTTTTGCAATTAAACTTGGATTGGTGGTTACTCCGTCTAAAATACCTAACTCATTTGCCTCCTTTATTTGACTAATATTAGCAGTATCTATAAAAAATTTCATAATTAGAATAAGGAAGAAGAACTTTTAACTCAAATTGAAAGTTACAAATTTTGATATATTATTTGGTTAAATTTTTTAATGGTGTCAAATGGATCTGCACTTTTGAATATTGCTGAACCCATAATCAGATTATTAACACCTGTTTCAATAGAAGGTATAATATGTTCCTCTTTAATACCACAATCTAATGTTATTTTAGCATTGGGAATAATTGCGCGCAAGGCGATTACTTTATCTAAAACACTATACTGAAATGTATTAAGATTAGATAACTCGTCATTGCAGATAAGGTGAAAATAGTCAAATCCTGAATATAATTTGAACTTCTGTGTTATAGGTGTACTTAATTTAATGGCTAATCCAGGAGAAATTTTGTTTTGGCGAGCCATATCAATAAATTCATGTATATCTGTTTCAGTCTCAAGATGCATTGAAATGCGTATAGATAAATCTGTATTCATTTTTATTATCTTTTTAAGATCTTCTAAGGGTCTGTCAGTTAGTGAATGTACATCTGCAGTAGACTTGTATTTCGCCATTAGAATTTTTAGTTCAGCAAGCCCACTTAATCCGTCAAAATGAATCATTTTTGCTTCTTTATTGGACAATATTTTTTCTATATCTTTAGTGATTATCTTTAAATCAAAATTAAATATAGACGGTATTATTATTTTTGGTTTCATTTTAAATAATTAAGCTTGGTTTTGGCACTTTACCACTCCTTCTCTTTGAACCAGTTACGATTACAACAATCTTGTCTGAGGGTAAGAATCTTTTTTTATTCTTAGCATTAACCAATCCTGCCCAAGAAATAAATGGGGATTTTTCGTCTTCAAAAGAAATATCAACACCAAGAAAATGGCATTCTTCTTCAAAGAATGCCCTAGAAGAAATAACATCTTCAGTTTGTACTGAATCTATATTTGAATTCGTTTCTATCGCTATATTTCTAATTAGATTAAAAGTTGATAGAGGATTTGTTGATTGGAGTGTGGGTTCAAAGGGATTAATTGGTAATTTTAAGTCAGTCTCATTAATTTCCCTATTTAAAGGCATTAATTTTGCTATAGTATCAGCTCCTTCAATTTGAAATAATTCGTATCTAGGAGTAATTTTTTCATTCATTAGATTTAATTGGCGCAGTCTTTTAATACCTAATTGCAAACCTAGTACACCATATCCACCAGCAATGGTTTGTACAATTACATTTGCCTGAGGAATATTTTCATATATAGCATAAGCTAAGGTTGCTTTTCCTTCTATTTTCCAAGGAAGTGGGGCAAGATGCAAAGTATTATTATTTTTGGCTCGTTCTTTTGCAATTTGCGATATTTGCTGAAAAGGTCCATCATACGCAACCAAGACATTATTATTGTCTTCTTCTATACCTTTAAATTTATTGATGCAGATTAATGGGAAATAAGAATCACTTTGAAAACCAGCCCTAATTGCATATTCTCGATAAGCACGTGCCGTATTTCCTGTACTATGCCAAGAAAGTCTTTGACGCAATTTCCAATCCAAACATTTAGCAATTACAACTACAGCTTCACTGTCTTTAAAAGTTCCCGATGGGCCAGTAGTAGTATTTAAAAGGTGAACTGATTCGACTCCTAAAAAATTAGCTAGTTTTTTTGATTCTATTGGCTTAGTAAATTCTGGTGTGTTATTGTCAATTATTTTCTCTAAACTTTCCCTCGAAACTGGTATTATTTGAGAATATTTTATTACTCCATTCAAACTTTGGTCAAAATCTTTCCAAGTTAATTCCCCCTCATAAATCAATTCAAGTAAACCAGAACATTCTGAGCAAATCAAATTGAATTCACTCTTAAAATCAGCCTGAGCTCGTATTTTGCATTTATTGCAATACCAATATTTCGTAATCATAATTTCTGGTTAATTCTAAACAACTCTATCTTTTTAAACCCCAAAAGTCAATAATTTTTCTATCTTTTACTGGTGAGGGTATATAGAGCTGCTTCTTTATCCATCTGTCGACTATTTTTATGATTAAAGATGTAGTTTAATACTTTTTTATCTGCTATTTTATTTTTGGCCACATATAGTCTGATATTTCTCCACGCAAAACTATCATACAACTTATATATATAACTCCCAGCTTTATTCTCAGGCTTTACAAGCTTTAGTAAAGTTTGAGGACTGCTATATAAGTTTATTGCAATTCCATAGACAATGTACCAATTCGTCATATTATTTTTTCTTAATGTTTCTAGAATTCTCGGATTCTTACTTCGATGGGCTAAAAGAACAAGTAAAATCTCTTGTTTGGTATCCATTATTATTTCTTCTGTCTCAAAATTGATTTCTTTTTCAAAATCAATCAAAATATTTAAGAGATTTTCATACTTTTGAAATTCGGCTGTACTTTTTTTACATATAAGCCGAGAAATTACCTTATTTATATCCTTACTAGAAAGAACAATATTTGATCGGTTATCCTCTAATCTACTTTTTAAAAAATCAACCGAGCAATTAGATTTTTTCGCCATCCCATTTAGAAGATTATTATCTATATAATAACTTTCATTTTTCATGAAAAATTGAACCTTGTTTCTAAACTCTAAAATAAAATTTAGCGATGTTAAAAAAGCTGTCTGTGTATCATTATTTACTTCTCCTAATTTACCCAAAATGGTTATCGCTTTTTGTGTTGACCAGACAACATTTTTCTTATCAAAAAATAATTTTACAATCAATAAAATAAAAATAACATGCCTTAAAAAACCTAGGCTAAATTTAAGATTATTACTCTTGTTTATGTATATATTTTTTGAAACTGAAAATAGACTGCTCCAAGTGTGCAGAATTTCTCTCATATTTTCGTGTACCTGGTTGTGGAAAATATTCTGTAAAATTAAGAAATCTTTTTTTAATTTTGAGTTACCGCAAACTGGTCTAGCTAACAATATTGCCTGTCGGTCTGTTCCGTCTATGGAACCAATTTTAGATAATGTTTTTAAATCGTAAGCTTCTAATAAATCGATGCGATTTATTAATTTTCTACTGAGACAATCGTGAAATTTTTTTACTTTTCTGTTATTAGTTTTTCTAGAAAGAATCAGGATCAGGTCCAGATCTGAAAAAGGCCCCATTTCTTTACGGGCCATGCTCCCCCAACACAAAAGAAGTGCCTCGTCTTTACTAAAACATTCATGAAAGCAAAGTTTAAGTTTTTGTTTAAATTTTTCAGTTAATAAAATAGATTCTTCGATTCCATTTAGACTGTTTTTGATCATAAAAAATAGAAGTTTTAACCTACACGAGACTGCTTCCTCCATCAATAAGCAAAATTTGTCCTGTCATCAGAAGATTTTTTTCAAGTAGAAATTTAAAAGCAGGATGAAGATCCTCAGGAAAAGCTATTTTTCCTAACGGACGAGAGTCGTCTATAGGAAAATCCGGATATTGCTTTTTTAGAGATACAATGTTTCTATCAACTGCAACTGTACCTGGAGCGATAACATTAATTTTTATATTGTATTTTCCCCAAACTGTTGCTTGAGATTTGACTAAACTATTAATTGCACTTTTCATGGCAGCATAGACCGGCTGATTAGGTCTTGGTTCTAAGCCCGCGTTGGAACTTACAATAATAATATTTTTTGAAATATGATTTTCCTTTAAACATTTTTCAAAAAACAATTTAAGAGCAATTGAAACCAACTTGAAATTATTCAAGTAAATCTTATCTAATTCATCAGGCGAGGTATTAATTAACTCTGCAGAGGAAACATGACCAGCAGTTATCAACATTAGATCAGGAGCCCCAAACATTTTGACTGATTCATCTGCAAATTTTCTAAATTGTTTATCATCAGCACAATTAATCTTCCAAAAATTACTTTTTTCATTCATTACAATAGGTGAATTCTTCATATCACAGAAAGAAATTTTATCAACGTATTCGCTAAGAACTTTTGATAGACTCTGCCCTATTCCGCCCGCAGATCCAATCAACCAAGCTGATCTATATTTTTCATAATTATTTTTCATAATTTTATTTATACAAAGTTAGTTTTTTCAGCAACATTCAATATACCACACCCAATAATAAAAAGTAAGGTGCACTATCTATTTCAAATATTTTACTTTTTTGATATACTCAGAGCATGAAATTGGTAATAATGTTCGGGCCACAAGCTGTCGGTAAAATGACAGTGGGGCATGAGTTAGAGAAAACTACAAGTTTGAAATTATTTCATAACCATATGACTATTGATTTAGTGAATCCATTTTTTGATTATGATACTGAAACAGGTAAAAAACTTGTAAGACTTTTCCGAGAAGAAATTTTTAAAGAAGTTGCCTCAAGTGATCTAGGGGGATTGATTTTTACATTTCAATGGGACTTTGATCGTAAAAAAACTTGGGATTATATAGAAAATGTGGCAAAAATATTTAAAAACAAAGGAGCAGAAATATGTTGGGTAGAACTTGAAGCAGATGTGGAGGAAAGAATAAAAAGAAACAAAACAGAGCATAGACTAAAACATAAGCCGACGAAAAGAAATATTGAATGGTCAGAAAAAGACCTCAAAAAGAGCATGCTGGAACATAGACTGAATTCAAATGAAGGTGAAATAAAGGAAAAAAATTATCTAAGGATAGATAACACTAATATAAGTGCACCTGAGACAGCCCTTTTAATCAAGAAAAGGTTTAATCTGTAGATTACAGATCTAGTTCTAAAGGGAAACAGTTTAAATAAGCTGCATTTATCTTTGTAGTAATAAGATCTACTTATCAGCTTTAAATTTAGTAAATATATCCTGTAATGTTGGACCACTGCCTCCATCTACAAATGCGATAATGTTTTCATTATTAGAAATTACAGCTTGGCTTGTTCTATGAAGTCCATCGGTAACAGTAAATGTTCCATCGCTATTTGCTTTCACTGCAATTGGAATATCTACTTGTCTACCCAATCTGGCTCCATGAAATGCGCCAATGCTCGGCTCCATTCCCTTGTTTGCATATTCTTCAAGCTTATGTTTTGTAGAAATAGCTTGCGGTGGCAAATTTACTATTTTATTTAAAGGCACAAGTTGTATCGGATTGTCTATGTAGTCGTATGGATTTATATTTTCAGCTGGATTGAAGGCTATGCCCGGTTCTCTGTTTAAAATTATATCAACAAGATTTTCTTTATATTCAAAAAAAGTATCGTACCCCTGCATATTTTTTGAGAGCTTTTTTATCAGCTCGTCCATAGGATTTTCAGTTAAATTTTTCATTTTAGTATAAATATAACACTATATCTAAATATAATCTTATGTTATGATATTAACATGCCCGAAGAATATAAAAAGCTTCCTAAAACTATTCAATTTGGTGAACATGTAATGATCGACGGTTATGGAGGCAATTCTGAACTTTTAAATAATCAAGAAGTGGTTTCTTTTGTTTTGTCTGATTTACCTAAAAAACTTGGTATGAAAACACTTTCTAGCCCAATGGTTGTTTCAGCTCCCGATAATGGAATAAAAGATCCCGGGGGTTGGAGTGGATTTGTAATAATTGCAGAGAGCCATATATCAGTACATACTTTTCCTAAACGTCGTTTTATAAGCGCTGATGTCTATTCATGTAAAAATAACTTGGACACAAAAACAATCATTGCTTATTTTACTGACACTTTTAAATTATCTGATGTTGAGACTAATTTTATTAAACGTGGCACAAGGTATCCCGCGGAAAATCTAATTTAAATTATATGCAATGGTTTTTTATAGCTTTAGGATCTGTATTTCTTTGGAGTCTTGTAACTTATTTAGATAAGTTCATTATTGAACGCTTCACTAAAGGGAGAGGTGTCGGTTCTCTGATACTTTTTTCAGCTTTGTTCGCTGGAGTAGTTATACCAATAATAGCAATTATTAATCCACGGGTTTTTTCTATTGCTACGACGGATATTTTTTTACTGTGCTTAAGTGGAATTTTGGGATCTTTAGCGATAATTTTTTATCTTTACGCATTGGAACATGAAGACACTTCACTTGTGATACCTTTGTTTCAATTTATACCAATTTTTTCCTACATTTTAGGCTACATTTTTTTAAAAGAAGTATTAACCGGAAAGCAAATATTGGCGGGTCTTATAATAATAACAGGAGCGGTAATATTAGCATTAGAGATTGAGGAAAATAAGAAAATAAAGCTTAAAATAAGACCACTGGTTTTTATGCTTCTTGCAAGTCTTATGTTTTCCATAACAGATGTGCTTTATAAATTTGTATCAATTGATGAAGATTTTTGGCCAACACAATTTTGGCACTATGTAGGATTATTTATATTCGGTCTATTTCTCTACGTTTTTATAAAAAATTATCGACTTGAATTTAACCGAATAATGACTTCATCTCCTTTCCCCGTCCTTGGTGCTAATGTAGGTGGAGAGGTTTTACAAGTCGGAGCTAATATAATGAACAATTATGCATTGTTGCTAGCACCTGTGGTCTTAGTTACTTTAGTCAATGCTTACATGCCACTAGTTGTATTTTTGATGGGGTTAGTTTTTACATTATTAATACCAAAATTTATTACCGAGAGAATTACCAGAAAACATCTCCTTCATAAGTCATTAGCAATAGGTGTGATTGTCATAGGCAGTATTTTGTTGTATACTCAATAAGTGATATAAATATATTATGGAAGAGAATTTTTTCAAGAAAAAAGTTGAAAATATAGAAGTAAAAAAGAGAAAACTCTCCGAGCTTATTGATTTACTGACTTTCACACATATCCTTAGCGTATTTACACCTTTTGCGGTACAATTACCGCATGAATACACATCATCATCCTAATCGCGCCCTTTCCCAGAAGGAATTGGAGGCGCGCAGATTACAAGCAGTTCCGTATTTTAGGAGAGGTTCGTCCGAGAGACACATCGGGAAGAAGCTCGGTGTGTCATCGATCGCCGTGCACCAATGGAAGGTCGTCTGGCAAAAAGATGGTATCAAAGGTCTCCGAGCCAAGCATTACGGCCATCCGACCAAGCTTTCCTCCAAAAAAGAAAAGGAGGTGAGGAAGAAAATATTGGAAGGAGCCGAGGTCCACGGTTTCCCGGGAGATTATTGGACACTCTCTCGCATCACGCAAGCCGTTAGCACATGGACCCATGTCAGATATGAAGATCGGAGCATCTGGCACCTCATGAAAAGGCTAGGCTTCTCCTGCCAGAAGCCAGTAAGGAGAGCCGTAGAGCGGGATGAAAAAGCCATACGCGCTTGGACAAATGAAATCTGGCCGCAGATCAAAAAAGGGGCTTCGAAAGTGGCGTAGTCTTTGGCTTTTTTGACGAGTCTGGCTTTGCCGACAAACCGCATGTCGTTCGAAGTTGGGGACTCAAGGGACAAACGCCAATAATTCGCTCGAGAGGCGGTTGGAGACGTATCACAGCCGCAGGTATGATCTGCCTCAATACAAGATCGAAAAGAACCACAGCTATCGCGTGGCTCTCAAAACGTGGCATGCGCAAAGAGAAAATAATTTCAATACTCGAAGATCTCAAACTCCGTTACGGAAGAAAACGTTTGGTTCTCATATGGGACGGCCTGCCGGCACACAAAGCCAAGATTGTTCAGACATTTATCAGAGAAAATGCGTCATGGCTTACCGTACACCGTTTTCCAGCCTACTCTCCAGAATTCAACCCTCAAGAGTTTATGTGGTCAGCAGTCAAACGAAAAGACATGGGCAACTACTGTCCAAACGGTTCCACACAGCTGAGGACTAAAGTGTATCGATCATTGAAAAATCGCAAAAATAAATCCTCATTCCTACGAGGATGTCTAAAGGCATCTGGACTGTTCATAGCTAAGGAATTAGGTGAAGGTTAGTAAAAACGCAAATGCTAGAAGCTATCAAGCAAAATGGCGGGTTTGTTAGCTGTCATGCTCACTTTGATAAGGCATTTTATATCACCAAAGATAGACTTGAAGATTCGAATGTAGATATGGAAAAAAAGTGGAACATGAGTGACGATATAAAGCGAAAATCCACTGAAGAAGAGATTGCCAATCGCATCCGCATCGCTCTTGATATCATGGTCGCTCAGGGCGTCCAACTTACTGCCACATTCGTAGATGCTTACGAAGCCGTGGGGCATAAAGCAATTGATGCTGCCTTGAAGGTAAAAGAAGAATATAAAAATAAAATAAAAATGCTGATTGCTACCCAACCCTTGGGAGGACTTGTTGATGACAAAGCTCGCGCACTTTATGAAGAAATCACTGCCAAAGCGGATATTGCCGGGGGACTACCTTCCAAAGATCGTCCAAATGACGAAAAAAGTTTAGACCATCTTTTCGAAATTGCGAAAAAATTAAACAAGCCAGTGCATGTGCATATCGATCAGGAAAATAATCCTAATGAACGGGATACGCAAAAATTAATCGCAGCTGTAGAGCGCCATAGCTATCAAGGACGAACAGTTGCCATTCATGCAGTATCCACTTCCGCTCAACCAAAAGAATACCGCCACGATCTGTATAAAAAAATGGCAGATCTTGGGATTGCGGTCGTCGTATGCCCGTCAGCGATGCTCTCTCAGAAGCAATTTGACCAGTTTCTAGCCCCAGGCCATAACTCTATAGCCAATGTTCCAGAAATGCTTGAAGCGGGAGTATTGGTAGGTCTTGGTGTCGACAACATTGCTGATTTCTATCTGCCATTTGTTGATGGCGATATGTGGACTGAATTGCGCATGCTTCAAGAGACCTGTCGATACCACGATTTCGATCAATTAGTCAAAATCGCTTCTGTTAATGGTGCGAAAATACTTAAATATAGATAATTAATCAAAACAGCAATAGTGCGCGACCGCGCACTATTGCTGTTTTGATTTTTAGATATTTATTTACTGGCTTTCCAAAAACTGGAAAATCTTTTCGTTGGTGAGGATATTTTCGGCGTGCATGCGGGCACGATCAGGGTCGGCATCTTTATAGTGTTCCAAAATATTCGCCACTTCTTTGGCGATCTGTTCAGAGTCGGCGACTATTTTTTCAATCTTGGCGATTTCGTTTAGGATAAGCGCCAGCTTGGCTTTCTTCTCGGCGTCATTCCGGAATTCTTTTCGCAAATCTTCCACTTTTTTATTCAAGTGTTTCAAATAATCTTCAAACTTGAGGCCCATCTGGGTGATGTCGGACTCCATGCGGTAGAGGATTTTATCCAGCTCTATTTCCACCAAGATCTCCGGCAATTCCATCTCGCTCGCGTCAATTATTTTCTCAATAATCTGCAATCTGGTCTTTTCCCGCTGCTTATTTTCTTTTTCTAATTTAATATTTTCTTTTAATTTGGCTTTAAAATCAGCTATGTCTTTGAAGGGTCCGAGGACTTTTACAAATTCGTCGTTGAATTCGGGGAGATCCACCTCATCCCCCGCCTTCCCCTGGGAGGGGAAGGAGCCTCCCTCTCCTTTTCCAGGAGAGGGCTGGGGTGAGGTGATGTGCTTTTTTGGTGCCCTAGATTTCCGAATATCCATAATGGTATCCTCCAAATCTTTTTCCGTTACCGCGATATTTTTTTCCAAGTCAGAAACTTCTCCAGTTATTTTTTTGGCAATAGTTTTATACTCCGGCAATTTGATCGTAGGTAGAACAGCGGTTTTGATTTTAAATCCGAGCGGATTATTGCGAGCCAATTTGATGATCGAAATTTCCGGCCTGGAAATTGCATCAATTTTTTCACCTTCTAGAATTTTCGGATAATGCTCTGAAAGCGCCATATTGGCCATTTCTTCCAGGATGCGAATTTCCGGAATATTAGCAAGCAAAATATTTTCCGGTATTTTCCCCGACCGAAATCCATCTAATTTTAAGTTTTCACCGAGCCGTTTTAAGGCCGTCTTGAAATAGCCCTCAAAAGCATCGACTTCAAGCTCTCCCTCAATTTCTATTTCGCTTTTCGGCAGTTTTCTAACTATTACCCTCATATTTTAGGCGCTAATATACGGTATTTACATCCACATCAGGACCAGGAGCTGTTTGAGCTTCTAATTCAAGCGCATTTAAGGCAGCCGCATCTTGATCCGTCACACTTTGTTCTTGTGTCTGTGGCGCCGGCGATTCTATCACTTTTTGATTTGACATCCAAATATATATCCCGCCGATAATAAGGATTATAATAATTACTATTAAGCCCACAAGCGATCCATTTGATTTTTGTTCTGGTTCCATCCCGTACGAAATAAAAGTTTATTTATTCGCCTTTATTTATAATTAAATTGTTAATAATTTTTTTCCCGCAAGAATATGTAACATAAATTTCGTACGGGATTCCATGGTTTACGGTGTTGTCGCAGAAGTTCCAGCTTTAGCATCTACCCTAGTTTCTATCTTTAGCTTTACAGCATCCTTGAGTGATTTAATGCTGTCGTTTAAGGCCTTGTGAGCATCCTTGATAAGAGTTTGAATGTCTTTGGTTAATACTTTTAATTTCGCTTTACTATCTGCCGTGAGTTCATTAGCGGAAACAGATAGCAGGGCGCTCGCCTCCGCAATTTTGACTTTCGCATCGCCCAATTTTACTTCCGCCGTTGCGACAAAACCTTTTGCATCGGTAGCAGCCACCCCTTTTGCTTCCAACTTTACTATTTGAGCATTTATCCTAGCTTCTAGATTAACCATTCTCTGTACTGCCGCATCAAGATTCACCAGCAGTTTTTCCCGTCCCTCAATTCTTGCTTTTTTTATTTCTGCCTTATTTTTATCTTTCTCTAGTTCAAAGCTAGCTCGAAGAGCTTTAATTTTACCTTCTGCTTCCATTCGTATTTTGGCGCTGGCTTCTTGTCTCTTTTCTCGTCCAGCCTGCATTTTCTCTCGAGCCGCTTTAGCCGCTTCCAGCTTAGCTTTTTGCGCTGGAGTCATACTAGCTCCGGTATTAACATCTGCTTCCACTTCCGATCCAGCCGAAACTCCCGCGGAATCTTCTGCCTTGGCTCCCGTAGTAACTAAAAGTGCCATTGCTAAAACTAGAAACAAACCTAAATATTTTTTCATCCCGTACAAAGTAAAAGTTATTTTTTCACTCTTACTTTTAAATTAATTTGATAATAAGATACTTCCCGTAGGAATATAATTACTTAAACTTCGTACGGGATAATTTTGACCTACTATAACATTATATCAAGAAAGCTACCAAAAGTAACGCGACAATGTTCAAGATTTTTATCATCGGATTGATAGCAGGGCCGGCAGTGTCTTTATAAGGGTCGCCGACGGTGTCGCCAGTAACCGCTGCCTTATGAGCTTCACTGCCTTTCCCGCCATGATTGCCTTGTTCAATGTGCTTCTTAGCGTTATCCCAGGCGCCTCCGCCGGAAGTCATCGAGATGGCGACGAAAAGCCCGGTAATAATAGAGCCAACGAGCAACCCTCCCAAAACTACCCAACCATTCTCTCTGCCAAAAACTAGAATTACTAGGATCGGCGCCAATACAGGTATCAAAGCCGGCAGGATCATCTGTTTTATCGCTGCGCCGGTGATAATTGATACCGCTTTAGCATAATCCGGTTTCGCCGTGCCTGCCATGATTCCTTTTATTTCCCGAAACTGTCTTCGGATTTCTTCTACCACCTTGCCAGCAGTTTTTCCAACGGCTTCCATGCAAAGCGCTCCAAAATAATATGGCAAAAGTCCCCCGATGAAAAGGCCGACGATCACATATGGATTACTTAAATCAAAAGTTAGACTTTTTCCGGCTTTGACGATTTCCTCCGTATAAGACGCAAACAAAACAAGAGAGGCAAGTCCGGCGGAACCAATAGCATAACCTTTGGTTACAGCTTTGGTGGTATTTCCGACAGCGTCCAGGGGGTCAGTGACATCGCGAACCTCTTTTGGCAGTTCGGCCATTTCCGCAATACCCCCAGCGTTGTCCGTGATCGGGCCATAGGCATCTATTGCCACGATGATTCCAGTCATTGAGAGCATTGACATTGCGGCAACAGCTATGCCATATAATCCACCATAGTAATAACTAATTAAAATTCCTAAAACGATTGTAATCAGAGGCCAGGCGGTAGATTTCATTGAAATGGCTAAACCCTGGATAACATTTGTGCCGTGGCCAGAAATGCTTGCTTTGGCAATGGATTGCACCGGAGAATATCTCGTCGAAGTAAAATATTCGGTGATGATAACCAGAGCTCCGGTAACCAACAGACCCACCAAAGAACAAATAAATAGATCCATTACTGTATATTTTCCATTTCCCGACATCAGTAAATCAGTGATAGGGTAAAAGAGAGCCGCGGCGATCAGACCAGAAGCGATGAGACCTTTATACAGAGCTCCCATTATATTTGCCCCGTTGGAAGCCTGTTTTCTTTCGAGGTTTGAAGGCTGATCTCCTTTGCTAATTTGTACAAACCAAGTGCCGATGATGGACGCGAATATAGCCATTCCGCCGATAACCAGAGGATAAATAATTGCGTTTTCAAATTCTACAAAGAGAAGCGAACCCAAGAGCATTGTGGCGACGGAAGTAACCGCGTAAGTTTCAAACAGATCCGCGGCCATGCCAGCGCAGTCCCCCACATTGTCCCCCACATTGTCCGCGATTACTCCCGGGTTTCTCGGATCATCCTCGGGGATGCCGGCTTCAAGTTTGCCGACAAGGTCTGCGCCGACATCGGCCGCTTTAGTGAAAATTCCTCCGCCTAACCGGGCAAAAACGGAAATGAGCGAAGCGCCAAATCCAAGCCCGATGAGCGCGGTGACATCTAAGGTAATTGCATAAAAAAGAGTTACGCCTAAGAGAGCTAGGCCCACTACTAAAAGTCCGGTGACTGTTCCGCCCTTGAATGCGAGAGAAAGCGCGCTTCTAATCCCGCTTCTTGCCGCCTCTGTCGTTCTGACATTTGCCCGGACTGATACATTCATACCGATATATCCCGCGAGAGCGGAAAAAACAGCTCCAACCAAAAATCCCAAAGCCATCGTCCAGCCAAGTTTTGGTATAAAACCGATAATCAAGAAAAGAACTGCGGCAATCATGCTGATTATCTTATATTGCTTGTTCAAATAAGCGCTGGCTCCTTCCTGGATTGCTTTAGCGATTTCCTGCATTCGAGCATTTCCGGGACTCTTGTTTAATATTGACTTGGCTAAAAACAAACCATACAGAATGGCGACAACTGAACTTGCAATGGCAAACAATAAAAATTGATTCATCCCGTACAAAGTAAAAGGTATTTGTTGCTTTTACTTAAATTAACTAATAATCAAATTTTTTTCCCGTCACAAAATTTAACATAAACTTTGTACGGGATTCATTCATCCTTTTGCTTCCTCGGCGGGTTCTTCAACTTTTTCTTTATCCCCCTTGATATCTATTCTCCAGCCAGTCAGCTTGGCCGCTAAGCGTACATTTTGCCCTCCCTTGCCTATCGCGAGCGAGAGCTGGTCATTTGCCACTTCGATGGTGGCTTTGTGTTCTTCAACATCGAGTTCGATCGAAATAACTTTGGCTGGAGAGATGGAATTCGCGACAAAAACCTTTGAATCCGCTGACCAGGGGATGATATCAATTTTCTCACCGCCCAATTCTTGAGTAATAGTGTTAACCCGGGTGCCCTTCTGGCCGACACAGGAACCGATGGCGTCGATATGCTCATCATTGGAATAGACCGCTATTTTGGAGCGAGCGCCGGCTTCACGCGCCACGGATTTTATTTCGACAATGCCATTCTGAATTTCCGGCGCTTCCATCGCGAAGAGCTTTTCGATAAATTTTGGATGGGTGCGGGAGAGGCGCAGATTAATCCCTCTCGGGCTATCTTCTACACTATACAAATACGCCCGGATGCGCTGACCTCTTTGGAAAAATCCCCCCGGGATCTGCTCTTCGGCCGGCAGGACGCCGGTGGCGCGGTTGAAGTCCACATACACATTTCCTCTTTCCACTTTCTGCACGATGCCGCTTACGATTTCTCCTTCTTTTGTTCCATATTCATCAATAATCGAGGTGCGTTCCGCCTCGCGGATCTTCTGAATGATGACCTGTTTGGCTGTCTGCGCGGCGATGCGCCCGTAATCTTCTTTGGTCTCCAAAGGGAAAATAATTTCATCGTTTAATTCTGCCCCCTTTTTTATTTTCTTCGCGTCTTCGAGGAGGATGTGATGTTCAGGATTGAAGTGCACTCGCTCATCACCTTCCTCTTTGATAGAGTATTCCCCGTTTATATCCCCCCCAACCTTCCCTAAAGTTGGAGAGAGTCGGGGTGAGGTATCCATTATCGCAATGCTTTCATCCACCACGATTTTCACTTGGCAGAAATCAGTCTTGCCGGTTTCCAAGTCAAACTTGGCTCGGATAATTTGTCCCTTTTTGCCGTAATCTTTTTTGTAAGCGGCAGCCATGGCTTGCTCGATGGCGTCCAATATTTTTTCTTTTGGAATTTTCCTCTCTTCTTCGAGTTGTTCCAATGCCGATTTGAATGTTTTTAGGTCTAACATGATTTATTTTCTTGTGAGCGAAGCGAGCGTAGAAAATCATCACCCTGTTAAATAAGATTTGAGCCGATTTCTTAAAAATTGTTTACCCAAATAAGTTTTTAGATATTTCTCTCGATGCATAGCATCTTTTTTATCTAAACAAGCTTCAGAGTAAATTAATTCTAAGGGTCTACGTTGCTTCGTAGAAACGACTTGACCCTTCGAATGTTGCTCAAATCTTGATTTTAAATCCTCGGTATATCCTGTATATAGGTTCTTATCCTTTTTAGATAGTAGAACGTATATATAATAGAATTTAACCATATTTAAAATCATTTAACAGGGTTTCTAAAATATATTCGCCCTGCTCATTATTTTAATAAAAAAGCCCTGGTTTCACAGGACTCATACGCTAGTTAGGATATCACAAGTCATATTTTAATGCAATCCCGTTAGAGAAAGGTCGCCCCAAGGTGGCCGAAGCCACTCCCGCACGGGAGGGCGTTCTCTAACGGGATGCAATTTTCGACAACTGTGGATAAGTGGCATTGAGGTGTATTTTAATAGAGGGTATAATACGAATATGAATCCCGTCACTAAAATTATTTTTGCGTTGGCGTTTGTAATCTTTGCTTTGCCTTCTGTTGCGTCCGCCGGGATTGAAGATAACATATCCGCCTGGGCGTGGTCCTCCAACATCGGCTGGATTAGTATGAACTGGTTCTTGCACTGCTTCAAATTATGGAGTCAATAAAAATGATGATGGCACGCTGTCCGGTTATGCCTGGTCCTCTAATATCGGTTGGATAAAATTCGGCGGATTTTCTGAATCTCCATCCGATTTTCCAAAAGGTAGCGGAACCCAACCTAAAAATGCAAATATAAATCTTGGCAATGGTAAATTACAAGGCTGGGTCAGGGCTTGCGCCGGGACGGTAAATGGTGATTGCACCGGAGCTTCGCGCACCGACGGCTGGGATGGATGGATTTCGCTTGCAGGCACCACGACTTCAGGCGCGCCTTATGGTGTAACTTTAGACGGCAACGTTTCTACTTTTGCTTCGCAATATACCTGCTTGACAGATTGTGCCTGGGGCTCGGATGTCGTGGGCTGGGTGGATTTTAGCGGGGTCAGAATCGAGGCGACTGTTGATCCAAGCACATGTACGGATGGCATTCGAAATGGAGATGAAACACGTGTTGATACCGGAGGCCGTTGTGGAGGTGGTAGCACTCCTTCTATTACGGTGATTAGGAAAAAGAGTGATGGTACCTCGTATTCAAGTGGGTGTTATATAAAGACAGGGACAATTACAGAATCAGTTACTTGTGGAAATACATATCCTAAATCTTCAGGTGCATATACGGCTATTGTCGATACTCTTACTGGTCATAAAACTACATCAAGAACTTGCACAACTACGACATCAGGATCTATAAATTGTAATGATATTAATATTGACAGTACAGAAGTTTTATTTTCATTGGGTCTTGATACTTCTAACGTAACAGCTACTTTAACACATACTCCTATTAGTGGTGGTGACTCTTGTTCTATACTCCCACGACAACACTACAAATGTGATGATGGTAATGAAACCACAAATCAGGCAAGCAAGGTAAGTAGCCCTACTAAATGGACATGGACTTGTAGGACTATGCAATGTACAGAGAATAAAAGACCAGGATTTATAGAAAATTAGAAACTATATATTGAAGCGTTTTTCTGTCTCTAATGGGATGATAGGACATTTAAAAGGTAACTTAATATATCAAGATTTAAAATCGGCGATAGTGGACATAGGCGGAGTGGGATACAAAGTTGGCATTTCGGCCGACGCGCTGATCCAAAGAAAAAAAGTGGGCGATGAAATTTCGCTTTGGATTCATACCCATGTCAGAGAGGATTGCCTTGACTTATATGGTTTCGCTAGCCGTGAGGAGCTGGAATTTTTTGAAATGCTAATTAGCGTTTCCAGGATTGGACCGAAGGGCGCCATCGGCATCCTCACCGCGGCCTCGACTGAAACATTGCGCAAAGCTATTAGCGCCAGCGATATCAGCTATCTCACCAAAATTTCCGGCATCGGCAGAAAAACCGCCGAAAAAATTGTAATTGAATTGCGTGACAAAATAGCAAATGGAATAAGCGAAAACCAAGATAGTTTTCTGCAAGCAGAACTCGACGCTATGGAGGCACTAAAATCTTTCGGCTACTCTCAAAATGAAGTACGCGAAGCGCTGAAAAAAGTTACTCCGAATGCCAATATCAACACCAAAATCCGCGAAGCCTTAAAGACTTTGGGAGAAAAATAGATCTTACCTCCAGTATAAGAGAATTTTTCTCAGTGTCTCATTTTGGGCTCATTATATATGGGAGAAGATTAGAATTTGATTTTTTTTGCGATCTTTGCTACATTTTATTTATGCCAATTACCCAATCAGCCCAAAAAGCCATTCGCGGATCCTTGCGCAAGAAGGCTTTTAACGATAGCCGCAAGCGCGCCATGAAGGAAGTGATCAAGAAAATCGAGGCGGCGCAAAAAAATGTGATCAAAAAGAACAATGCTGCCCGCAAGAAATCGCGATTATCAAGGCTAGTCAAAGCATAAAGTTTATATTTTATAAAGCAATCTATCTAGCAAAGCTTTGCTAGCGAACTGCTCGTCGATCAAGAAAATAATAAATAGAGTACTATTTTTATTTTATAATCTCCTGCGCAAGGCTTTCTAAAATACAAACTTCACGCTTCATATATTATATGAGTCACCTTTTAGAATTTTATGGAGATGAATGTCCTCATTGCGTAACTATGCATGAGCTAGTCGCGCGTTTGGAAAAAGAAGAGGGAATAAAGGTGGAAAGTTTGGAAGTCTGGCACAATCCGAAAAACGAAAAGCGCTTGCTCGCGCTCGATAAAGATCTCTGTGGTGGCGTGCCTTTTTTCTATAACCTGAAGTCGAATAAGTGGTTATGTGGTGAAGTAAACTATGAAGAGTTAAAAGAATGGGCAAATTAAAATACCCGCCAAAAAGGCGGGTATTTTAATGGAGAGAATACTATGCGCGTTTAACATTCACCGCATTCAATCCCTTTGGTGATTCCTCTGTTTCGAAAGAAACAGCATCACCTTCTTTAAGCTCGTCAAAAGTTACGCCAACCAGAGAGTTACTGTGAAAGAATAAATCCTTCGCAAGCCCTTCTCCGGTAATGAAGCCGAAACCTTTATCTGTCAATCTTTTTATTGTACCAGTCATTGATTTTTTGTTTAAATTGTTAAATTACAATACGCTCAAGAAATCGACTCTATGTTCTTGCACTTGTTGTACCTCAACAATAGCATATTTGTTAAAAATAAGCTAGTCTAGGAAGAATGTCTGACGTAATCGTTCGATTCGACAATGTCTCTTTCGAGTGGGGAATAAACAAGCCTATTTTGGATGGGGTTAGTTTTACCATCCGGCGAGGGATGAAATTAACCTTGATGGGACAAAATGGTGCTGGTAAGAGCACTATTTTTGGTTTGATTGCTGGGTTGCATACTCCTGAATCGGGAATTATTAATATTGTCAAAGGAGTGAGCATCGCCACTTCACGCCAGGTTATACCTCCAAATGAGATGAACTTAACGGTGCGCGAGTTTTTTATCTCCTTCGCTAAAGCTACGGCGGGTCAAGGAAAAATTTACAATATAGATAAATTAATTGACGATGTGCTTGAGGTGGTCAATCTCAAAGGGCATACTAAAATTCATGATCAAATAATTAAAGATTTCTCTGGCGGGCAGCAGGCTCGGCTTCTCCTTGCTTCAGCTCTAATTCAAGATCCGGATTTGCTGCTTTTGGACGAGCCGACGAACAATCTAGACAAAGCCGGCATCGCGCATCTGACCAAATTCTTGATAGATTATCAGAAAACCGTGCTAGTGATTTCGCACGACGCGGAATTTCTGAATGCTTTTACCGAAGGCGTGCTTTACCTGGATGTTTACACCAAAAAGATTGAGCAATACGTCGGCAATTACTTCAACGTGGTCAAAGACATCACCGCTCGAGTCGAAAAAGAAAATATGAAAAATGCGCAACTCCAAAAAGAAATCCAGGCCAAAAAAGATCAGGCCAATGTCTTTGCTTACAAAGGCGGACGACTGCGATTAGTCGCCAAGCGCATGCGCGAAAAAGCGGAAGAACTCGAAGAAGAAATTGTCGATGTGCGGAAGGAAGATAAGTCTATCCGACCTTTTAATATTCCAAGCCAGCCGGACTTGATTGGAGAAATTTTGCACATTTCTTCTTTTGAAACTCTTAAGAACGGAAAGAAAGTGAA
>Ga0208373_1002658_pt1 | contig 19193 bp, 17 predicted proteins | sample RifOxyC2_FD_184036 | JGI IMG/M metagenome (GOLD analysis project Ga0208373, IMG submission 184036) | Soil microbial communities from Rifle, Colorado - Rifle Oxygen_injection C2 (SPAdes) | ecosystem: Environmental > Terrestrial > Deep subsurface > Rock core/Sediment | place: Rifle, Colorado... | reverse complement strand
TGGTGATTATTCTGACCGTCTTTTTCTACAAAAAGCTGCTCTATATCGCCTTTAACGAAGAAGGAGCGCGCGTCGCTGGGATAAAGGTGAATTTTCTTAACATTCTTCTCATGGCCCTCACAGCGGTGGCCGTTTCTCTTTCCATTCGCATCATTGGCTCTCTTCTTATCGGTGCACTTTTGGTTATTCCTGTTACCACTGCCAGCCAGCTAGCTAGAAGCTTCAGGCAGTGCTTAATTCTAGCAATTATCATCAGCCTTGTTTCAGTTATCTCCGGTCTGCTGGCGAGTTTCTATCTCAATCTCCCTGCCGGAGGCGCCATTGTCCTCGTATCCCTCTCTATTTTTTCCATTATCTATATCCTGCGCCGCTAATCGTCTGGTAGAATTTCCCTATGGCCGGCAAGGTCAAAAAAAGTTCGGGAAAAACCAATAAGGTAAAACGTCTGCCTCCACACGATCCAGATCTTCTTTCCGTGATTGTTCCTGCTTATAACTGCAAAACCATCGCCCGAGACCTGACCACCATTGAAGATCATCTGACGCGCCTTAGCCAACCCTATGAGATTATCTGCGTTGTCGATGGCCGCAAAATACTCAAAGATCGCACCCGTGAGAAAGCCAAAAAGGTCGTCAGTAAAACTATCAAAGTGTATTTTTATCCCAAAAACAAAGGCAAGGGTTACGCCATCCGCTTCGGCATGGCCAGAGCCAAAGGTGGAACGATCGCCTTCATTGACTCCGGTAACGATCTAAGCGCCTCGGGGATAGGTATGGCCTTGGCACACATGAAGTGGTACAACGCCGATATTATCATTGGCTCCAAGCGCCACAAGGCAAGTCGGGTGCACTACCCCTGGCAGAGAAGGATCCTTTCTTTCTTTGTTCAGCGCGCCACACTCTATCTGTTCGGCCTCAATGTATCAGATACTCAGACGGGACTGAAAGTTTTCCGGAGAGAAGTATTAGTCAAGGTTCTGCCACGTCTTCTAGTCAAACGTTGGGCCATCGATCTGGAAATCCTTTCTGTGGCAAACCGCTTGGGGTTCAAACGCATTTATGAGTCTCCTGTCGAAATTAATCATAATTTTATGAGCAACATAGGCCCCTCAGCCGTGCGCAATTTTGTTATCGATTATCTGGCCATACTTTACCGCACTTATATCCTCCATTACTATGACGAGCAAAATCACGATCTCTGGAGCAGTGATAAAAAACTCCGACTCAAGTACCGCTAAATTAGTTAATCACCCCCCCCGCCGTGGCGGGGGAATCTATATAAATCTCAAATGAATCATCCTCTCGTATCAGTCATCGTCATCGACTATAAAAAGCAGAATCCTTACCTGATCGAGTGCCTCGACCATATTCAAAAGCAGACATACAGGAACTTTGAGATCATTCTCGAATCAGACCATTCCCTCGATCTGAAATTTCCCAAACTAAGAATCGTTAACTACCAGGGAAAATACACCCCCCCTGCCCACAAACGGGACCATGGTGCCAAAATTGCCAATGGCGAGATTTTGGCTTTCATCGATGACGATGCCTATCCTCACCACAACTGGCTCAAATTCATTGCCCCTCATTTCGTCGATCCCTCTGTCACCGGGGTTGGCGGTCCGGGCATCACTCCTCCCGGCGTTACTTGGCGGGAAGAAGCCTCCGGCTGGGCCTCGGCCTCGCCCGTAGGCGCAGGCCTCTACACCTACCGGTTTCTTCCCGGGAAAAAACAATCTGTCGACGACTATCCCAGTATGAATTTAGCTGTGCGTAAAAAGGACTTCCTAAAAGTGGGCGGCTACGACTCAGATTACTGGCCAGGCGAAGACACAAAGCTTTGCCTGGACCTCACCAAAAAGTTAGGCAAAAAAATCATCTACGAACCTAAGGCAAAAGTATTCCATCACCGCCGTCCTTTATGGCTCTCCCATCTTCGCCAAAACGGCAACTTCGGCATCCATCGCGGACTTTTTGCCCGCATCCTGCCCCAGACCTCACTCAAACCAATTTATTTTATGCCCTCGTTCATGCTTCTCGGCCTCCTTTTTGTCATTGCGAGTTTCGTACTCGAACCAAAGCAATCTCACGTTTATTTTTCATCAATCATATTGATTCGCAATCTTGGTCTAATCTCTTTTATTTCATACTTCTTTATTCTCCTCGTTAACGCCATCTGGATATACCGAAAATCACGGAAGGTGTTCCAGGGAATTATTTCCATTCCGGCCATCTTCATCACCCATCTCTGGTACGGCGCCCGTTTCCTCCAGGGATTTCTCTTTACTCGCAGACTGACACGATAACATGCCATCGAACAGTCTTGTGAACAAAACTCTCAACAAACCACACTGTTAGGGAGTTGGGATAATAATAAAAGGAAATTGATATACTCAACTGTATTAGACTTTATAAAAACACACATTAATGAACAAAACAATCTTTCATCACAGAGAAAATGAATTTGCTCAAATATTAAAAAAGTGCAAAACCAATCCGTCGAAGTTCATTTTTGACTCAAAACTCTACCTTGATGGAATTAGGGAAAGCATTACAGAAGTTGAACACGGCACCAAGGCGAAATCCAGAGTATTAGATCTGGGTTGCGGAACCGGATTTACTTCATTTCTACTTAACAAAGTTGGTCTTGAGGTTGAAGGTGCCGATGTCGACATCAATAATCCGGAAAAAATTGATGAATTCAAAAGGATCAAAGGTCTCCAGATGGATATTTGGGAAAAACTGAAAAATAACAATCTCAAATTTAGATATTATGATGGTGTTAAATTGCCATTTAAAGAAAATAATTTTGACGCGGTTGTCGCCCATGCTGTCATTGAGCATATTCCACCAAAGAATTACCTAAAGGTAATCAGGGAAATAAACAGAGTTTTAAAGCCTAATGGTAAGTTCTACATATTTAGAACTCCAAGGAGGCAGTCATACGCCGAGCATTTAGCTAAATTTTTAGGGATGGGAAGTCACGAGATATTGATGGATGAAAATGAAGTTATGAATCAGTTGGAGGATAACGGATTTACTGTGCTCAGCGCTAAGAGAACCGATATGATTATCGAGTATATCCCGGGATTACTTCCTGTATTAAACCTGCTTTCACCAATACTATTGATACTCGACAGTATACTTTTAATGACCCCCTTATCATTTTTTGCCCACCACATGCAAATAATTTCTTTAAAGACGTCAAAATGACAAATAGTAGTTTGATGGTAAACTGAAACTCTGATGAAGAAAACAACTAAAGACAGACAAATCCGTCTTGCTGTCGGTTACCCGCCGCTCCCCTCCGACAAGGGTGTAGCCTTGCTCTCTCAGAACCGCCAGTTCCAGTACTTCAACGCCAAAACGTATATCTATCCGATGGTTCCTGCCTACGCCGCCTCCAATGCCCAGAAACACGGTTACAAGGTCAAGTGGGTGGATGGCATCGCCCAGGAACAGACTTTCAAACAGTGGCTCTCAGATTTGAAAAAATGGAAACCAGATGTCTTGATGGTGGAGACCAAGTCGCCTATTGTTAAAAAACACTGGCAGATCACTAAAATTATCAAAAAAGAACTCCCCAAAACGCTTCTTGTGTGGGTGGGGGACCACGTCACCTTCGCCCCAGAGGAAACACTAGACAACAGCAAGATTGATTACCTGATCACCGGCGGCGACTACGACTTTGTCATCGTCAACCTGCTTGACCATCTCTCATCGTCATTGCGATCCCGCCACGGCGGGAGTGGCAACCTCAAACCCTCAACGTCATTGCGAGCGTACTCGCGCGGCAATCTCATGTCCCCTGTAAAACTCGAAGGCGGAATCTGGTGGCGTGTGGGTGACAAAAATATCAATCAAAAACCAAAACAGATTATCAAGAAAAAAGGCAAGCCTGCCTACGCTAACTCCGGTGAACCTAGTATCGCCCATAATCTCAACGATCTGCCTTTTGTCGATCGCGATCTGACTCAATGGGAGCTCTACTCCGTCTACAACGGCAACTACAAATACACCCCGGCGACATACATGTACTCGGGCAGGGACTGCTGGTGGAACCGCTGCACCTTTTGCGTCTGGGATCACACAATAAACCCCATCGGCTCATACAGAAGATTCACTCCCCAGCGCCTCTTCGACGAAGTTAAACACGTTGTTGATAAATACCATGTTAAAGAAATATTCGACGATGCCGGTACATTTATGGTCGGCAAGCCATTAGTTGATTTTTGCAATCTGATGATCGAGTCGGGGTATAGCAAGAAAGTGGTTTTCGGCTGCAATATGCGCCTTAACGCCCTCAAGCAAGAGCATTACGATCTAATGGGCAAGGCGAACTTCCGCTTTATTCTCTACGGCATGGAGTCGGCCAATCAATATACCCTAGACCATCTCGACAAAGGGCTTAAAGTTGAACAGATCGAAGAGGGAGTAAGAATGGCCAAAAAAGGCGGCCTAGACCCACACCTGACCATCATGATGGGCTACCCCTGGGAAACCTATGAAGATGCCAAAAACACAGTCGAGCTTGCCAAAGAATGCTTTAAAAAGGGCTATGTAGACACGCTTCAGGCCACCGTGGTTATTCCTTACCCTGGCACTCCGCTTTGGAAAGAATGCAAAGAAAAAGGTTGGTTATTGACAGAAAACTACGAAGACTACGACATGAGGCGTCCGGTAATGAAGTCATCTCTGTCCCCAGAACAGGTGTTAGCCCTGACCCAGGATCTGTATAAGGCAGCCCTCTCGCCGCAATTTATTTTCAGAAAAATTACTGAAATTAGGAATTTTACAGATATCAAACACTTATTCTTTTCTGCTTGGAAATTCTTTGGTTTCTTAGCGAATTTTTCTCCCAAACAACTCGAACCTGCAAAAGCAAGGCAGTGCTAAACAAGCTTCAGCAGCCGACATAATATAATACCAGAAGTGAAACACGACTTTCCTTCAGTTTCTATTGTCATCCCCACACTAAATGCCAGTTCTGTATTGGAAAAATGTCTCTCTTCAATAAAGGCTCAGTCTTATCCCAAAAGCAAGGTTGAAGTCATCATTGCCGATGGGGGGTCAACCGATATGACATTGTCCATCGCCAAAAAATATCACACCCGCATCGTCTTCAATAAACTTAAAACAGGTGAATCTGGAAAGGCAGTCGGGGTTATGGCCGCTAAAGGTAGTTTGATTGCTCTTATCGACTCCGATAATATCCTCCCCGATAAAAACTGGCTAAAGGAAATGACGCTTCCTTTCTTCGATGAAGAGATAATCGTCGCCGAGCCAATTACCTACACTTACAGAAAAGTGGACCCGTACCTGACCCGCTACTTCGCTCTTTTGGGCATGAACGATCCCATTTGCCTGTTTATCGGTAACTATGATCGGATTTCTCAAATCACCGGTCGTTGGACAGACCTCCATTTTCCCGAGTTAGATTTAGGGAGGTATCTAAAAATTACCCTCGACCATGAACCCATTCCCACCATTGGTGCTAACGGGACGCTGATAAGGACAAAAATTCTCAAACAAGCCATTCATGGCAAAAAATACCTATTTGATATCGATATTGTTCTTAAACTTATCCGCGACCGGGGGTCAGTCAAAATAGCCAAAGTCAAAACAGGTATTATCCATACCTTTGTTGAAGACGACCCATTCAAGTTTTTTCGGAAACAACTTCGCCGGATCAACGACATGTCCTTCCATCGAGCACATGGGTCGCGGCAAATTGACTGGCAAACAGCATTTTTCTGGAGAGTAATCTGGTTTCAGTTCCAGTGTCTTCTGGTTTTTCCGATTATCATCCAAACAATCAGGGGTTATCTGCGCAAACCTGATCCGGCTTGGTTGTTTCATCCTGTTGCAGTTTACACTACCTGGATAATTTATCTCTATGGCTGGCTAAAAGGGAAAATCGTTCCTCACGAAAGCAGTCGCGCCAACTGGTCTCAGTAATGATTAAATAATCCAGTATGAGTCCTAATCAGTTCTTTATATTCCACGACTCGATTCATTTTTTCATCTCTCTAATCATTGGTCTACTGCTGTCAAAAATATACAAGAACCGCCTGATTATTTTTGTCTCAATCTTTGTTGGTATTTTCATCGATGCCGATCATTTAGTCGATTTATTCTTGGTCTATTTGAATAAATTTGGACTACCCATTAAAGTCGACAAACTAATCTCCCTCTTTTATAGCCCCTACATGAAGGAGGCAGGCAAAATCTTTGTTCCACTTCACAGCATTGATTTACTTTGGGTGTGGTGGCTAATTGGTCGCCGGCTTAATCCTGTTTTTAAGGTCAAGGGTATCGAATGGGCTGTTTCTCTCTCCATCATTACCCATATCCTGATTGACTACGCCTCCTACTCACCCAACCCAATGGCCTACTTCCTACTTTTCCGGGTGATAAACAATTTTGGTCGCGATAGTTTCAGTAGTTTTTAAATCCATAAAGGAGTAAAATCATCATGAAACATTCATGCACCGACATATTCAAATTTCTATTGTTATCCCTGTTTACAATGAGGAAAAAAATGTACAACCTCTATATCGTCAGTTGTCTTCTGTATTACGGAAGCACAGGATCAAAGCAGAAATCATCTTCGTAGACGATGGTTCAACGGATAGGACATATAACGAACTGTCCAAGCTCCCAAATATAAAAATAATACGTCTAAACAGAAACTTTGGGCAGACAACTGCCCTAAAATCTGGATTCGAAGAATCTAGTGGGGAGGTGGTCGTCACGTTAGACGGGGATATGCAAAATGATCCAAGAGATATCCCAAAGTTGCTAAATAAACTGAATCAAGGATACGATTTGGTTAACGGTTGGAGACAAACAAGACAGGATAATCTATCAAAAACTGTTCCCTCGAAAATAGCAAATTGGATTATCTCTAAGATATCCGGGGCAGACATAAAGGATAATGGTTGTTCTCTAAGAGTATTCAAAAAAAATTTAATTGAAGATATTGATCTCCATGGTGAAATGCACCGTTTTATTCCCACTCTCGCGTTTTGGAAAGGAGCAAAAATAATCGAGATGAAAGTAAATCATCTCGCAAGGAGAGATGGTGTTTCAAAATACGGTATAAAGCGTTTACCGTTCGTCCTACTCGATCTTATTACAATAAAATTTCTTTTTAACTATCTCGATAGGCCGATGAGAATTTTCGGATTGACCGGGATAATATCAATATCAACAGGACTCTTAATTTCCATAATATTAGGTTGGGAAAGAGTTGTAAACAACGTCCCGCTTTCTGGCAGACCTTTACTTTTCTTGGGAACCTTATTGATAATTTTAGGCTTCCAATTTGTTTACTTTGGTCTTTTAGCCGAGATAGCAATTCGCATCTATTTCAATAAAGGCGGTGTTAAAAACCATATTATTAAGGAAATAATCCAAAATAAATAAATATTACAACGGCATTACGAAGATCTTGCTCCTCAATTACGAGTATCCTCCGGTTGGGGGCGGTGGTGGTGTCGCCTCTTCTCAAATCGCAAAGGGTCTAAGTCAGCATGACATTTCTATCGATGTTGTCACTGGTGGCTTTGGTAAATTATACAAAGAAGACACAATAAGTGGAATAAGGGTATTTAGGGTTAAAGTTTTATTTAGGAATAAATTAGCAACCGCCAGTTTTATTTCAATGTTGACATATTTAGTGTCCGGATTCGTTAAGAGCCTGTCTTTGATAAAGAAAGAGAAATATTGTCTAATTTATTCTCATTTTGCTGTTCCGACCGGGTTATTGGGAACTGTATTGTCTAAAATGTTTCATAAAAGACATGCCCTGAGTATATATGGTGGCGATATTTATGATCCAAGCAAAAAAACATCTCCACATCGCCACTTTGTTACAAGAAAGTTGGTTCAGTGGGTACTTAATAATTCTGAAGTAATTATTAGTGATTCTGAAGAGACTTCCCAAAAGGCACGCGAATATTATTCAGTGAAGAAAAATATTCATGTCGTTCCTATCCCATATGAAGCAAAAAGCTTCAAAAAAATTAGCCGAAAAAAATTAGGCTTGGACTCGAAATCAAAATATCTTATATCGATCGGAAGACTAGTTCCAAGAAAGGGGTATTCAGAGCTGATAAGGACTTTCAAATTTATAAAAGACAGAAACATTAAGTTGTTGATAATTGGCGAAGGTCCTGAAAGAAAAAAACTGGAAAAATTAATCATGCAATATAAACTTATCAAAAGAATTTTCTTACTTGGTCAAAAACCTGAAGAGGAAAAATATCAGTATTTGTATCGTTCGGATGCCTATATTCTACCGTCGTTGCATGAAGGGTTTGGCATTGTTATTCAAGAGGCTCTCCAGGCAGGTTTACCGGTTTTTACTACAAAAGATGTGGGTATACTTACCTATCTTAAACAAAAAGAGAATTATATTTTTATCGACATAAGTAAGACAGAAGAAGCTGCTAAAATCATAATAAACAATCTGGGGAAAAATAGATTATTAAAAGTAATTTCCAGAAACAACATGAGGGTAGTTCGGAAATTCAGTTTCGACCATCTCATTCCTTCGTATATGCAATTATTAAAATAAATAACACTTTTCCGTCTTTCCCCGAACATTTGTTGATAGGACCAAAGTTCCAAGGTATTTCTTGACCTTTTTTCAATTATGGCCTGTATCCGTGTTAATCTTTTGAAGATTTACATCCTTAAAACCGTATAATCACGAAAATAATCATTAATATATCGTGGCAGTATAATTAGCTATGATCAAAGCACATTATCGAAAATATCTATCAACACAACTTCAAGCTCTACACGGAAAGGGAAGTCTAGAATTTGAATTATTCAGAAAATATTACCATAAAAATTACTCTTCCTTTCTGCCAAAAAGTAAAAAAGCGCTCATACTCGATATCGGGTTTGGCATGGGGCATTTTTTATATTTTTTAAAGAAGAGCGGATATAATAACTATATTGGGATTGATCTTAGTCAAGAGTCAGTTAAGTACTGTATTGAAAATAACCTGGGAACAAATAAAAACCTTCTTGAGGCCGATGTGTCAACGTATTTAAAATCAACGCGTAGTAAGTTTGATGTCGTGGTGATGAATGACGTCATTGAGCATATCGACAAAGATAGAATTGTACCCACCTTGATATCTATTAAAAAATCACTTAGTCGAAACGGAAAGATAATTATCAAAACTGTTAATGCCGCTAATCCGATTACCGGTTGTTCAAGCAGGTATTTTGATATTACTCATACAATATGTTTTACTCCTGAAAGCCTATCTCAGGTAATAAGATTAGCAGGTTTCAACAAATTTGTAATATTACCTCAAGATATATGGGTGATAAACCCCGTAATAAATCTTCTTGGAAAAATTGCTCAAACGATCATGAATAATATTATTAGGCTAATGTACCTTTTATATGGCAGAACGACGACCAGGGTGTTTACAAAAGACATGATCGCGGTAATAACTAAGTAGAGTTTGGTCCGAAAAACCTTATTTTCCCTAACTCAAGCCAATACGGGTGCAGCCACCAGACAAAACCATTGTTAGAATCAAAATTCAATATAATTTCTTTTATCCTCACCTTACTCGAGAAGTAGATCTTTTCCGTTTGCCAGGATTTAGTTGCCAATAGTTTGGTTCCATTTACGGGATTTCCACTTTCGTCTAAAGCAGTTATGCTGACGATATATCTTGAGAAATGTTTGGTTAGCGGATCGCCGTCTATTTTCAGGTCAACGGCCAGACTCGACGCCTCTACTGCCTCATTTAGCACCAGTTTCCATGTAGCCCCTGTGTTGTTAATTCTATAACGATTTTCGACAGATGTTTTTTCTGCCAATTCAAGCTTGACCTCTCCTTGTACCGGCCAGACGGCATATGTTTCCTTTTCTTTTGGCTCAAGTCTTATCGGTTCTGATCGTCGGCTCATCACGATAGCGGCAACATTGTTCGTTACGGGCTCGTAATTTTCCAAAATATACTCATCGATAGGATTACCTTCACCAGCAAAAACTGGACCATCAGCATCTTTGATTGAAATATATCTAGCTACGTCTCCCCGGCTTTTTCCAAAATGGGCGACACTACCGTTATTAACCAGACTGACAATCACGAACTTAGGTGTATTTTTTTCCAGCTCCTGGACAATTTTTTCCTTTTCACCATAATCCGCTCCAGGGAGTGGGTCCATGCTTGCTGACCGTCTACCGGAAGTGATATTGAAAATACCCCAGGGATATACATAAACCAAGTCATTTTCATTCGTCATGCTTTTTATATAGTCAGTAGTTTGAGAAAAATAATCGGCGTATTTTTTCTCGATCGGGAGTCCTGCCGGCCCATAAAATGCTTTTTCGACTTCATTAGCAATCGTTGGATGATTTTTCTTATCAAACAAACCCTGAACTATGCCTGTATTCTGAGTAATTATTAGCCATGAAAAGATAATGCCAATACATCCAATCTTCACGGGCATTAACACACCCTTTTTGTTGGTAAACTCGTCTACTACGATAGCTAGTAGTAAAAAAAATGGAACCAAACCATAAACGAAATAACCGACAGCGGGCGTGTCCATAGTCCTAGAAAAAACCCCCAGACCGTAGACAACCAGTGCCAGTTTTACCATGTCGTTTTTGCGGAAAGCAGAATTTCTCAGCAGTCTTATTAAAAGAACTACTCCCGTAAGAGCAAAAAAAACAAAAAATAGATACATATTTAATCTTTGCAGGAAAGGTATTACTGTCTCAAAAGATAACCCTGGCAATTTACTGATGTCGGACAGTCGCGGGAAACTGGCCCCGCTCGCGGGCGAGAGATAATGAAACTTCGAGATTGAGGTAAGTGTCGTGTTTAGATAAGCTGACAAGACCCCTTTAGAAAAAAGCCAGGAAAAATATGGAGCAAGGATTATCGCCTCGCCGACGGCAAAGTTCACTATCAAACGGGGTATTTTTCTATAATCAAAAAAGACGCTTGTCAAAATGGTTAGAACCACAGACAAATTTACCACTAGTCCATATTCAAAACTCGTCATTATTGATAAACCAGCGACCAGTCCCGACAGCAATAGGTGCTTCGTATTTAACCTGATGAAATAAAGAATAAGAAACGAAAGACTGAGTTCGGCCATTAGATGCCTCGGAGATTCATAAATATAATTCGAACCGAATAAAAGACAAAAAAACAGAAACAATATAATTGATCTGTGTCTGCCTAAAACGTTTCTTGCTATAACAAAACTCAAAATTACACCAATAATCGGCAAATAAATATGCCTAATCGATAAAATGGCAAAAAACGTCCTTCCTAAAATGAGGTAGGGAGGTGATTGGATTAGCATATAGAATAGGCCATAACTTGCCCTATGGATGTAGTCCACAAATGGCATCCTTAAATTGACGAAGTCATCAAGGATCCTCCATTGATGCATATAATCGGCATAGCCGAAAATAATTGAGGAAGTATCATAAGCTTCGATAAAATTCCGAAAAATGGCTATAAAATAACCCAGTGCCAAAAGAGCGTAGAAGAATAAAACCAGTCGATTACCCTTAACTGTCATACAACATATTCTACTCCAACGTGAAGCAAGCATTGCTTGTCGATTTTCCATTCCAACTTCCTGCTTTTCCGGGTGATAAACAATTTTGGTCGCTAAAGCTCCACTAGTTATTAAATTATCTTCTCAAGTTTAAATAAGTTGGCCGATTGCTATCAAGCATTAAACTTAAAATATCTGGTACTTCCTCTTTGGTTTCCGGCCAATAACAATCAATATTCTTGAATAGATCCATTACCTGTCTGTCTTCTTCGGACCAGTGAGAAAAGCCATCGTGGCTATAATCCCTGTCCCTACCTCCGCCAACCATTTTTACATTAATCATTTCTCTGTTAACATAATTACGAATTGTTTCGAGTGTCCGATAGAGAAGAAACGGAGTGATTGAGTAAACAACGGGTATCTTTCCTTCGATAGAAAGACCCACTCCCACCCCCATCATTAGTTGTTCCGCCGCCCCAACGTTGATAAACCTATCAGGGAAATCATATTTTATCCTATCAAACATACCGTATCCTAAGTCTCCTGTTACCACCCAAATATGGCTGTCCTTTAGCATACGTGCGTGAAGATGATAAGCAAACCATCCCCTCATGCTTTCATGTCTCTCCTGCTCAGCTAGCTTTTCAACCATATCTTGAGCGCCAATTCATAATCTTCCGGCTTCATCTGGTAATAATGAGCTGACAATCCCTGAAGAAAAGGCAGTTGGTTGGAAGTGGTGTGGGCAAATACAATTACTGGCTTTAGTGCCTTGAGCCGGAGTGCACTCTTTATGGCCTCCAGGTCATGGCCATCAACCTCGATAAGATTTAACCCAAAAGAAGAAAGAGACATTGCTAATTTTTCTATATCAATTTCGCCATATCCTCCATACGCATTGGCGTTCACTACCAGTTTCAGATTGGTTAGCCCTTCCTTTGCAATAAGTCGTATCGCCTCCCAGACGCTGCCTTCGGCGCACTCTCCATCAGAAACAGAACAATAAACATTTTTGTTTCTGTCAGCTAGAGCCATGCCAACAGCGATAGGTAATCCCTGACCCAGACTACCAGTGGATACCTCGATACCCAAGTCAGGATTTCTCTCTGGATGAAATCCCAACTCGTCAAGTTTTGTGGTCTTGATTGTCCCGTATCTCTCCATCACCGCATATAGTGCGCTAGCTGCATGGCCATTTGAAAGAACAAATTTTTCTTCCGGCTTTTTTATTGAATAAATAGCCTCAATAATGTCCACACTTGAGAGCGCCGACCCCAGATGCGTTGCCCCAGCTTCATACGTCATCTCAATTATCCTTATCCGATTGGCAAGTTGTTCGCTTTCCATTTTCAGGTTTTGTTATTGCCTGAAATTATATACGACATTGTTACCCGTAGCCTTAACAAGATAGAAATAATCAATCGCTTGGCTAAGACCCACCGAACCCACACTCTGGTTTTTGAATGCAAGTTCATGGTTGCCGGAAGTAAGGTCAAGTGATCCAAGTTTTATTTCTTTTGTTCTCGCACCAACTCCTTGCCAGCTAGGTTGAAAGCCGTCTGACCACTCCAAATTATCCAAACGGTACTTTATCATGCCTGGAGAATTATCTCGGCGAAGATTGGCATATAGCTCATACTGCCCCTTTTCGACAACGTTTATTTTGTATGAAACAAAGGCACCTTCTCCAGAAAACACGTCTGTCTGGATAAATTTTTGGCTATATATATCAGTTACTACCCAGCCAGAGCTCGTCGCAGGCTGCTCTGCCTCTTGCCAATAGTAAATTGGCTTGGAAACGACTATATGCAGTGGCGAAACCTCTGCCTTAAACGAGATAGTTTTCTCATAGTCAGTGATAAATAATTCGTCAAGATTTAGCGAGCCGTCTGGATTTTGATAATCATGCTGAAAATAAAAGATTCTAAATGGAACCTTAGATGGAACAAGAGCTTCAACTGGTTTCTTTATAACAAAGCCGTTTTTTTGCGTATTCAGGTAATAGTCCAAAAGCATGACATTATAGTCACCGTCTGGAATCACCACATCACCAGCGCTACCGTTGGTTTTGATATAGTTGGCAACCCCACGCCAATCTCCGCGGCGATATGAATAATAGCCACTTAATGACTGAAAGACAAAAAATAATATAAGTACTAGAGAGAGATAATATAGTGGTCGAAATTTGAAAATCGTTGATAAACCGTTAGCTACCAGGCATAGATACGGAACGACAATAAATACAATGTAGCGGAGTTCAAAACCTGGAATATTGGCAGGGCGGTAAAGATATATCGCCACCGGAGGAATGAGAAAGGACAATAATAATAAAACTAAACCATCTTTGTTTTCTCTAAATCCGGTTGTTAGGCCCAAAATAAATAGAGAGATAAATAATAGTGCAAGGTAGACATTTCCACTCAGGCCAACAACTAATCGCTTGAATACCAGGGAGAGAGGTAATGTGGGTTGAAATTTAACCGTCGACAAAAAATCCTGGAAACTGGAAAGGAAGCGAAAAATAAGGAAAAAGAGGATGATACAAACCAATAAAAGAGCGATGTTTTTCACTGAAATTATCCTTTTAGGTCTATGTTTTTCCAACAACTTTCTCCTTTTTTTCCAAACAGACAAGGTCAGCATCGAAAGAAAAAAGATTATTTCCGCAGACAGTACCAACAGAGCAGTCAACTGAGTAGCCAGGTTGAAAAGTGATGCAAAAAGAAACAAGATAATCCATTTCCATTTCCTCTTTTCTGCCACGACCTTGTATGAGGCCAGGATTGTCAAACTTGAAAAGAACGTCAAATACGAATAATATCGAACCTCGCGGGAATACTGAACATGAATTGTCGAAATTGCAAGCAAGAGTGTTGCCAGCATGGCGGTCCTTTTGCCAAAGATATCTTTAGTCAGAAAGTAAACAACAACCAAGGTGGCAAAACCGAAAAGAGCTGCTGGAAAACGAACAATAAATTCGTCGGAACCAAAGAACGTGGCGATGTGAGTGATAACGTAGTGGACCGGAGCGTAGCCGTAATAGTCCCAGCTTTTGACGGTTAGGAGCTCGATAAGTGATTTATTCGCCTCAATTGTTGAAAAGATTTCATCCTTCCAAAGACTTGTGCCCCCCAATGAATAAACGCGTAGCAAAAAACCAACAGTCAATATAACAATCAGAATACCCTTATCACTCAAGTAGTTAAGTACCTTTTTGACCATCAATTATTATTGTAGACGACATAATAACTGCCGCAAAGTAGCCAATTGAGAATTGGGGTGTGTTCCACAAAATTCTCTACTGACCGGAGAAGGTGTGCTAACCAATCAGGGCAAAAGAATGGGACTATCCCAGCGAAGCGTTTTCGTTTGATTGTGCCACCATTTTTCTTTATCCAATAGTCAAGCGCATATGGTAGATATGATTTCTCCTCGTGCTCACGATGGTATCGGGATGTTTTTTCGATGACTTTTAGTACCGGATTGTAGCCGTTTGGCTCGGCGATAATAACCTTCCGAGCAAGCTTCCGAATCTGCCTGATCGCTTTTTCAGGTTGGTAAAGGTGATGGAGAACGCCGCGGACAACGGCGATATCGAATTTTTTAGTGGTCGAATAGGTATAGATATTGGCAGTAGCAAATTTAATTTTCTTTAATCCTCGTGTCTTTCTTCTTGCCACCTTTATCGCTTCGGCTGATGGATCAAAGCCAAGTATCGACCGTGGCTTTCCCAGTCGCATGATATCGATGGTATAAGTTCCATCACCGCAGCCGATGTCGATTACATCTTTTCCCCGAAAGGACATCAGGCTCAGGATTACATCGGTAATATGTTCATTGGATATCACCGAGCTGAGTTTATCCTTTCCCGTATAAACATACCCACTAAGTTCCCGCGCGTCATGATCGAAATTGTCTATGTTTTTCTCGAATGTTATTTCTTTCGTCATACGATACGGGCAAAAAGATCACTGGTTGTCTCACGACGCTCAATAACTCGCGAATTTTTTCCATCAATTAATACAGAAGCAGCTCTGGGATATAGGAACTGATTGGCCTGGCAGGCAAAATAAGCGCCTGTGTCACAAATGATAACCGCGTCGCTAGTCTTTCCCTCTGGTAGGACGCGGCCGGACACTAGGCTGTCTGATGAATACAAAAGAGGTCCAGCGATTGAGGTTATCTGTTTAATCTTTGATCTTGTTTCAACCAAAATATCATGATGCTCTGAGTAAAAAGTTAAAACGGGCATCAGGTTTGTGCCTGCATCAATGATCAGCCAGTTATTTTTTGGAGTTTGTTTGACTTCTAGTATTGTGGTCAGAAGATGGGTTGTGTTGCCAACCAGACTTCGTCCTGGTTCGAGCATGAGGCGGGGATACGGTAAGCGATATTCATCAAGTTTTCTTTCAAGATGAAAGACAATGTCACTAGCCATTTTCCTAAAGTTAAACGGGCGATGAGAAAAATCGGTAGGTTTTCGCAACAGACGTCTTATAGCCAGTGTTGCCAAATCTGCGATTTTGTAAGCGGTAATCTCTGGGACTCCAAAACCACCACCCAAGTTAAGTATCTTAATCTCACAATTATGCCTATTTTTTAAATATTTCATAAAAGACGTGATTTCATTTATGCCGGTAAGATAATGAGACGATGACTTTTGATTTGAGCCGGTATGGCAGTGAAGCCCCACAAGACGAAGGTATTTTTGACAGAGGACAAATTCGGCAAGCTGTGCCGCCTGCCCGGAAGCACGGTCGACTCCAAAACGGTCGTAGCTAATTCCCAAGAGCGACTTAAGGCCAACTCGAGATGACGGAAAACTTAGGCGGATGCCCACTTCGACTATCTTTTTCTCTCTCGATGCTAATCTGGCAAGACGCACGGCTTCACCCATCGACTCGAGATTGATGATGGAGACACCGTCCTTGATTGCCCCAAGGAGATCGGCATCAGTTTTTATAAGCCCGTCAAAAACCATTTCTGGTCCTCTATACCCAGCCATTTTCGCCGCTCTAATATCAGACTGCGAACAGACTTCAGCCATAACATTTCTTTGTCGAAAAATCTCAAGCAACAAAGGGTTGTTGTTTGTTTTAACAGAATATGCCAGTGTAAAGCCGCCTGAAAATGAGCTAAAATATTTATAATAAAGATCGACATTCTCCTGAATGGTGTCTTTGTAGGTGACAAAGAGCGGGCTGCCAAACTTGGCCAGTAATTTTCTTGCTTCAGCAAAAGTCGGTCGTCTAGAAATCGTTTGGGTTTTGGTCATTTTTTTGGTTTTTGGACAACAGGTGATAGCAAACTTCCATGACTTCGCAAGAATTCAATCTGAGAAAGTAGATCGCATATAACTACAAACGGCCACATCACATACTTGAAACGTGGCGACTTTTGATATAGATACCAGTCTATCAGTCGGATGAACCAGGGCATAAAATACGGGCCTGTCTTTGCGATCACTTTAAAGCCGCACGATTCCAATTCGACAGCCAGATCTTTCCAGCCATAACTCAATTCGCGACCATCCTCTTTAAAACCAGTGTCAGCAAGGACATCGAGAATGATCGATTTACCAAACCACTCAAATTTATTAGGAACACCTATTACCGCCCGTCCCCCGGGTTTGAGAACTCGATAGATTTCTCTCATAGCATCAATCGGCTGGGGTATATGCTCAATAGTTCCCATAGTATAGACAAAATCAAAATAGTTGTCGGGGTAGGGTAGCTTTCTGATATCGCCCACCTTTGTTTTTACCGGTATTTTTTTTGCCTTTAAACGTTCACTGGCTAATGCTACGAGTTTGGGGGCTATATCAAGACCATGGACCTCGTCATAATTTTTCCAGATTAAGTCCAAGAGGGGGGTATGGTGGACTTCGTTCCAGAGATCGAGTTTTAAGAATCTACCCCTTTTTTTGGGAAAAGTAAGAAATTGCTGACAAATACGGAGTTCGCCATTGAAATACGAATGGCTACTTAGAGCATCGCGGATTGAGACAAACTCATTGGCGTATTTATCCCAAAACGAAGCTCGCAGGTGGTCGTTTTTATTACTCAAGGGATTAAAGTTCATACCTTCTTTTTCTTTTTATTGATTATTGTTTGGGTAATCGCATGAGGCCTATTTTTTACTTCCTCAAAAATCCGACGCAGATATTCGCAAATTATAGCCAAAATGCCGATCTGAACAGTCCCCATAAAAAGTATAGCAACCAGAGTAGTCATGAACCCGCGGGGGGCGGAAGAGTCGGATATATATATTAGAAGATAGACGGCGATTGTGAGAACGGAAACAGCAACACTTCCAACGGCCAGATAAAAGACCCACTCAAGTGGAGCATAGGAAAATGAGAAAATGGCTTTTCTAGCCCAAGCCAAGCCTTTGAAGAAGCTGTTTGTGGAAACACCTTTTCCGGAGAATCTTTCAGGTCGTGTATAGACAATCCCGATCTGTCTAAAGCCGACCCAAGCGCGCAAACCCCTGATGAAACGATCTTTCTCGGGGAGGATGTTTATCTGGTCGACGACAACCCTATCCATCAGTGAGAAATCTCCAGCATCAAGAGGGACTTTAACATAGCTTAGCTTATTAAAGATTATGTAAAATAGGTGATAAACATACTCCCAGAGTTGGCCGATGCTTTTTTCCCGTTTGCGACGGACTCCATAGACAACATGATAGCCCTTCAACCATTTCTGCACAAACATTTCAATCAGGCTAGGGGGATCTTGCAAATCGCCATCCATGATGACTACAGCATCACCTGTGGCATATTTCATTCCAGTGGTAAAAGCACTCTGGGCACCATAGTTTCGTGAGTGTAGGATTACAGTCAGGTGTTTGTCTTTTTTGGCTAGTTTTTCCAGTATCTCCTGAGATCTGTCTGGGCTAGCGTCATTTACATAAATTATCTCGTAATTAGGAGTGATTTTCTTGAGGGCTTGTGTTAGTTGTTTGTAAAGCTCAGTGATATTACCTTCATCGTTGTAGGCGATCGGTATAACTGAGATTTTCTTATTGGTAATCATATTTTATTTTCTATTTCTTTTGTGCAGAGCATTTAACAAATCAAGCACAGATAAGTATAGCGGAGAGGGTAAGATTTTGATCAAGTGGAGTATCAGAAAAAGCATCCAGGGAAAGTAGAAAATATGGCCTTCAGAATAGATTGCCTTGATAATCGCACGGGCAGCCTGTTCTGGTGTCTGCATAAACATCACTTTATGGTTAAAAGGGACCATATCCGTCTTAACCGGGCCGAAATGGACAATCTTAAAATCGTATTTATTGCCGAGTCTTTGGTGTAGGCTTTCAAAGGCAGAGTTTAGGGCCGCCTTACTGCTGGCATATCCTACTCCACTCTCTCCTCTTCCAGAGAAAGCAAGCGACGAACCAATAAAGACAATTTTAGCCCTCTTCTTTGTAAATTTTATTAATTCACTAAACCCAAGCAATACTGCAATATAATTCGTTTCCATGATCCTCTTTGTAATGTTGATGTCGATACGACCGTCAGTGAGGTAGTCGTTTTCCAAAATCCCGGCATTAAAGATTAATACATCGGGGATGAATCTTTTCCTCCTCATCAGTGATAAAAGATCTTGCCAACCATGTGTGCTGGTGATGTCG
>Ga0208373_1002657_pt1 | contig 19193 bp, 23 predicted proteins | sample RifOxyC2_FD_184036 | JGI IMG/M metagenome (GOLD analysis project Ga0208373, IMG submission 184036) | Soil microbial communities from Rifle, Colorado - Rifle Oxygen_injection C2 (SPAdes) | ecosystem: Environmental > Terrestrial > Deep subsurface > Rock core/Sediment | place: Rifle, Colorado... | reverse complement strand
CTCAATATTTTTGGGTGCATACGCGCCGGTTGCGATTGGTGATTATGCAAGTGGTACCAATCACATCTTGCCAACAGGTAATTGGTCCAAAATGGTCTCAGCTGTTGGTATTGAAACTTTTCAAAAATCGTCTGAAATCCAATATTTGACTAAGGAAGGATTAGAGAATTTGGAAGAAATCGTTGATGTTGTATCTGGTATTGAAAAACTGGACGCACACTGGAATAGTGTCAATGTCAGAATAAACAAAAAGAAAAGATTTTCAGAAACATTATAAATTTAAAAAAATATATGAAAAAACAAAAATTAGGATTATTTATTAGAGAGGTTTCAACAGATAAAGTGTCGCTGACGAGAGCAACTCTTGAGTCTCAAATTGATGTTGTTGTTGAAGACAAACCAAGACGTGACTATAAAATCCAAACTGGAATAAAATTTTTTAATCACATGCTGACAGGGATTGCCTCAAGAGCATGTTTAAATTTTGACATCAGTTATAGAACAACCGTTGCTGAGACTCTCGATCACGTTATTGTTGAAGATACCGGATTAACTCTTGGTCGCGCAATTCGAGAAATGTTAGATGCAAGAAAAGAAAAAGGTGTAAATCAAAGAGGCTCTTATACTGTTGCCTTTGATGAAGCTTTAGTTTCTGTAACTCTGGCCTTTGATGGTCGTGCCTATACTTTTATGCGAAATGAAGTCCCTGGAATAAAATTAGAATATGTTGAAGATATTTTAGTCACTAATTTAAAACAATTCTTTGAAGGTTTTGCTCAAGGAGCAGGATGTGTTGTCCAAATACAATTTTTTGCCGGAGATGATTCGCACCACACGTGGGAAGCAACATTCAAAGCTTTTGGAGAAGCATTACGAGAATCATTGCTACCGTGTTCTTATCGTGCCGGAACAACAATCGGACTAAAAGGCACTGGAATGGAGGGAAAATTATGATCGTCATCATTGATTATGGTTTGGGAAATTTGGGAAGCGTAAAAAATACCCTGGATAAACTGGGAGTTGATTCTGTGATTTCAAAATCAAAAAAAGAAATTGAAAAAGCCGATGCAATAATCCTTCCCGGAGTTGGTAGTGCTAAGCAGGGAATGAAAAATTTGAAAATAAGAAAACTTGATAAGGTTTTGAAAAACGAAATCAAAAAAGGCAAACCGTTTTTAGGAATTTGTCTCGGTATGCAACTTTTGTTTTCGGAAAGCGAAGAAGGATATGTTAAATGTCTCAATGTTATTGAGGGAAAAGTAAAGTCATTTAATATCAAAGACTTAAAAGTTCCGCAAATTGGTTGGAACGAAATAAAATATCAAAAATCAAATATCAAAGATCAAAGATTGTTAAAAAATATTCCAAATAAAAGCAGTTTTTATTTTGTTAATAGTTATTATTGTCAGCCTGCTGATAAATCAATCGTTGCAGCCGAAACCGAATACGGAATAAAATATTGCTCTATTTTGATAAAAAATAATATTACTGCTACACAATTTCACCCGGAAAAAAGTGGCCCAGTCGGCCAACAATTTATTAAAAATTGGATAAAACAAATATGATTACAAAAAGAATCATTCCGTGTCTTGATATGACAGAGGGTAAGGTAGTTAAGGGTATTCAGTTCGTAAATTTCCGCAACGCTGGCGATCCTGTTACGTTGGCAAAAAAATATGACGAACAAGGAGCAGATGAGTTGGTGTTTTTAGATATCACCGCAACCACGGAAAACAGAAATATTTTATTGGATGTTGTTAGAAGAACGGCAAAAAATGTCTCGATTCCTTTTTCAGTCGGTGGAGGAATTAGATCTGTTGAAGATATGAGATTGGTTTTGAAAAACGGAGCCGATAAAGTGGCTGTAAATACTGGAGGGTTCAATAATCCAAAACTTATTAAAGACTGCGCCAATTATTTCGGTAGTCAATGTGTCGTTCTGTCTCTTGATGCCCGCCAGGTAAAAAAGAACCGCTGGAATGTTTTTATTAATGGTGGAAAAACTGATACGGGTATTTCTGCAGTTGAGTGGGCAAAAAAAGCTGTTGCCCTTGGAGCCGGGGAAATATTGCTGACCAGTATTGACACTGACGGGATGAAAAAAGGGTTTGATATTGAACTGACAAAACTAATTTCAAAAAACGTAAATGTCCCAATCATAGCTTCAGGAGGTGCCGGAAAGATTGAAGATTTTTTTGAAGTATTTGAGAAAGGAAGTGCCGATGCCGCTCTCGCCGCCTCTCTTTTTCACTTTGGAGATTTAACAATTAGTCAAGTTAAAAAATATTTGAGGAATAAAAATATTTCGGTGAGATTATGAAAAAATTAATTCCAACTATTATTCAAGACTATAAATCAAAGGCAGTTTATATGCTCGGTTATTCAAGTGTCAAATCTTTAGAAAAAACAAAAACAACAGGCTATGTTTGGTTTTGGAGTCGAAGCCGAAAAAAACTTTGGCTGAAAGGTGAAGAATCAGGAAATAAAATAAAAGTTATTGATATGTTTTTTGATTGTGATAAAGATTCTATTCTCATGAAAGTTGAGTTAATGGGAAAAAATGTTTGCCACACCGGAAATTTATCCTGTTTTTTTACACCTTTGTCATTCCCGCGAAGGCGGGAATCCAGTTCAATATAAATCGTATGAATATCAATAAATTGATGAAAATAATCCGAGATCGAAAGCTTAAAATGCCCAAAGAATCGTATGTGGCTTCCCTTTTCAAAGCAGGACAAGACAGAATAATTCAAAAAGTAGGCGAAGAGGCAACCGAGGTCATTATTGCTGCAAAAAATAAGAATAAAAAAAGAATTATTTCTGAAGTGGCCGATCTTTTATTTCACCTATTAATTCTTCTAATTTATGCCGGTATTTCCTTCTCAAATATTGAAGAAGAGTTGGAAAAAAGAAATTGATGGTCCTTCGTCATTTATTTCCCGTTTCCACGCCCTATTTCCATACTTTTGTAGGTTATAAGCGGTGGACTAAAATATTCCACTTATTTATTCTAGTAATTAGTTAATAAATATTATCCAAAACAAAGGGGGTGAGATAATAAATGGATTCCAAAATACAACCGAAACCAAAACTTGATTCCAAAATCTTAAAATGTCCCAACAAAACAATTTTCTTTGATACTTATTTAGCCAAAAACAATAGTAAGTATCTCAAAATAACTGAGTCGCGTTTCAATAAAGAAACTAAACAGAGTGTCAATTATTCGATTATTTTATTTAATGATGATATTGAGGGATTTAAGAAAACTCTGAGCGAAATTAATCTTAAATAACATGATGTCATTCCCACGAAAGTGGGAATCTATAAAATAAAACACTGGATCCCCGTTTTCACGGGGATGACAATCATTAAGTTACTATTTAGTTAAGTAGTGTTTCCGTTCAGAGTCGGAGAATTTCTCAATCGCATATCGAAGCATTGTCCGTGGCATTGCTTTGTAATATTTATCAAGAAATCGAGTTTCTGTTTTTTTGTCTTTTTTTCCTATTTCCCGAAGCACCCACCCCACTGCTTTATGAATAAGATCATGTTTGTCATTCAAAAGGATTTCTGAAATCTTTATAGCATCGGTAAAATCTTTTTGATCAATAAATGCAAAGGTGGTAATAATCGAGATTCTTTTTTCCCAAAGATTATTTGATCTGGCTAATTTATACAAGATTTTTCTATCTCGTTCTAACAAATAGTTTCCTAAAATATAATGACAAGACAGATCTACCAAATCCCAGTTATTGATCCGCTTTGTATTCTTTAAATAAAATTTAACTATCTCAGTTCTCGTTTTTAAATCACCCTTCCCATACTGGAATCTTAAAATCATTAAAGCGGAAAGTCGATATTCATGAAACTCACTATCCAGAAGTTTTTGTAGATCATTTAATTCAAGACCCTGATATTTTTTACTTATTGATCGAAGCGTCGGGACTGTAATCCCAATAAACTTATCCCCTTCTCCATACTCTCCTTTTCCCGTCTTGAAAAACCAGCTCAAATTTTTAGTCCTTTCCGGATCTGCAGCCTTATTTAATTCATAAATTAATTGTTTTAACATATATACAATAAAATATTCAGATATATTTTAACAAAATTGATATAATTTTCTTATGAAAATTATTAATATTGATTACACGGTCTTTCCAGAAGTTAAAATTGTCAGGTCTGCCCGTTTTCCTGATAACCGCGGATACTTCACTGAAGTTTACAAAAAAAGCGACTTCGAACAAATAGATTTTTTAAAGGGCAAAGTATTTGTTCAAATTAATGAGAGTTATTCAAAAAAAGGGGTCATTCGCGGTCTCCACTATCAACATAGTCCTTTTCAAGAAAAACTTGTCCGGGTTATTAATGGAAAAATGATTGATTTGTTTTTGGATATTCGCCCAAATTCTCCTACTTATGGAAAAATTGGATCACATCTTATCGAAACCAACTCAAATAATAATATTTATGAATGGATTTGGCTACCGGTTGGTTTTGCCCATGGATTGCTTATGCTTGAAGATACTACCATTGAATACAATTGCACATCTGAATATTCACCAAGTACGGAACTATCAATTACTCCTCTCGATCCAGATATAGATTGGTCTTTAGTTGATAAATCTGTGGCTGATTTATTTAAGCAAAATTTAACTTCAGGGATAATCTCTGACCGTGACAAAGCCGGGTTCAGCCTAAAAGACTGGAGCCAAAACGAAATCTCCAAATTGTTTAATATTTAACGCTTTAACCCCCGGGGTTCCTAAATTTTGGAGATTATTTTTCTCTTTTTAAAACTTGTCTGGGAGCTGAGCCTTTAGCTGGTCCGATTATTCCATCTTTTTCTAATCTATCCATAAATCTTGAAGCTCTAAAATATCCTGTTGAAAATTTTCGTTGAATAAAAGAAGTTGATACCTTATCTAAACCCTTTAAAGACTTTAAAATTTTTTTATATCTTGTATCATCATCTTCTAATGTCTCTGGTGAATTTACTATTTTCAATGTTAATTCAATTATCGAAAGACGTTGTTCAATGACATCTAATATTTTTAGAATTTTATCTTGTTTGTCTACCACGCTTCAATTGTGTCTCAGGAAAAAGACAAAGTCAAATTTTGAAAACACACTATTTTATAAATAATTTAATTTTTTTTTTACCTGTTTCGAGTTGACCCTCTGTCATTACTATTAAATTTCCTAATAACTTTACAAATTCTTTAGCAAGATCTCGACTCATTCCAATTCTGCTGACTACTTTAAATTGTTCGCTATTCATAATTTGCTGTGAAAAATCAAGTACGACTGCCCCATTATTAGTTTTCATTTGAATATTATCTGAAAATAATATTGGAGTCGTATCGAGATTAATATTAAAATTAGGTTTTTGTTGTATATTTTTTGGATTGTCCATATTTTTCACCTCCCTTTTTTATAAATTTATAAATACCCCTTGACAAATTTGTCTCAAGGTGTTGTAATAAATATACAACACTATGAAAAATAATCAAGAGGAAACAAAATTAATGACTTTTGGAGAATTCTTTCGCCAAAAAAGAATAGCCTTAGGATTTACTTTAAGATCTTTTTGTAAACAATATCAACTCGATCCCGGTAATGTCAGTCGACTAGAACGGAACATCTTACCCCCAACAATCGATGAAGAAAAACTTGCTGGTTACGCAATGGCTCTTCAAATAAAGAAAGAGACTCCAGATTGGATGACTTTTTTCGATTTAGCTCATACTGCGAAAGGAAGAATTCCAACTGATATTCTCAACCACGAAGAAGCTATGAAATATTTACCATTAGTATTTCGAACCGCTCGCGGTAAGAAACTAACAAAAAAAAAGCTTCAGGATTTAGTAAAACTTATAAACAGCTAATGAAATTAGATTTGCCACACCTTTCATATCAAAGAATCGGTGAAATAGCCGATCAATTTTTAGCCCAACATCATCCAAGTCTAAGCCTTCCAATTCCCATAGAAGAAATTGCCGAATCAAAACTTAATTTGAGGATTTTTGAAGAATTTAATCTAAGGAAAGATTTTGATATTGATAGTTTTCTAACATCTGATCTATCAACAATATTTATTGATTTAAATATTTACGAAAATGTTGAAAACCGAGCACGTTGTTCAATAGCTCACGAAATTGGACATTTAATACTTCATGGAAATATATTGAGCAAACAAAAAATTAGCAATACAAATGATTTGGATAAGTTTTTAAGTTCAATTGATGAAGAAGAATATAGTTGGCTTGAATATCAGGCTTACAGTTTTGCCAACCAAGTTCTTGTGCCTAAAAAATTGCTATTTTCCCAAATTAAAAAATTAACAAGTTCTATTCCGAGCCAATCTGAATTAGAAATAATATATCCACTCTTAGAAGATCTTTCAGAGATTTTTAAAGTTTCTAGTAGTTTAATGTTTCGGAGACTTGAAAAAGAAGGAATTGTGAAATTAAGTTCTTAAAATTTTTTTAAAAATCTTCACTCACCAATTGTGACAAAAGAAAAACCCAAAGTCAAATTTTGAAGATTATTTTTTGAAAATATTTACTAAGAATCTAATTAGAAAACGTTGAACAACTCTGATATAATTGAAGCGTTATGACGCCAACAAAAGAAGGTTTTCATCCAGAAAAGTTTTCTAATTACCGAATTGCTGCTCAAAATTATTTGAAAGGTTTAAATATTTCTTCAGAAGTAAAGCCTAATTTTATAATTATCACTGATAGGAGTCCGAATTTACTTGGTAGACAAGTTTTAGCTAATAACTTAGCCCTTCTCACAGGTGAAAATTATCCTAAAAGTAAACGGCGCTATTTATCATTCAAAGATGATGAACGACCAGAAAAAGTCGAGGAAACTATCAAAGAAATATTAGAGCAATCTAAAGATACGGTGGTAATATTACTTTCAGGCCAACATAATTGGCGTTTTGGTGTGTATGATTCAGTCGAAAAAGGCAATCAACTTCATCCTAATGTAATTAGATTTGCTTATTCTCCTGGATTGACGGCTTCAGATTCATATATTTTGGAACAAATGGATGGAGCAGTGCAAAAAAAAATAATTGCTGAAGTTGAAAAACGAAGTCGATGGTTTAATGAAAAACAATCTGGTGAACTTACTATTAAAACAGGAATAAAACAAGAACACTCTTTAACATTATTTTTTAACATGGACAAAGCTCCGGTTATATCGAGTACCGGTTTCCTTACGGACTCCAATCAAAAAGGAAATGTTCCTTCCGGAGAAGCTCATTTAGTACCCTATCCATTTAATAAATCTGATGGAGAGATTGAAACAACTAGTGGATTAATTATCAAGATTCAAAATGGACTTGCTACATTTATTGACATAACAAATTCTCATGATTTAACGAATGCAGAAAAATTATTAGTAGATTTGGTTAATCTAAGAAGAGATGACGAAGAGGGAATTCCTTTGGCAGAGTTAGGTTTAGGAGTCTTAGAAAACTTAGGAATTAAAACAAAAGTTGATGATAGCAATCCAGATGGCCAAATGTCAATGTTAACATTAGAAAAATTAAGATTACATCTAGGATTTGGTGTTATAGCAGGTGTGTCAACAGAAAAAGAGGAAATTAAAAGTAAATTGAAAAGAGGACAAAGCCACACAGACGTTTTATTGTCAAATCCTTCTATTTTATTTCGCGATGAAGAAGTTAATTTTGATTAAGAAAATAATAAGCAAGATTTAAGCCTGTCAAAATAATTCATCTTCAAATTTTGAACACACTCCGTAATATTAAACAGTAGTAAATTACTTTAATGAAGTGACTATCGAGTTGACTTGTTCTTTTGATAAAATATTTAAAGATTTATTGATAGCGTACTCATGAAAATATGCTCCTCCAATCCAGATTTCGTCAATCTTTCCATGAATCGAATTTGTATCAATCTTTCCATATGGAAATTCTAAAATTCCGGTAACAAAATATTTTCTTCCAAATTTTTTATATAACAAATCCGAAAGAAAAAGTGATTCTGCCATGGTTTGTCTTACATAGTTTTTAATCGTTGTCTTTCCGTTTACTAAAAGCGTTTCGTTTTGATAACTTATTACACCTTTATCTGCCTTAACTTCAATAGTAAAAATACCTTTTGGCCCAACCACAATAAAGTCAATATTTCCGCGACCAGTTTGAAAGTCAGAAATGATTTTGTATTCTGTTCCAAGTGCAGACAACTGATTCCCGACTACTCCCTCCGCCCCCGCCCCTTTTCCCCAGGTATAATAATTTCTTTTTCTGTCACCAATGTTTTCCCTATCTAAAGAATTGACAATTATAAGGGCAAAATAAATTAATCCAGAAATAAAGAATATACCTAATATATTGTTTGAATTTCTTGTAATTCCATTAATGAAGAAAATTAGTAGGAAAAAATAGCTTGCAAAAATAATTATTTTAATTATTTTGAAGATCCGTTTATTTCTTGAATATTCTTTTGCCGTATAGCTGTCTTTATTATCGAACATGATATTCATTCATTCTTTCAAAATAAAGTAATGAAGTCAAATTTTGAAGATTAAATCTAATTATTTATTCTGCTTCTGATGAATTTTTTGTTTTTGTCAGTTAAGTAGCGATAACCTTATAAAAGATTCATGAGGCTAGATTTCCAATTTTTATATCTATTTTCTCTTATAGCCTGAAAAAATTCTGTATAGTCCTCTGGACTTAAGAAAAAGAAATAATAGTGTTGATCGTTTTGTTTATTGTTGATCATCTCAAAATGTTTTAAAGCATCTTTATTTTTCGCACTATTTTCTTTTGAGTCATCATCGTCATTTTTAATCTCTACAGAGAGAATATCTTCTCCCTTTCTAAAGAAAAAGTCTGGATGAAAATTTAAGTATTTCATATGCGTTCCCTTTTTATATGAGTATGGGATACCATAGAAAGATTTATCAGGATTTTTTACAAAGGAATCAAAAAGCTCAGTATTTTGTAATAATACTTTTGCAAATTTACGTTCTGGCTCATAATTTACAGTCAAACAATTCAATGGAGTCTTTAATATTGAAGCTTCTACATCCTTAACTTTATATTCTTCTTCGTTTTCAAATATTTCTTTAAAAGTTGCCTTCTCATCACCATCAAGCGAATTTATCGTTTCATTCGTATAAAAGCACATTCCTTCACGCTTTAGTGAGGTAGCTGAAATAGATTGTCTAGTGATTTCAGAAGTGTTGCTTTCCTGCAGTTCATCTACTCTGTTTTTAAAGTATGGAAAAGAACCACCCACATCAAACAATTTTCCAAAAGCAGATTTTGCTTTATTTAAATTCTCGTAACTAATAAAGTCACTGCCCTCAGGTAAATTATGCCCAAGTATTTTCTTTATCCTTGCCTTGGTATATTTAACTCTAAATTCTGTACCTTCATCTATGTCATAAGCTGCGAGCATTGCCCAAATCATCTTAGCTGCAGTTTCTAAGTCAAAAGCAAGAGTTTGAATATTATATTTTGATGTAATTTCTTCACCGGTTAATACATCTTTATAAACATTGTAGTCTTCAACGTTTCTGGACTGAGGACCAAGATTTATTTTTTCGCTAAATTCTATTTGTTTCCGTTTTTCCTGCTTAAATTCAAGATCTTTCTTATAGCTTAAATTATAAAGCTTAAAATTATATTGATTTCTAGTTTCAACTGGAAACCACGAAAAACGATCTTCTATCTCTAACACCTCATCGACAAGGTTTTTAATGTGCGCACTAAACTTTATATGGTTATATACGCGTACTTTAATATCATCTTTGCCTTTGTAAATTTCAGGAATACGTAAACCACGACCTAACACCTGAGCAATGAGAAGTTTCGAGTTAAAAGCTTTGCTTTCGTGTGGGACAATCTGAAAAACATTTTTTACGTCCCAACCTTCTGTTAACATCGCAACCGAAATAATCCATTCAACCGGGTTCTTAGGGTTGTCCACTTCTTTTAAAAGCTGCAAATTTTTCTGTCTTTCTGCCTCTGGCTTATCCACTAATTTAAATATCTTTTTCCCACCAGCAGACGATTTCGAAGGAATACCCGAAACAACCCATATTGCCTTTTTCTTGGCCCTATCAAGACTTATTTTTTCTTTTTTAGCTATAAATTTTACTAACTCATCCCAAACTTCAACGCATTTAGCTATATTAGCTGTTATAACAATAGAAATTGGCTTTATTTCCTTATATTTATTTTTATTAGCAGTATGGTTATCCCATATTTCTTGAAAACCCTTCATTTTCTTTTCATCCCCAGTTTCGACAAGATATTCAACCGATTTAATAACTTTTTCTTCCATTCCATCTTTCAAAGCATAACGGTATACAACATCCGCGAAGTACTCTTGCCCTATATAAGGTGTGCCGGAGAAATTCGCAATATAATGAAAACCGTATTGCGGATTAAGTAAGAATTTCTTCCATTCTTTAAACGCGCTGTCATCACCGGTTCCTGAAACCTTATTAAATATATGGTGGGCCTCATCATTTAGCACTAAGGTTCTGGCACCTTTATTTTTTAAGCTGTCATAAATTGATGAACCTGTATTTTTATAAACCGCGTGAATGTTTTCAATACAAATATCACCTTTTTTGATGGTTCGGGTAGCATTGATAATTCTAGGATTGGTTAAAGATGATTTGCTAGGTAATAGTTGTTTCAATAATTTGTTACCGGCTAGAGCTACAAATTTTTCGGTTAGTCCTGATTCGATGGTTCTGGAAGGACAGAGCACTAAAACTTGATCAACTAAACCTTCGGCAAGCATAATTTGTGCCAGACCGTAAATTACAAAACTTTTACCCGCACCTGTTGCGAGGTCGATTGAGCAGGATTTTTGATCTGGTAATTGCAAATGATTTTTATATTTCTTTTCTGAATCAAATCTTTGTTTTAATTTTTCATTTACGTCATAATTTTCTTTCGCTAAATCCCAAAGATTACCATACTGTCCACTAAAATAAAATTTTAGTATCTCGTAGATTGAATCTTTTTGAAAATAGTATTCTTCCCTACATAAAGCAGAAAGAAAAGCCTCATACTTTTCAATTTTATTAATCAACCCCTCATCGGCTTTTAGTTTTAAAATAAAATCAGTATTTTTATAGGTTAATTCACTCATATATCACTTTTTGAAATTTTTTAAATTTATAATCTCTTTTTTCTCGTTGCCGTAAATGTCCAAATAAACTACCATCATTTGTCTATTTAATTTTGTACTTTCAAATCTGACTTCAAAGTTCGGCTTAAGCCTATCTGCGTAAAACACTTCATCTAAGTCAAACACCTTACCATCAAAGTTGTAATCAACCATTACCATTGATAATGTTTCATAGTTTGCAAATTCTTCAGGGCTTTTTGTAAGCGTTCGGCTTTTAAATGTTTTTATCTTTATCACGCATTCCTTCACACCCTGATTTAAAAGTGTCTCTTCTCTTGGTTTTGAGATTTTATACTCCGCTTCGACTTGTGGAATCTGAATAAAATCGAATCCAACAGCGTCGATTGTGTCATTAACATCCTGCTCGCTAGTTGGTTGCTTAATGGTTTCACCACCACGTTTAATTAGTTCAGCTATAACCGATTGTGGTACGCGGAGAGTTTTATAAATTGTTTCACCGATTTTAATTTCATCTTCATAAAACGCAAAAGCATTCATCGGTGCAATAACATAAAATATCTCGCCACCCTTACCGGAGAGCGCATTGTGTAGACTTTTAATGAAATCTAAATCTAATTTTGCCCTCTTTTCTTTAGTGTGATTCCAAAGATAGGCATTTTCATTCCCAATATACCCGTCGATTTCAATTCCTCTAATGTCGTGTTTTTCTTCTCTGACTTGGAAAAGTTTTAAAACAAATTCGCGGTAATGTCCGAAGTCTAGTTTTTTTACTTCCACCCAGTCATAAAGTCCTGCATTGTAAAGCGTAAACGCTTTTACTTTTAATGACTTACCCTTATTACCAATTTCCGCACATAAATTTAACATTCGTTTTTGTATCGTATAGATCGCTAATTTCCCACAATCAATGCCAATCCAGCGCCTTTTTAATTTTTCTGCCACTGCTAGGGTTGTACCAGATCCGGCAAAAGCGTCTAAAATGAGATCGCCTTCGTTGGAGGAAGTTCTAATAATTCTTTCAAGAAGTGCTTCCGGCTTTTGTGTAGGATAGTCAATTTTTTCCTTAGATGTTGGAATCTGTTGAAAAGACATGATATCACCCCAAACATCGCCTATTCTTTTGCCCTTTTTAATTACATTTTCGAGATATATTTTATCTCCCCTGCCATCAAAATACTTCCTTCCGTCACTATCGACTTTATTAAATCGATCCAAATATTCTTTACGATGGGGTAAAGTTAATTTATTAAAAATATAGTTGCTGCTTTTGCTGTAAAAATAGATTATATCGTGACCCCTAATCCAATTTGAGGCTTGTGTTTTAAAACCAGACAACACAGAAATATCCCATACTATCTCTCGCCTAAAATTGTTGTCTTCAAATATTTCATCTAAGGCGACTTTTATATAGTGCGATTTTTTTTCATCAAGATGAACGTAAATTGCGCCATCTTCTGCCAATAGCTCCTTGAGAAAAATCAATCTTTTTCTAGTAAATTCAATAAATTTTGCCCCGATAATCTTATCTTGATAAGCTTTTTGTTCCTGGTTGCCAGCAAATTCTTTATTGACCGCAAAAGGCGGATCAATATAAACAAGTTTTACTTTACCTTTAATATTGGGGTCTTCGTATAAATTTTTTAAAACCATTAAGTTGTCACCAAAAATAAGCTTGTTAGACCATTGATCCTCAAATTTATTATCACTATTAAAAGTTCGAACATCTTGTAGAGGTGCGGCTAAGGTATCTGCAATAATATCTTCCTCACGTGCTTTGCCTGCATAAGTCAGTTCATATTCTTTTTGCTTCTGTTCGTCCGTAAATAAAATATTCCGATATTTTTCCGGAACTTCATTTTCTTCTTGTAAAAGTTTTATTAAATTTTCGCGATCTTTTTTAGAAATGTTCGTCATATATTTTAATAATTATTTAATCAGACACAAGTAAAAGAATTAATATTATTAAAAAAATTATCATTTTATATATTCATTTTTGAAATTTTTTCCAATCCCTCTCATCTCTGAATTTTTTTATTTTTTTAAGAATTGGCTCGAAGGGCTTGTTCATGGAAAACATTGTAGCAAATATTTTAATTCTTTGTAGGTTATAACCTACAAAACGAAGCTAAGTCTGAAGAAAATAACAAATAATAAATCACAAATAACAAATGAATTTTTAATAACAAATATTAAATAAAAAAACTTAATAGCTCTCTAATTCTAACCTCTGAGGTTCATCCACGATTGTCAATATTAACAGCAATTACTGTATCATCGATTAAACGGTAATACAATTTGTATAATCGATTAATTGATTGACATATATTAATAAATCCTTTGCCTAAACTTTGACAAAAATCAGAGCATGGTAATAAACCTACAGAAGAAACGAGAGCTCCTCGTTCAGCAATACTGTAGAGTGTCTTAAACCGAAAGGTTTATGGATTTTTTCGAAAGATTAAATCAAAATAGCGGGGGAGCTTTGTTTGTTATATAGACCTATGGCAAGAAATATTAAAAGATATTATCAAGCTTGGGAACTTCACCAACAGAAAATAACTTTCAAAACCAAACCAACCCACTGGATTAACAGTAAAATTCCCCATCATAAAATTATTTGCTTTTATCAATAATTCCTCTAATAATTGCATCAACTTCTATTGGTAGATTACCGAGGTTTGCTTTTGGAAAAAATTGTGAAAGAATAACAGGCCGCATACCGGAAATAAACGTTTGTTTATTTTTGACATAAACATTTATCTTGCATGGTAAACATAGGCCAATTTTGATGTCAGCCTGAAGGACGGCATAGGCGCTTTTGGCATTGCAAATCTCAATAATCTTGAATGGTTCAATCTTAAAACTTTTTTCCTTCAAAGTAGAGGCAACATCGTGAATGTAGAGAACTTTAAAACCAGCCTTTTTTGTTTCTTCCTCAACCGCTTTTACTGCTTCATCAAATGTTTTTTCCGTTGTGACAGTATAGTCAAAGTCCATATTTTTTTTAAAAAGTTATAACTTTATCATAATTAATAATTAAATTATACAAATCTTCAATCCCGCCGGCAGGACATTCTTGGGTAATTCCTTGTTTACGAATAGCCATACAAGTTCCGCAGGCAATGATTTTGGCTTCGCCTGATTGTAAAAACTTTTTGACCTGTTGTTTAATATTAAATTGAAGCGAACTCATCTTCTCATACTCCACCCCCTCACCCGTAAGAAAAATCGTAACGGTATCACCTTTAGCTAAGGCTAAATTAGCCAATCTCAAGGCGTTCCAATTTGTTTCAACATGTTTTGAGGAAAGAACAATAGCTAATTTCATTATAAAATATAATATCAAAATGTTTGATTATTGTCGAGAATGAGTGTAGGATGAATTTAGATATATTACAAATTTTTCTTTAAATATTATGTTTAATTTAAAAGGTAAAAAAGCCCTGGTTACCGGAGCCTCTCGAGGGATAGGTCGTGGAATTGCCCTATCTTTAGCTAAGGCCGGTGCTTCAGTCGCCGTTAACTATCATTCAAAAGGTCAAGAAGCCGAAGCGGTCGCAGCGGAAGTTAAAAAATTAGAGGTTGATTCATTTTCGGTTCAGGCCGATGTTTCCAACAAAGAACAGGTTACTAAAATGTTTGAGGAAGTAAAGAATAAATTTGGCCAGCTTAATATTTTGGTAAACAATGCCGGGATAGTTTATATGAATCCGATAGATAAAATAACTGAAGAAGAATGGGATAAAGTATTAGATATTAATTTGAAAGGCCAGTTTTTTTGTGTTCAGGAAGCGATTAAAATTATGTCTACCGGAGGAAAGATTATTAATATTTCCTCAATCGCTTCAGGCGGAGTGGGAGTTGGATTTGGCAACATTGCTCATTATGCCTCTTCAAAAGGTGGAGTGATTGCCATGGTAGAAGATCTGGCCATTGAACTTGGCCCGCGAGGAATTAATATTAACGCCATCGGTCCCGGCGTAATCGAAACCGATATGACCACCGGAATATTGGCTGATGAAAAGACGAAAATGGGTATGTTGGCAAGAATTCCAAAAGGAAGATTTGGTAAACCGGAAGATATTGGTACAACGGCAGTTTTTTTAGCGTCTGACGAAGCTGACTATATCACGGGTTCCGTAATCTATGTTGACGGCGGATGGTTAAGTCAGTAAAGGATTTGTAAGAAATACCTATCATATTGATAAACTCTAAATATTTTTAAGGTTTAAGTAATATTCCTGCCGAAACAACTAGAAAAATACCAATCGCATTTAGTACGAAGGACAGCAAAATAAACTGACTTGTCTTCAATTTTGAAATACCCATTAAACCAACTCCCATTTCATCTGGAAGCGGAGACGCAATAATAATTGCGCCGAGCACCGGTAGAGTCCAACTAAAATATTTTGTATGAACAAGGTGCTTTAATTTATCACTTCCAAAGTACTCAAAGAAATGTTTTATTTCACTAATAAGCCCTCTATTTCTTATGTATTGAAAAATAACAAGATCACCAACAACAGCGCCTATTCCTGCAATTATTCCTATTTCAATCGGGTGAAGTGTCTCTGCAAGTAAAAGAAGTAAGACTGTTCCAATTGATACAGTGAAAGTTGAAACAAAAAGTATCCCACCAAAAAAAGCTCCAATATAACCATATTTTCCCAAATGAAAGACCAACTCCCTAAAAAATGGAGTCTTAAGTAAAATAAGTCCAATTAGAATACTTATCCCAAAATTTGTTAGATTTTTATAATGATATCTGTGCCATTTTTGCTTCATTACATCCATTTTTTTAGTATATCAGAAGATTTAACTGTTATTAAACCTATGGCAAGAAATCTACAAAGAGAAATAATAGGAATCACTGGAATCACGTAAGTATTCTATTTTAAAAAATACGAGAAGAAGAAAACAATAAAAATAATGATATGAACTGGAGCTGTTAATAGTCCTAGAACATATTTCTTTTCCCACATATACCAAACAACATGTTCAATTCCATTGGCAAACATTAATAATATAAATAGTCCTAATAACGGGAATCTAAATGGAAAAGTAGGAATAAATATAACTAATCCCCAGAAAATATTATGAGCAATTTCAAATGATAAAAAAAATTTAAAAGTCAGCTTCCTGAAAAACCACTTCTTGTGAAAATTATTTAACAATTCTTCGGATGAATGAAGCAATTGAACAAAATACATTAATTGTGCAATTGATTGAAAGCTTAACATTAAGCCAGTATATCAAAATACAAAAACCCTATCGAATAAATTGAAATTATAAAAAAAAGCCGGTTCCAAAAATCGGGAGAGGGTGAAAACCGCCGGCTTGCCCTTTGAAGTTTTAACGAAGGAGGGAGCGTGTGGAGCGCTCCCACATTCCTCAGCTCCCATATTTGAAGCTCATCATTTTGCAAAAATGCAAGCAAAGTATCGTAACCGTGTGCTATCGACAGGATTCGAACCTGTGACGTCCCGCTTATGAAACGGGTGCTCTACCGCTGAGCTACGATAGCTTATCGTTACATCAATATTATATAATATAAACTATCTTTATGGTAAAAATTGATCTATCAATCGTAATCGTTTCTTGGAATACTAAAAAAATCACTGAGGATTGTATAGAATCAATTAACAGATCCCTGACAAACACGAAAATTAATTATGAAATTATTGTTGTTGATAATGATTCTCGTGACGGCTCTGCGCAAACACTTCAAAAAATTGTCTTAAACAAAGAAAGCCATTTGGTATATTTTCAATCCGGAAGTAATTTAGGATTTGGTCGGGGAAATAATTTTGGTGTTAAAAAAGCTAACGGAAAATATATCCTGCTTTTAAATACTGACATGATTGTATTGAACCGCGCAATTGAAAAACTGTACAATTTTTATATTCAAAACGAAAAACAAGTTCATTTTTTAGGAGCAAAACTTCTTAACCAAGATTTGACTCCTCAACCGTCTGTAGCTTGTTTTTTTACTTTACCGGTTGTTTTTGCCACCTTACTTCTAAAAGGCGACTATTGGGGATTAACCCGTTCCTCACCCAACAAATTTTGTCAGGTAGATTGGATAAGCGGTGCCTGCATTATGACAACCAGAAAATATTATGAACGATTAGGAGGCTTTGATAAAAATATTTTTATGTATATGGAAGAAGTCGATCTTTTATACCGAGCAAAAAAGCTTGGCTTAAATACTTTTTTTTATCCCTATTCTCAAATCGTTCATCTTGGTTCGGCTTCATCTAATGGTAAAACTTTTCCTATCCTCCAAGTATATAAAGGCTTTTTGTTTTTTTATAATAAACATTACTCTAAATTTGGTTTGTTTGTTCTTCGTGCTATTCTGAAATTTAAAGCTTTAATCGCTTTATTTATTGGTAGAATTAAAAATGATCAGTATTTGATTGATACCTATGGACAAGCTTATAAGATTTCTTAAGTTTTTAGACGAAAACCTGATAAAAATTCTTTTAGGAATATTCATCTTCCTTGTTCCTCTTTGGCCTAAACTACCAATTAGAATGATTGATTATACTTACATTGCTATAAGACTCGAGGATATTTATTTAGTTTTGATGTGTCTTGCATTTATCATCCAACTTATTAGGAAAAAAGTTAAATTAAATAAAACTTATCTATGGCTTTTTATCTTTTATTGGATAGCCGTTTTTGCCTCAGCCCTTTGGGCTATTTTTATTGGAAAAACCGTCGTTCTTTATCATCTGGCTCTTCTACATTCGTTAAGAAGAGTTGAGTATATGATCGTATTTTTTATCGCCTCATCGATAATAAAAAATAAAAGGGATTTTTTTCTGTTTTTAAACTTATTTATTACTTCAGTTTTTATTGTCAGTTTATACGGATTAGGCCAGAAATATTTAGGGTTCCCGGCGGTTCAAACCATGAACCCCGAATATGCTAAAGGCTATATTTTATATTTGACTCCAGAAGCAAGAATCTCGGCAACTTTTGCCGGTCATTATGATTTAGCTTCATATTTAGTTTTTTCCATTCCTATTACACTTTCTTTATATTTCTTCTTTAAAAAGAATTACTTTTATTTGATTGTTTTTATTCTTTCATTAATCGTCCTTATTGACACATCATCACGAATATCATTTGGAGCATATATTTTAACCACAGTCGCTTTTCTTTTTCTCATTAGAAGGTATTTTTTTATAATTTTTGTAGTTTTTCTAACGGTAGGATTAATGTACCTATCCGGTGATCTGGCAAAAAGATTTTCCCGAACATTTCAGGTTAAAAGGATACTGGTAGATGAAAGAAATGGCTCCGTATATATTAATCAAAACGTGACAACTAAAGAATTACCGGCCGGATCTTTTTATGTAAAATTAAAGGATCAAACAACAGAAGCAACTACGACTGCAAAGTTAAATACTTTTAAAGATCAAATCGTCCAGGAAAAAATCCGAGAAGCAACCTCTTCAGGTAAAACATTATCTAATTCCGAATTTAATAAATTAATTGCATCTTTATCTGCTAATTTAAAAGGTATAAATACAATCGTATCCGATATTTCTTTTGCTACCCGGATACAAATCGAATGGCCAAGAGCGATTGAGGCATTTGGAAAGAATCCCTTTTTGGGTACGGGCCCCTCCTCCATCACCGAAGCTACAGATAATGATTTTTTACGTTGGTTGGGTGAAATCGGTTTAGTAGGAACAACATTATTCATGATTATTTTATTTTCAATAAATAGACTGATCCTGGGAAAGATTAGAAAGCTGTATACAGAAGACAAACTTCTATCAATGGGTTTTACATTTGCATTATTTGCCCTTCTTATAAATGCAACTTATATTGATGTTTTTGAAGCGTCAAAGGTCGCCTATACTTTTTGGACACTATCAGGACTTTATATTGGATATTATTCTTTAAATTCTGACATATGAAAAAATTAGACTATATAATTCTCACTTTTATACTGACCCTCGCCTTTGCTTTCCGTCTCTATAAAATCAACATTCCTCTGGCCGACTTTCATTCTTGGAGACAAGC
>Ga0208373_1002654_pt1 | contig 19214 bp, 17 predicted proteins | sample RifOxyC2_FD_184036 | JGI IMG/M metagenome (GOLD analysis project Ga0208373, IMG submission 184036) | Soil microbial communities from Rifle, Colorado - Rifle Oxygen_injection C2 (SPAdes) | ecosystem: Environmental > Terrestrial > Deep subsurface > Rock core/Sediment | place: Rifle, Colorado... | reverse complement strand
ATTTGGATTAAAATGTTTTAATCCATAATTATACATTCTGCCAAAACCATTGCAATATTTATATTTAAACCCCATTTGCATACTTATTGTCCTGCTTCGCAGTCCAATATGTATCTGAACTTATACATTAAAAAATCTCTCATTTTGAGAGATTTTTACAGGATTTAATTTTAAATAATAGCTGCTATATATGGCAAGTTTCTATACCTCTCAGAAAAATCCATACCGCAACCGACAAAAAAATCTTTGGAATCAATATTGAAACAAACATAATCGGGTTCAATTTTTTTATTTTCTACATTTAAACGATTAATCAAAGAACATATTTTTACAGAATTTGGTGCATAACATTCTTCATGATTACTGCTTTTCTTTTTTTCAAAAGATTGCCCCCTTTTGTTGGGTTTATAATTTTTTAGATAATCAACCAAAAATTCCATTGTAAGGCCGGAGTCAATAATATCTTCTACTATCAAAATATCCTTGCCACGAATATCCAAATCTATCTCCAATTTACCTTTAATCTTAAGCACGCCCGATGATTTTTTACTGTCTCCATAGCTGGAAATTCTTATAAACTCAATTTTACTTGGAATGCTTAATTTTTTCATTAAATCTCCGGCAAAAACAAAAGCGCCCTTCAGAACGCACAACAATACCAAGTCTTTGTCTTGATAATCACGTGATATGACCTCGGCTAATTCAGCAATTTTTTCTTCTACTTCTTCTTTATTAAATACAATTTTTAATTTATCCTGCATGTTTTCCCCCTTCTTTAAATATTTTTATATACATATAATAACAAATTTCAAAAAAAATGCCAAGCCAAAATCATCCAAACCACTCTTTACGCTTAAACAAGTGAAATTTAAATTTAAAATAGCTACTAAATTTTTATTTAATAACTATTTATCTGCCGATAGGCAAATTTAATTGTTCTCAATTATTTTTGAACAATTTTTTGTATTTCCAAACACTTATAACCCCAAGCGCCAATACTACTATCCCTAAAACCTGTAAACTCTCAAAAAGCTGCCACCTGGCAAGTACTAAACCGAACAGAAACAGACAAATGGAGTGAATAAAAGCTCTGGCTGCCGCCTTAATAGACAAAACTGTTGCCCTATTTTTGGAATCAAGGTGTTTATTGATAAAGCTGGAAAAAAACGGCTCTCTAAATCCTCTGGTAAAATTTTCCAAAAAAATAAAACCAATTGCTAAATAAGATACAAATGTGCCCATTAATATCAACGGAATACCAATTAAAGCTATAAGTATAATTATAACTGCTAATTCACTCATTTTTTGCTCCACCTTATAAGCATACTTACTGGAAATCCAGGCAACAATATTTAAGACGAAAAATATCCAGCCAAAATATTTAGGATCTATTTCCACTAATTCAAAATATGGATTATAAGTAAAAAACCATAATTTTGATGCCACGGTAATCAGGGCAATATACCCAATAATCCATTTTACCTTCTTGTGGTTAGCCACAAACAATACGCTTATTTTCATTAGCTCAAAATGTTCCTTATGGCTTGCTTTCTGCATTCTCTTTGATTCTTCAAAAAAGAAAGCTATCAGCAAGGAAACCAGCACTCCGGGAATAGATAGAAACATGGGGAGACGCGGATTAATATTGTATAAATAACCGGAAAGAATAGAGGTAATAGCTATCAAAATAAATCTGCGAGACATAATCCGACCGTTAATGCGGGTAAATTCATCAAATCTGCCGTTTTCTTTTAAACCGTCAACCAAAAAAGCTTCATCGGTGCCGGAGATAATAGCAAAACCAATCATAATAAAGATATTTGCCACCCAAATCAGCATTGGCGAACTTGCCAATGAAAATAATATTATAGATATTAGAGTTAAAAATGATCCTAGTACGACTGTTTTTTTTCTGCCCAAAAGGTCTGCCCAGGCACTGGAATATATTTCCACAAAAATCATCCCAAATACCACGATTGATTCCATAAAATACATCTCGGGAAGAGTCATTTTTCCTATATTGGTAATGTACGTAATGAGAATCGGTCCCCAGAAAAGGGGTTCCCTCATTATTTGAAACCATCCGTATAATTTGATGTTTCGTTCTAGACTTTTCTTTGTCATAATTTTTCTCCTTTTTATTTTTTTGTTAAATTTTTTTATCTTATTATTGTCTTATGGATCCCGGATCGGAATCCGGGATGACAGAAGAAAAAAATAGTCCCGACTATTTATTTAGTCGGGACTATTTTTTTATTAACAATATTTTTTGGATTCCGAATCATGTCCGGAATGACAATTGTATATTTTTAACAACTATTAAAATAATCACAACTAAATAAAGTAGTATCTGCGTAGACGCCGGTTGGCATATACACGGAAAAACAGGCATATTTTGCAATGCTTGTTAAACTTTTATTCCATTGTTGATTATTATTTCTGTTCATATTTTTTAAACTTAATTATACTATAACAAAAAATATAAAACATGTCAAGATGCTTGACAAATAAACAATTATATGATAATTTAATCTATTAAATGTTGTTTAACAACCTATTATTAACTTCTCTAAAAAAGGAGAAAAAGCGGAACAAGGAAGAAAAAGAAGTGCTTGCAGACTTGGGCATTAAACTGAGATATTCAAATAACCAGGTTTATCAAACTGAACCATATAAATATAGAATAAACCTTAATCATGAATAAGGAGAAAATTTATGAAAATTATTTACGCAAGAAGCAAAGATGTTTCCGGAACACCCTGTCCAGTTTGTGATAAACCGGTTATAATAAAACACGGCAAATCAAAATGCAAAAACTGCGGCGCAGAAACTGATTGGACGGAAAAAATAAATAAACATATAACAATAGGCGTGAACTAATATGACAATTATCCACATACTGATTTTTATGGTTATTGGCGGAACTTTGGTCTGGCTAGTAGGTAATACTATCAACGCCCTTATTCGCCCCGAAACTTTTATCATCAGAACCCCCAAAAAGTGGAAGGGTGTCATTCCTTACATGTCCACTCTTCGTGATGAAAATGGTAAAATTATTGAACTAACCAGAGAAGACCTAAATGATGAGGACAAAATAAAGACAATTTTTAAAAAATAAAACAAAAAAAGGCAGATCACAACGATCTGCTTTTTAAGTTTAAAAATAATCACCTCTTGCCTGAAATTTTACTATATGGATTCTAAATCCCTCCGGAGGCGGACACGGAAAGTTCAGAATGACACAAATAAAAAATTATTAAGTTTATATGTTTAAATAATTATACGATTATATGAGAATTATTTCTGACACTTTGGACAACACACTGTTCCTCTACCGGCTACTTTTATCTTTTTTAAAATAGTTTTACATTTTTTACACTCCTTACCCCCTCGACCGTAAATTTTTAAAAAATTAACAAAACTACCCTGATTACCATCAGCATCAACATAATTATTAAATGTTGTTCCTCTGGCTTGGATTGCTTTTTTCAAAATAATTTTGACTGACTCTGCAATCTTTTTAATTTCATTTTTGGTTAAAGAATCAACTCTCCTTGTGGGAGAGACTCCTGCTCGAAAAAGTGTTTCATCGGCATAGATATTGCCGATTCCAGCTATATATTTTTGATCCAATAAAAATGCTTTAATATTTTTCTTTTTATTTTTAATCAAATTTTCCAGATACTTAGTGTTGAACTCCCGACTCAAGGGCTCTATGCCAAATTTCTTCTTTTCTTCTTGTAATCTTTTTGCGTTTACAATCTTCAGCACCCCAAACTGTCTCTGGTCATTAAAAAACAATTTAGAGCCATCTGTAAAATAAATAATCACATGAGAATGCTTGTTTGGTAATTCTTTCAGATTATCATTATTATCACTATGACCTCCGGCTGTAATCCGGTTATTCTGCTGATAGATTACCTGACCGGTCATCCGCAAATGAACAAGAAGATAATTGTTTTCTTTTTCAAGTTTAAAAATAATCAACTTACCTCTCCGTAAAGCTTCTTTTACACTATTACCAATTAAAACCTTAACAAAATTTTCACTTTTGACTATTCTTTTAAGTCGAACATTAACTTTGCTTATTCTTTTTCCTTTAATTTTTTTATTAAGGTCTTGAACAATTGTCTCCACCTCGGGTAGTTCTGGCATAAAATTTAAATAAAATAAAAAAAATACCAAAATCTTACTTTCTATATATCCTCAAACTATTCCCAATAACACTCACATCGGAAAGTGACATAGCTATAGCTCCAACCATCGGATTTACCATACCCATTACCGCAAGTGGTATAGCAACCACATTATAAAAAAATGCCCAAAATAAATTTTGTTTAATAATCTTAAATGTTTTTCTGGAGAGCTTGATAGCTTCTATCACTTTATAAGGATCATTTTGCATTAGGATAATATCTCCAGATTCTTTGGCAATATCGGTTCCTGAACCAAAAGCAATTCCAAGGTCTGCCTGCACAAGCGACGGAGCATCATTGATTCCGTCTCCGACAAAAATTACTTTCTTGTCATTTCTCTGCAAATTTTTAACCATCTTCTGTTTTTCGTTGGGCAAAACACCAGCTAAATAATTACTGATTCCCAACTCCTCAGCAATCATTCCGGCCGCTTTTTCATTATCCCCAGAAAGCATAATTGGTTCTAATTTCATTTCTTTAATTTTATCAATAGTTTTTTGGGTATTTTCCCGGAGTTCGTCAGTAATTAAAAATGCGCCAATCACTTTATTTTCATGAGCAACATAAAGAACTGTTTCCCCTGAAATTTCAAATTCAATCATTAAATTATCCGCCCAAAGAGTTTTCAATTTTTTGTTTGATATTAATTTCATATTGCCAAGCAGTATCTCATATCTATGTTCATCGCATTTCCCCACTACGCCCTGGCCTGGCACCTCTCGAAAATCACACACCCCATCCAAATTAATATTTTTTTCTTTAGCTAGGTTAACAACGGCTCTAGATAACGGATGCTGCGAATTTCTAGCAACCAAATTCGCAACTTTTATTATTTCATTTTCCTCTTCATTATATTCTGGATTAGAAATAGTTTTTATTATTTTTGGCTCACCCAAAGTAAGTGTCCCCGTTTTATCAAATACAACCACATCTATGTCTTTTGCCTTTTCAAAACTATCTCCGCTTTTTATCAAAATGCCATTTTGTACTCCAACACTGGTACCAACCATCACGGCAATCGGCGTTGCAATCCCAAGCGCACAGGGACAGGAAATAATCAAAACCGAAACAGCATTGATTAAACTAATGGCCACATTCCCCGTTTTCAAAAACCAGCCAATAAAGGTAAGAATAGCTATTCCAATCACAACAGGAACAAAAATACCTGAAACTTTATCAGCGAGTTTCTGCATCGGCGGCTTAGAACTTTGTGCTTCTTCAATAGATTTAATAATTTTAGAGAGAACCGTATCCTTCCCCTTTTTGGTAATTTTTATTTTTAAAATTCCGGTTTTATTAATAGTGGCTCCAAATACGATAGAATCTCTTTTTTTGTACACTGGCATGCTTTCACCGGTAAGCATAGACTCTACCACGGAAGACTCTCCTTCTACCACTACTCCATCCAAAGGTATCTTCTCACTTGGTTTTACGAGTACTACATCTCCCACTTTTATTTCTTCAATATTCTTATAAATCTCTCTTCCGTCTTGGATTGTTAAGGCCTGCTTTACCCCTAATTCTAATAACTTTCTCATGGCATAGGATGCTCGCTCCCTGGTCTTGTATTCTAAAAACCTCCCCAAAAGAATCAATGTAGCAATGGATGCCGCACTTTCAAAATAAAGATGATGACTCGTAAAAAGCGCCCATAAACTATAAAAATAAGCAGATAATGTACCCATAGAAACCAAAGCATCCATTCCTACCTGAAAAGTTTTTAATTGTTTGAAAGTATTTGCATGAAATTGCCATCCAAAAAGGAAAACCACTATAAAAGACAGCCAGTGTTGCAGCCAATTGGTTAAACTTATACCCAAAAACTCGCCTGGTATCTCCCATGCCCAAAACATTCTAATTACTATTGGCAAAGTAAGGATAGCAGCAAAAATAACATTTATTTTCTGTTTTTTTTCGTCCATCGCGTGTGTATGTTCGTGTGCTTCCCATCTATTAGAATCATCAATCTCATAACCAGTACTTTTTATCACTTCTTTTATTTTATTAATATTAATCTCTTCTTCTATATATTCAATTATTGCCTTTTCGCTTGCAAAATTAATATCAACTCTCTTAATACCTTCTTGTTTTTTTAATCTATGACTAATTGTTAAGGCGCAACTTGCACAATCCATCCCTTTAATTTTAAGTGTGATTTTTGACATACTTTTATGTTAATAAAATTATGTCATCCTGAGAAAATTAAAGAGAAATCAAAGAATCTCTTTTTGTTAACAATTAACGGGGTTCTTCGCTAACGCTCAGAATGACAGAAACTTTAATATTTAGCTAATATAAGATAATTATATCACATATATCCAAAAATGTATAATATCTTTGTTTTTTATTGCTTTTGACATCCGCAACCTCCGCCAGAATTTAATTCGCAGGTCGTTATCAAACCACAACTTATACAATCACCACCGCAACCATCACTTGACGAAAAACCGCCAGGGCCATCTTGTATATCTTTAGAATTATTATTATCCACCATAACAAACCTTCCCCATACCATTCTCATCCAACAAGAAAATTTTATCTCGCTTACATTTTCCGGTGGTGTAAATTCTATTATGTTTTCCCCTAATGTCAAATCTTTTTTTATTCCCAATGACTCAATCATAATAGCATTGGTACAACCGCTCATTTGTTTCACATCAATAATCCAGCGAACCGGAATACCTTTTTTTATATACAAAACATTGGGGCTATACCCTGAATATGTCAGATCCATAAAAACCTCCTGAAAATCTTCTTGGTTATTGATCACAATATTATTAACCTTGGTGCTAGTGGTAAAACCAAGCCCAAAACTAGCCAGCCCGCGATTAGTCATAAGAATACCCAAAAATAAAACCAAAAAACCCGATATTTTAACCATTTTTTTAATATGAATAGCATTAATCGTAGAAACAGTCAGTCCAAAAAAGAACATCATGATAGCTGTGCCCAGAGCATAAATCCCAAGTGATAATGCTCCCTGAAGCGCATTTCCCGTAGTCAAAGCATAAAGTTGTACGGCCTGCAATGGCCCGCATGGCATTAGACCATTAAGTAATCCAATTAGCAAAGGCCCTTTGGATCTTTCTTGTTTTTGCCTATATAGATATCTTGCCACAAACTGCGGAGTACGAAGTTTTATCTTCTCCAAAATTTGTAAATTAAACATAAAAGATAATCCCATCAGTATCATAAAAATACTGGCAACAAGCAAAACCACTCCGGAAAAAACAGGATTAATTCCAAAAAATGACCCTAGTCCTCCTAAAATTCCGCCGATTATGGTATAGGAAATAATCCGGCCAAAATTGTATTGTAAATGAGGTATAACCTTATTTTTATTTTTAGGATGATTAGTAGAATAGGCAAGCACAAAGCCCCCGCACATTCCCACGCAGTGGAATCCGGCCAAAAGACCGATAATAAAAATAATGCTATAACCCACACCGCCATCATTTAAACGCGCCAATATTTCAACCCCCCCAAAATGGCTCACAATAAAATAACCAAAAATTACTATAATTAAAGCTAAAGAAATAAAAAATTTCACCAATTTAGAGCTTGAAGCTTTTCCACCTGAAATATTTGACTCCTCACGATTTTTATCCGCAGAATATCCTAATTTTTTTATTTCTTTTTTAATTTTATTTTCTGATATTATTTCTTCATCAAACTCAAACTTACCTATCCCCTTTTGATAGTTAATTTCTACATTTTTAACGCCTTTTAAAATATCTAATTCTGTTTCAAGCAAGGTTTTACAACTTTTACAATGCAGACCTTGTATATTTAATTTAATTTTTTTCATTTAATTAAAAATCTCTTTTCAAAAGGAGAATTTAAAGGTTAATTATTTTTATGATTACATGAAGCATCCAAACTCCAATTACAACTAAATTTAGAGGCATATTTTGAAATTTTTACAATTTCATCCAGCATTTCTTTTTTTATTTTTTTATTATTAGAATTCATATTGTTTTTAAAGCATGTCTCTAGGTGATTCTCCATTAACGCCTGCTGAGCCGCTTTCAGAAGCCCCATGCAAGCTAAATTCTGATGCATAATATCAATGCAATATTCATCTTTTTCAATCATGGCAATAATTTTTTCTATTAAGCTTTTAGCTTTTTTGTAGCTTATTAATGTTTTTTGCTTTTTGTTAATCATAAAAAATGTTTCTCTCCTATCATTCTTCGCTACACTCAGAATGATACAGTGAAATATAAATATTATTTTCATACCCCCATGGGGGGTATGGGTATATATTATCATAAATAAAAAAACAATGCAAGCGCATTGTTTCTCGATTGTTATTCTGAGCAATAGCGAAGAATCTCGTTAAATTTCTATTATCATTATTCTCGAGATTCTTCACTGCGTTCAGAATGATATTAAGGTTATTTTTATTTTATCTTAAATAGTAATCTTCCATAATCCGTGCACATTACAGTATGCTCGTACTTCCACAATATCTATCCTGGTATGAAATTCTACTTCGGCCGGTTCTCCAGGTTTTAAGAATTTTCTTCCTACCCGACCGTCCCCAGTTTTTATTTCCACCCACTCAATATAATGTACTTCTTCCATTGGATGGGGCACTGCACCGATTTTTATCTTAACACCATCTCCTCCCTTGCAAATATTTTCCGGTAATTTTTCAATGACGGGCAAATGCTTTTCCCGTCCCTCATCTTGAGTTTTTTCTTTTAAAAGTTCCATTGGCTGCCCGCAGCAAACAAGCTCGCCGGCGGCTTCATGGATAACATTCACGATATTACCACAAACATTGCATTTGTAAATTTGATTTAGCTTTGTCATATAGTTTAAATTTGTTATTTATGTTTTTAATATTGTTCACATTGCACTTGATAATAAGCCCGTGGGTGATCACAGCTTGGACATTCTTTTGGCGCTTCCGAGCCAACATGCAAATAACCGCATTCTCGGCAAATCCAAGTCGTATCTATATTTTTCTTAAAAATAGTTCCCTCTTCCAGTATCTTTAATAATTTTTGGTATCTTTCTTCGTGATGCGCTTCGGCTCTCGCAATAGATCTCATTCTGTTGGCAATCACCGGAAGCCCTTCATTATCCGCCACCTTGGCAAAATCAGGATACATCTCTGTATATTCATGATTTTCGCCTGCAATTGCCGCTTTAAGGTTTTCTTGGGTTGTACTATAAATAGTAGGTGCCCCAATCTCAACCTGAATCTCTTCATGATTTTTGCCGCTTGTCTCTTTTAACTCTTGAATATGCTCAAATAGTCTTTTGGCATGAGTTTTTTCTTGATCGGCAGTTTCCATAAAAATACTGGCAATCTGCTCAAACCCTTCTTTCTGAGCAACCTTAGCATAATAAGTATAACGATTCCTGGCTTGTGATTCGCCAATAAAAGCTTTGGTTAAATTCTTAATTGTTTCTTTCATAAATTTTAATTTAAATTAATAATAAAAATTAAGTATAATTAGCACAATACTATTATAACAAATAAATAAAAAAATAAAAATACGGTTCAAATATTCCGTATTTATACTTTTCAAGATAAACAAAAACCTATTTTCCATTTACCCAATTTATAAGCTCTTCATTTAATTTCAGGGAAAAATTTTTTTGTTTTTCTGCTAATGTGAATAAAAAATTTATCAACCGATTTTCTCCTTTTTTCGTCTCCCCTTCTTTTTCCAAAACCTTTTCCCTTGAAATAAGTTCGTTAACCGCGCTTGCACCTGCTACTCTGCCGGTTAATTCTTCTTCTTTTACCTTTACAATATTATCATTGGATTTATTTTCTAATATTTTATATCTATTTTTTAAAACATAGTCTGATTTCATTTTTTGAGTAATAGTTTTTTTGGATTTTATAATTTTTTTTTCTAATAATTCCTGATTCGCGTTTTTTAAATTCGAAGATTTATAGGTAATTTTTTGTATAGAAGATTTTGTGAGTACATCTAAAACAAAAACAAATTTACCGGTAAAAATGGGTGCAAACAAAGACATTGACAAAGAAAAAGAAAAAAGCAAAACTGCGGGCACTAAAACATTCATATAAATCGGGTGTAATTCATATTCATGTTTTTTGTTTGGAATATTATTAGCTTTTTTCAATATTTCTCGAAGCGCAATTTTTTGATTTTGAGCAGATGATCTTTTCCATTGTAAAATCAAATCTCTCTCAATATCGTTGTTTTTTTCCAATTCTATGTTTGGTAAATTTTTCAAAGCGGTATTCAGTAAAACAACAGATTTCTCTTTTTTTGGTTTTTTTATATTAAAATTATCAAATAAAAAATCCTTAAATTCGGTAATGTTTTGTTTTTTATTTTCTACCATAGCGTAGTTACAATAAAACAATCTAGATCTAAATCTAGATTGTTTTCATTATAACACAAATTTATATTTTATGTAATGTGGATAACCGCTATTCCTTCATTAATTCCCCAATTACCACTAATCTCTGCTTGGTAGAATAAATAGGATGACAAGTGAACAGGGTTATAATAGGCTCTTCTGTTGGATTTAAGATGGACAAATCGTTTGCTTCAACAATTTTTATTTCTCTGATTTTATAAAAAAGTTTTTCCTTGTTCCAAATTATTGAAATCTTATCCCCTTTTTCCAATTTATGAAAAAGATAAAAGGTTAAATTATGCGGCGGCAAGTACTTGAATCTATGGCCGGTAACAATGGTATTCCCGCCCTTGTCCGGCGTAGAACTTTCAGGCAGCCTCCATGCGCCGCGGGAAAGGCCATATTCCGCTGATTCTGATTCTACAATCGGAGCATTCACCCCTATTTTGGGAATAATAACCCTATTTGGAGAAACTGCATATTCTGATTCCGGTAAACGGTTCAAAATCTCCTCTGTTCTTTTTCTTATACTTTCAGAAATTTGAGTATCATTGTCAGCGTCATTGTTGTTTTCCTCCGAAGATTTATTTTCATTTTTCTCTATTTCTATATTTTGATTTTTATATTTAATATTATATTTTATAGTCGGATAAAATGGTAGAAATACAACATATAAAAAAATTCCAATCGCTAAAAATTCTAGCATAAAAACTAGAATTTTTAGAAATATATTAAATTGTATAAATTTATTAATCATATAGACCCCCTTTTTAATCTTATAAATCACCAAACTTCTTTTTTAGCAATGAACTTGCTCCGGTAAGTCCGATTAGAATCATTAATAATACTACAAATTCATGAACACTAAAACCTGTTTCTGGTAAAAGCTCTTCTGATAAAACCTCAATGGTCACGACCTGCAAATCTTCCGAAGCTTCAATCGTCTCATGGTTGTCAGCACTAGCCTTGGCAGTGTTGGTGTGTATGCCGGGGCCAGCATCTTCTAATACATCTGCTAAATAAGAAAATTGTTTAGTTTCACCCGCTTCTAAGTCTCCAACTTCCCATGTTCTAATATCGCCGTCAATGTCAGTATATTTAAGTCCTGATAATAATTTATCGGTTAAAACAACATTGAATGCGGTTAGATTTCCAGTATTTGAAATGGTTAAGATATATCTAATTTTTTCATCACCGCGATTATAGAAATCCTTTTCTTCCACAATGGTTTTTTCTAATTTCAAAATTGGCGCACCCTCTTCTCCTAAAACCAATATACAGGCAGTAGTGCATCCATCAGTATCATCGGTATTACCGTCATCACACTCTTCTGACGCACTCTTTACTCCGTCTCCACAATATGGCCCACTTTCTGTCTCACAAGTAGCGCTACATCCGTCACCGCTTACTCTATTGCCGTCATCACATTGTTCATTAGAATTCACATTTCCGTCTCCACAATATGGATTACCCGGAGTTCCTTCTCTGTTACAGCTGGCTGAGCAACCATCGCCGCTTATTTTATTACCGTCATCACATTCTTCTCCTGATTCTACCGTACCATTACCGCAATACGGTTCTAGTTGGCATTTATCATTGCAACCGTCGCCATTTACCAAATTTCCGTCATCACATTCTTCTTTCCAATATTTTTGTCCGTCTCCGCAAACCGGTCCGCCATGCTGTTCAATAGTACAACTAGCGCTGCAGCCGTCATCACCAACATTGTTTCCATCATCACACTCTTCTCCGGAATCTTTATGACCATCGCCACAATATGGAAGATATTTCAGGGTACAATCTTCCTGACAGCTGTAATTTTCTCCGACACCCTCATTTGCAGGATCATTATAGTCACAGGCTTCTTCGTTATTTTTTATTCCATCTCCGCAATATGGTAAGACATAATTTAAAAATATTTTAGTCACATCCGGTGTGGCATTATTCAGAGTAACATTATATTCATAATTTCCCGGAAGTGAATTTGACCAATGTCCGCCTACATTTGGAATTTCCATCACTTGATAATCACCAAACATTAAATCATCCACAGTTACGCATATTTCTTCAACATTGGTTGCGAGGCTAGTAACCACATTCCCGCCGGAATCCCTTACCTCAAACGGCCAAGGAAGCGGAGTATCAATATTCTCCTCATACTGTGTTATTGTTCCATTATCATAATACTTACAAATTTTAATAGAACCTCTTCTGGTGTTATAAAAATCAACTTTTGTTTCTTTTCCATCTTCCACTATCATTCCCGTATATTTACCACCGGCCGGACTAACTATCGTCCAATCCGGCTGCAGTGTTTCGGAAATAATATACTCTCCCTGAGTTAAATTAGGAAATACTATACATCCGTCAGCAGAAGTCTGATCTGTTTTCGGATGCCCCTGGTAACTGATAGTAATATTCCAACCGGAAACAATTTCTCTGTCGTCGGTAGTATTCATGTCTCCATCCCGATCAAACCATTTACAAGCCTTAATCCATCCTTTATCAATCGTTTCTTTGGTACAATCAGATAAACATAATTCATCTCCCATAACTATCCCATCTGTGCCGTCGCATTCCTCTCCGGCATCTTTATGTCCGTCTCCGCAATATGGAATGTATTCCCAAGTACAATTTGTCTGACAGGTATAATGCTCTCTATATGGATCACTACCATCACAAGCCTCTGTGCCATTTTTTACTCCGTCTCCACAATAAGGACCGGTTAATGTTTTTTCTGTACAAGTATTAGAGCAATATGCGCATGTTCCTCCATAAGCAGGCGTGCAGGGTATTCCATTATTCGCGCCATCATCACATTCTTCTCCGGCATCAGGAGTACCGTCTCCGCAATATGGATCATATCTTAAAGTACAATTATCTAAACAAGTATAATGTGCCGGAGCTACATATGTTGGATCTGTAGGATCACAAACCTCCGAACCGTTCACTTCTCCGTCACCACATGCCGGCGGACAATAAATATGGGTAGAGGCGCTAGTACATTGCCAACTATTATCATCACTCATGGGTCCAAACTCCTCTGCCCATACACAAGCATCATTTACGATAGTAGCCTCACAAATTGCATTTGTTTTTACACTAGTATGTATTTCAATACTGCGAGATTCTCCCGGTGTTAAAACTCCGAAATTCCATAAATTAAGCCCATTTATCGGAGCCGGATCAGAATATACAAAATTAAGGTAGCTGTCATAATATTCTTTGACCTGCACACCTTCTCCGGTGCAATTTTTAGTACCGGTATTTTTTAAAGTTAAAGTATAAATTAAATTCTCTCCCGGAGAAATAGTGTCCACATTGGCTGTTTTCTTAAAATCCAGAATACACTCATATTCACAATTATTACTACATCCGTCATTGTTTACTTTGTTTCCGTCATCACAATCCTCACCCGCGTCCTGATGTCCGTCGCCACAATATGGAACGTATTCAAGAGTACAATTAGATAAACATGTATAATGGGGTGTAACGCCGCTTGTGCCGTCGCATTGTTCCGTACCGTTTTTTACGCCATCTCCGCAATACGGACCGGTAATAGTGGTATCCTTACAAATAGATGAACAATATGTGCATGTTCCTCCATAAGCAGGCGCGCAGGGTATTCCATTATTCGCGCCATCATCACATTCCTCTCCGTTATTCTCTGTTCCATCTCCGCACCACTCTAACTCACAAGTATCTGTGCAGAATTTTCCAGCCGGAGTATCGCTGCCGTCACACTCTTCCTCCGGCCTATTTTTAATATTATCTCCGCAATATTCCAAAATACAATCCGCATTGCATTCCTGACCGGCGCCCACATTATCGTCGCCATCGCATTCTTCACTATATCCATCATCATTCGGTGCTTGCCAAATACCGTCACCGCAATATGTAAGATTGTGCAATTTACAATCAATGCACTCCTGATGAGGTCCGACATTAGCCAAACCATCGCATTCTTCTCCTACTACATTCACCTTTCCATCTCCGCAATATGGAAGATACTCCAAAGTACAATCGTCATGACATAAATAATGAGCAGGAGTTACATAATCAGGATCACTGGGATCACATTCTTCCGTGCCGTTTACTTTTCCGTCCAAACATTGAGGTGGACATTCAACTTTAGTATCCTCGGTAATACAATACCAATTTGCGGGATCATCTTCCGGCCCCCACTCCTGAGCCCAAACGCAAGCTTCGTTGGTAATAGTATAATCACAAGCAATTTCATCTTTCACTTTCATGTTAATAGCGATGTCTTCTGAAGCTCCCGGAACTATAACTCCAAAATTCCAAATATTGTCACCAATGCTGGCTAGTGGATTTGAGCTGACATAATCTGTATAATTGTCGTATTTTTCTTCTACCAAAACCCCGCTTCCGGTACAGTTTACCTCACCTATATTGGTTAGAGTTATATTATAAAAAAGATCCTCTCCGGGACCAACCGGATCAGGATCATCTATTTTTGTAAATTCCATTTTACAGCCAAATTGACAGTCTGTGTTACAGCCGTCTTTATTATCAGAGTTTCCGTCATCACAATCTTCTCCTGTGTCTACATTTCCATCTCCGCAATATGGAATAGGGGTAAGTTCGCAAACATCCGTACAGCTATAATGCTCAGGAATGCTTTCCGGAAGGTTGGGATCGCATATCTCTCCATCATCCAAAGCGCCGTTTCCGCAAAAACTACTACATTCTTCTGTTGCTTGAACACCATTAATCGGCACCAAAATTCCGGCAAGCGACATTCCAAATGACATATTAATTACCAAAACGGTCATGGTAAAAACATTAATTAATTTGAAAACTTTTTCTCTTCTTGTGATTTTATAAAAATCAGGAGAATATTGATTGTGCATAGTTTTTTTAATAAAAAAATTAAATAAATATATAAATGAAATAAGTTTCCCACAATCTTAACATATTTGACAAAAAATGTCAATATTTTTTTAATAAAAATTCTAAAAAAAAATTAACTAATATTAAATAAAAAATTAATAAAATAAAAACGGAGTTTTTAATTTCTCCGCATTTTTATTTTTTTGTGTATAAAAAACCTAATATATTTTTTTCAAAAAAAAGATAAATCTGTAAAAAATTATTAAGATTAAAGAACAAAGGGCTATAAATAAACCAAAAATTATTATTAAACAAATAGTCAAATTATAGACTCCATGAATCTTAAAAAAATCAAAAAATTTCTCTAGCGAATAAAAGGTCTTTTCTAAAAAATAAACAATATAAAGAGAAAAAGAAAACACTACAGAAGACCGATTATATGGAAAAATTTCATTTAACGCCTTAGCCTGCAAACTCCCCCCTGGTGCAATAGCTATATAATAATTTTTGTACCCGTAAAATACGCTATTATTCCAAAAATTTTCCTCAAATTCTTTTAAGTTGATTATGTCCGCCTTTTTATCGCCCGGGTCATTTATATTTAAATTTGTTATCCTCGTGCCTCTTGAAAGATGGGAAAAATAACCGCTCACAACCAACACATGTCCACATATATCCCCTCTTATATATTCTTTTACCCTTCTCCAATCAAAATTTTCACTAATCCCAAAAGCGATTATTGGTATCCCATTATCAATTAATTGCTTAATTTCCGAGAAACTCCCTTGATTTACCAGTCTTACCACAAACCCATTTTCCCCCGCCTTGTATTTAATAGCCAGGGGAGAATGTCCAAATGTATCAGAATAGAACATTTTATGATAATTACCCGGATCAACTCCGTAATATTTCATAATCATAGCCAGGCTAGTAGGCGCGCACCCTCTTTTTTTTTGTATTAAATGAGGAACTTCTAATTTTTTTGAATTATAATCTGAGTTATAATCATTAAAAGAAACGGCTCCGAATACAAAACACGGAGTCATAATGAAAAAAAGTATAAATATTAGGTGTTTTTTCACAACACACCCCCTTGTAAAAGTACTAAATTATTATTATAATAATTTTAATTTATTGCTAATTTTTACCTTTACTCGTTTTTTCCTTTTTTTATCTGGGTCATGGACGTAAGCCAAAAAATAAAAGGTCTGCGAATCTTATTAATCGGCCAATCTTCGCTTTTAAAAAGTGTTGGTTTCTCCATCTTGAAACGAGAAAGAGTTTCCATTGTGGCTTTTAGATTTAAGGGTGATAGTCTGTTATGTTCGCTTAAAAATTGTTCTTTTGTGGTCATTTATATATAAAAAAGCAACTCGAATAGCATGAGTTGCATATAGTGCTTTTAGTTAAATTTCCTGGGAAACGGAATACAGCAACCTTCTTCCCTTATTATTTATTACTCTAATTATACACCAAATATTAAAGAAGTCAACTAAAAAAGCAAATCTTTTTATTGCCAATTTTACCAGAAATACGCGCAACATTGACAAAATAATTTTTTTATGTTAGTATTAAATTGTTAGTTTAATTACTATCCACCCCAATAAAAAGGGTGACGAATATTAAAAGTGTAGAGATAAAGTCGAATTTCTACTTCTTGGTATTTATTTTATTAAAACTTATCTTTACATTTATATGCAAGGAACAATCAAAAAACTTACTGATAAAAACTTTGGTTTTATCGCTCAAGATGGTGCTGATGATTTATTTTTTCACGCCAACAATTTAGACGGAATTGATTTCGATCAATTAAGAGAAGGCGATGCGGTTACATTTGAGGTTGAAAAAACCCCAAAAGGAAATGCGGCAGTTGGTATTAAAAAAGCTTAATACTTTTTTATATAGTAAAAACAGGCTTAAATTTAAGCCTGTTTTTATTTTTACAAAAATCTAAAAAACATTTAAATCTATAGTTTACTCAAATCCAAATAATCATTAATTTTAATTTCCTGAACAAATTCTGGCATATGACTAATCAAAATCATTGCGCCCTCATATTTATTAATTGCCTTGATAATAACGGGTATATGGCGAAAATTTATGTGATTTGTGGGCTCATCAAACACCAATAGTCCCGGCTGCATTAAAACCAATCTGGCAAATGATAAGAGTCCTTTCTGTCCCTCTGAAAGATGTAATATTTTATGATTCATCAAATCTCCGGTTATTAAAAATCCAGCCGCAATAGCCCTCATTTGCTGAACATCAGTGCCTTCAGTTACAACACTTTGAAGTGAATCAAAAACAGTCTGTTCATAATCCAGGGTTGAAAAATCCTGGCTATAATAACCCACTCTAACACCATCCATGATTTTTGCACCCTCACTCTCTCCGCTAACTAGTGCTCTAAGCAGGGTGCTTTTTCCAATTCCATTTGGTCCGGATATTAATAAACGCGACCCCTTTTTTAAAACTTTTTCAACAACTTTTATAACCGGCTCGTGATTATGAATAACCTTTACCTGATTAATTGTAACTATATCCCCAAATATATCTTGAGTGGGAATTGTAAAATCCCTAATAGTTTTATCCTCTTTTCTAACTTCAATCTTATTTTCTTCAAGCTCAGTCGTTTGTTCGCTCATTTTTTTAGCCAATTTTCTCATCTTTCCACCTTTGTGAGAAAAAAAATTAACCTTTTCTTTGCGATCTTTGATTAATTTTTCCAATTGCGCATTTTTTTTGCGCTCCCTTTCAATTCGATTCTCTATTTCTTCAACTACCGAATAATAATCTCCTACATATGTTTCAATTTTTTTTGTAAATACATCTAAATATAAAACTCCATCAGTAAAACAATTCAAGAAATCAGCATCATGAGAAATCACAATTACGGTTTTTTCATACATAACCAAAAACTCTATTAAATGATCAATTCCCGCTTTGTCAAGGTTATTGGTGGGCTCATCTAGAAGCAAGATGCCCGGTTTTTGAATCAGGGCATTAGCCAAAAGCAGGCGCGCCTGCTGTCCGCCGGAAAGTTCTCCTACCGGACGATCTGTCGGTACCGCCAAATTAACAGCTTCCATTACTTTTGAAATTTCGCTTTTCAGGTTTGACGGAACAATTTCAAAAGATGAGGCAAAATATTCTTCAACAGTCTTTGAAAAATCGCTTCGCAATATCACTTGCTGAGCCGCGGCAATACTTGCTCCGTTGGTAATGGAAATTTTACCTTTTTTTGGTTTTAATTCACCTTTTATTAGAGCAAACAATGTACTTTTTCCTGCCCCATTTTGGCCCATCAATGTTATTTTTGAACCAGTGCGCACGCTAAAACTAGCCTCATTTAAAATCGGCTTTTTGTGTAAATATTCAAAAGTTACATCTTCAAACCTTAAGATTACTTCATTTGACATAATTTATTAAAAACTTAAACAAAACAATCCACAAAAGCAGATTGTTTAAAAAAACATTTGTTAAACTGATTTATCTACGCTTTTTTTTCTTGGCTTTTTCTTCAAGCATTATCCGCTTGATTTCCAGCCGTTTTGCTGTTTTATGGGAATTTGTTTTTATTTTTTTCCCAACTCCGGTAGCTCTTTTTGCCATATAATTTTATAAATTGATAAAAGTTATTTACTAATAAAATATAATGTATATACAAATCTTTGTCAAACGCTTGTATTAGTTCACCACATATTGGACAACATAGCCATTATTGATTAAATAATCCACAGGAGTCTCTAAATTTAGCCCCCAATGGAAACGTTTAGTGTTATACCAATTAATCCAATTACCCATTTTTTC
>Ga0208373_1002648_pt1 | contig 19238 bp, 15 predicted proteins | sample RifOxyC2_FD_184036 | JGI IMG/M metagenome (GOLD analysis project Ga0208373, IMG submission 184036) | Soil microbial communities from Rifle, Colorado - Rifle Oxygen_injection C2 (SPAdes) | ecosystem: Environmental > Terrestrial > Deep subsurface > Rock core/Sediment | place: Rifle, Colorado... | reverse complement strand
ACGATGCTCTAAAACATCATCCTGAACTTTTTAAAAAATATTTTGGCACAATCGTACCACCAGCCGATAATAAATTTGCCGCCCTCAATTCGGCCGCGTGGTCAGGTGGTTCCTTTATTTATATTCCCAAAGGTGTGCATATTGAATTGCCACTGCAAGCTTATTTTAGAATCAATAGTGAAAACATGGGGCAATTTGAGCGTACCTTAATTATCGCTGATGAAGGTAGTTCAGTGCACTATGTGGAAGGTTGTACCGCTCCGACTTATTCTTCCGATTCACTTCATTCCGCTGTGGTTGAAATTATTGTTAAAAAAGGAGCGCGTGTACAATATACCACTATTCAAAATTGGTCGAGCAATGTTTACAATTTAGTAACCAAACGAGCGGCGGCCTATGAAAATGCTCGCATGTATTGGTTGGATTGTAACTTAGGCTCAAAAGTTACCATGAAATATCCAAGTATTCTTTTGTGTGCTCCAGGGGCGGTCGGCGAAATTCAATCGTTGGCTTTTGCTGGTCACGGTCAACACCAAGATGCTGGTGGAAAAGTAATTCATCTGGCGTCGGACACTAGCTCTACTATTATTTCAAAATCAATTAGTAAAAAAGGCGGGCGTTCGACTTATCGCGGTTTAGTCAAAGTGGTACCTGGTGCCAAAAATGTCAAAACGCGTGTTGTTTGTGACGCTTTAATGTTGGATAAAGATTCTAGTTCTGATACTTACCCTGTGATGGATATCCGAGAACAAGATGTCTCGATTGCACACGAAGCTACGGTGGCGAAAATCGGTGAAGAAGAATTATTTTATTTGATGAGTCGTGGACTTACCGAAGAGCAAGCGGCCACTTTGATTGTAAATGGTTTTGCCAGTCCAATTGTGAAACAACTTCCGATGGAATATGCGGTAGAATTAAATCGTCTTTTGACTTTGGAAATGACTGGGTCAGTCGGATAATTTTATGCAAGAAACAAAAATTCGTTTGCTAGACACAATTCCAAATGATACAATAATATTAGAAAAAAATTCTCGTTTACTTTTGGTTGGTTTGGTCAAAAAAGGTTGGGTAGGCAAGAGGCATTTGATAATCGATGCTAAAGCCAAGGGTGCTCAATGTGAATGTATTTTTTTTATTTTAGGGCGAGACGATTCATCGTTTTCTGCAAAAATCGAAGCGATTCATCGAGCGCCGCTGACATCAATCAAAGCGCGTGTCAGAGTCGCTTTGACGGATAATGCCTCCAGTGATATCGAAGGTGTTTGGAAAGTAGAACACAAAGCGACCGGCGCTGATACTTATTTTTCGCACCACACCTTATTGTTATCCGATAAGGCACGGGTTAAAACCGCCCCCTATCTAGAAATCAGAACTGACGAAGTGAAAGCGGGGCACGCCGCTAGCATTGGCAAAGTAGATGAAGATGCTTTATTTTATCTGCTCTCTCGTGGTTTGTCTCAAAAAGATGCCCGCACATTATTGGTGGAAGGTTTTTTTGAAACAGAAATGACTAATATTCCAGATGAAAAAATAACCAGCACAATTCGTACATCAATTATTTCATTTCTTTCTAAAAACAAAAATGAAAAATAATATTTTAAAACAATTTCCAATTTTAAAAAGAAAAATTAACGGAAAATCGTTGGTCTATTTGGATAATGCTTCAACTAGTCAAAAACCGTTGGTGGTTTTGCAGGCATTACAAAAATATTATTCTACTACAAATGCCAATGTGCATCGTGGTATTCACACACTCTCAGAAGAGGCGACCGAGCAGTTTGAAAATGTACGCGCTAAAGTAGCTAAATTCATAAATGCCAAAACCGAAGAAATAGTTTTTACCAAAAATGCAACAGAATCGTTAAATTGCGTGGCCGTGTCTTGGGGTAGATTACATATAAAAAAAGATGACGAAATTATTGTGAGTGGTTTGGAACATCATGCTAATCTCGTGCCATGGCAAGAATTGGCTAAAGAAAAAAAAGCAAAATTAAAAATTATTCCACTGACCAAAGATTATCTGTTGGATATCAAAGCTTACGAATTTTTGCTTTCCAAAAAAACCAAATTAGTTTGTATTACTGCTCAATCCAATGTGACCGGTTCGCTTGTGCCTGTAAAAAAAATAGTTTCTTTGGCTCATAAATTTGGCGCCAAAGTTGTAGTAGATGGTGCCCAAAGTGTTGGCCATAGAGTGACTGATGTCAAAAATTCTGATTGTGATTTTTTGGCTTTTTCCGCTCACAAAATGTTGGGTCCAACTGGTGTGGGTGTATTGTATATCAAACGAGCTTTGATGGATGAAATGACACCGTATATGTATGGTGGGGATATGGTGGAAACCGTGGGGCAAGAAGAGGCAACCTACCATCGTGGTTATATGAAATTTGAAGCTGGTACACCAAATATTGCCGATGTGATTGCGTTTGGTAGTGCTTTGGATTATCTGACTTCCGTTGGGTTAGATGTTATCACTGCTCATGATAAAGAGTTGTTGGCTTATGCGAAACAATGTTTTTCAAAATATTCTGCGGTCAAGATTTTTTCACCTGCCAAAATAGAACATTGCGGTGGGGTATTATCATTTACTATCGATGGTGTTCACCCGCATGACATCGCCACGATTTTTGATCAAGAGGGGGTAGCGATTCGTTCTGGTCTACATTGTGCCGAACCACTAGTACGACGCTTGGGTGTTTCTACGACCGCACGCATGAGTTTTTATTTGTATAACACCAAGCACGATGTCGATGTCGCCGAAAAAGCTTTAAAGAAAGTTTTTGCAATTTTTAAAATTAAAAATTAGCATGGATCTTTATACCGAAACAATTCTCGATCATTACCAAAACCCGCATCATGTCGGGGAGCTTGTTGATCATAGTGTACGAGTTGTTGAACACAATCCAGTTTGTGGCGATAAAATCCAATTAGACTTGATAATTAAAAATGGTGCAGTTAGCGATTTGGCTTTTGTGGGTGATGGCTGTGCGATTAGTCAGGCGGCGATGTCGTTACTAACCGACGAAGTAAAAGGAAAAAAAATTTCCGTTTTAAAAAAAATGGTACCTGCCAAAATTTATGATTTATTGCATGTGCCGATTAGTCCTGGTCGAGTAAAGTGCGCTTTACTTGGTTATGTGGCCTTGGAAAATGCATTAAAATCAGTGAAGAAAAAATAATTTTGAATTATGACTATTAAAAAAGATGCAGTCGTGGAAACAGTTGAACAAAAAAAAGAATTACCAATTCCAAAAAAACAAAGAACCCAACCGTACTGGGCATTGCTCAATACTGTCTTGGATCCAGAACTTGGAATCGGGGTGGTGGATTTGGGTTTGATTTATGATGTCGAAGAAAAAGATGGACATATCACGGTCACCATGACCTTGACTAGTATGGGTTGTCCAGTCGGTCCAAGTTTGATGCGTTCGGTACAGACGGAAATGGAGCGCTATTTGGGGTCAGAAGATGTGACCGTCAATTTGGTTTGGGAGCCAGTTTGGAGTCGCCAGATGATTGATGAGGATGTGCGCGCCATGCTTTTTGATTAATATTACAATATACTTTTTTTGTTTATAGTTTTGCTGTATAATAGAAACGTTATATTCTAATATGATAAATTCCAATACTAATTTTTCTTTACCTCTAAAAGATTCCAGTGATGATTTTTCAATCCTCGCTGATTTTATGAAAAACGGTGGCGATACGAGTGGCTCGGTGGTACCAGAAGGCCAACTGGCTATTGATGTCGTTCAGAATCAAGAAGAGGTAATTGTGATTGCACCGATGGCGGGGTGTCGAAGTGAAAATTTAGAATTGCATTTACACAATGATGTATTGACGATTCGTGGAGAACGCAAGTCACCATTTGATCAGGAAGTAGATTATTTTTATAAAGAATGTTATTGGGGAAAGTTTTCTCGAACAATTGTTTTACCGGTGGAAGTAAAGATAGAAATGGCTCGAGCTGAATTTAAAAATGGTATTTTGACAGTTGCTTTGCCAAAAACAAAAGTAGATGGTAATATTCCAATCATCATCGTTGAAGATTAATTATGAATGAGATTAATTTAAAAAATTTGCCAGAAGAATTGGGAATTGAGAAGCATATTAAACCGTGGTTAAAAATAACTTTAACGGTTTCTTTGGTTTTGTTGGTGATTGCTGGCGTGATGTTTGGTGGCGCTAGTTGGTATGTGAAATCTTATCAAGACAAAATCTTTCCAGGAGTTTACGCCGGGCATTATCATTTAGGAAAAATGTCTCGCGATGATTTGAATAATTTTATAGAAACTACCAATAATCGTTTGGCAAAAGAAGGGTTAAATTTAGAAGCCGACGTTAACGGTAAAAAAACGGCCATTAAAATAAACACGGTTTCATTGGGAGAAAATTCCACCGAATTGGTTAGCCTCGATAGTTATACTTTGTGGCAAAATGCTTATGCGACAGGTCGTACTGGTAATTGGGCGGTACGTTTATTTGCACCATGGTATTTTAGATTCAACAATCAAGATCTGACAGTGTTAGTTAAAACAGATTGGGTTAACTTATTGGAAAGTTTAAAGGATAGTCTTTCAAAATTAGCAGATGCACCTCGTGATGCTGGGGTAAAAATTACTGATTTTACTTCCGCTAGTTATAGTGTTGTGCCTGAAAGTGCCGGATTAATTTTTAAATATGAAGATATAATCAAACAAATTCAAGATAATTTGGGTGAATTATATTTAGGTAATATTGCAATTACCGCCGAGCAATTTGATCCTATTATAAAAACAGCCGAAGTGGTAAAAGCCGCGGAAAATCTTCCTAGTTTTTTGAGTTATGGTGATATTGGTTTGAATTATATCGATCCTCAAACAAAAGTTCGTCGTGATTGGAATTTATCAGTTGGTCAATATTCTGAGTGGTTGGAGGTTCAAATGGATGAAAATAATGTACCAATTTTTGTATTAAGTCACGAGAAAGCCAAGACTTATTTGGAGGGTTTGCGTTATTTGGTAGACAAGATTCCTATGGACGCTAAGTTTGCAATCACTACTGGCACTAATGAGGGTAAAGTCAAAGAATTTCAAGCTAGCCAAACTGGGTTGACATTAAATGTTGAAAAAACACTTCAAGATTTGGATGTTGCTTTTAAACAAAGAAATTATCATCCTTCAGAAGTTATTAAAACAATTAGTTTGGTTGTCGATGCGGCTGAGCCAGTAGTTAAAACAGCGGATGTAAATAACTTGGGAATCGAAGGCATTATTGGAGTAGGTTACTCCACTTTTAAAGAAAGTCACAGTAATCGAATTAAAAATATTGCCCATGCGGTCGAAAGATTGAATGGAACGTTAATTAAACCAGGTGAAATATTTTCGGCAAATAAAGCCGCCGGACCGTTTACGGCTGAAAATGGATTTTTACCAGAAGCGGTTATCAAAGGTACGGAGATTAAAAATGAAATTGGTGGCGGTATGTGTCAAATTGGAACGACGTTATTTCGCATGGCGATGAATTCTGGTATGGATATTACTCAACGTCGCAATCATTCTTTGGTTGTTAGTTATTATGCTGACCCAGTCAATGGTAACCCAGGGACGGACGCTACACTATACGAACCAATGTTGGATTTAAAATTTTCAAATGACACTGGTAATTATTTATTATTGCAAACTGATATTGATCATAAAAAACAACTACTTACATTTACTCTTTGGGGTAAACCAGATGGTCGTAAAGGTTCATATACACATCCTTTAGTGACGAAATGGATTCCATACGGTCCACAACAAGATGTAAAAACTGATAAAGTTAAACCGGGCGTAATAAAATGCCAGGCTCCGTTTAAAGGAGCAGTAGCTAGTTTTGTTTATACACGCTATACACCAAGTGGCGAAAAGATTGAGCGAGTATTTGATAGCTATTATCGACCGTTACCAAAGATTTGTATGATTGGGGTTGACCCAGCGACACTGTGTAAACCAGGGGAGGTATGCGAGGCTTTGCCAGTGGTCAACGTAGATACGTTAGAACCACTGCCAACAATTTCTGCACCAACTGCGGATACGACTACAACAAATTAAATAAATAAAAAACCCCGACTATATAAGTCGGGGCTTTGATTTTTGTTGGGGAATTGAATCCCCGGAAACCGCACCCAAGAAGATGTATCGGTGGAGAAGATTAGCCGAAGCCAGTTCTATCCGTCAACACATCTCCATGCTTGTAGTGGATACGGGTCGGTGCTTATTATTTCTTACTTGATCTGATAACATGCACTGACCTGGATCCAATTGTCTGTGGTTATTTTAGATTGTATGAACACCGATTTGTTGTTGCTAATTTCTTAGTCAACTGATGAGTATACCACATATCGAAGGTTTTGTCAAGGGCTTTGGGGGAAAAAATAAAAAAACCGCTTTCTTTAGCGGTTTTTTGAATATTTTAAAGTGATTGTTTAACCGACAATCTTGTCGACTAGGCCATAAGCGATAGCTTCTTTGGCTGTCATAAAATTGTCACGGTCGGTATCTTTTTCAATAGTTTCAATGTTTTGGCCTGTATGATCAGCCAAAATTGTGTTCAATTGCTTCTTCATACGCAAAATATGCTCAGCATGAATCTTGATATCCGAAGCCTGGCCTTCCATGCCACCCATCACTTGATGAATCATCACTTCAGCATTTGGGAGAATCAGACGTTTGCCCTTGGCACCAGAAGCCAATAGTACAGCCGCCATACTAGCCGCCATGCCCACACAGATTGTAGAGACATCGGATTTAATATATTTCATGGTGTCGTAGATGGCCATACCAGCCGTCACGGATCCGCCTGGAGAATTAATGTAGATTTTGATATCCGTTTCAGGGCTTTGATTTTCCAAAAATAAAAGCTGGGCAATAATAATATTGGCCACATGGTCATCGATAGCTTGACCCAAGAAAATAATACGATCAATAAGCAATCGAGAATAAATATCGTAGGCGCGTTCACCGTAGCTAGTTTTTTCAATAACGGTTGGGATGAGAATTTGGGATTTAATGTCAGAATTCATAGCTATTCTTAATAATTATTTTTTAATATTGAACAAGGGTGAGTTCATAGTTAAAAAATTATTACTAGTAAACTATTGTGATATTTTACTACTAATATTGTTGTAAGTCAAAACTGTCGTCTCAGTTGTAGGGGAACAACTGAGCGATGGAGATGAAGGCTCGCGCCTCGTTCCACACACTCAAGTTGTGCCGTTTCCCTACAAGCCTGTCTTTTTCCCCCTACGAGAAAAGCATATACAGTCCGTACATCATCAGCGACACGATGCCGCCGATTTCCACGAACTTGACCATTCGGGGTGGGACAAACGAGATGCCCCACACTGTGAGTCCCGTCACCGCGACCAGCGCACTGGCTGACCCGATGAAAACCGCCAAACGCTGGCTGGCATTTGCCACCGCCGCACCGGCCGTGAAGATTTGGGTTTTGTCTCCCAGCTCTGCCAGGAGCACCAATCCAAATTGGCCCCAAAAGAGTTTCCAGCCAATTTTCGCCGTGTGCTCGTTGTCATCCTCCTCCTCAGTCTCCTTGAACATCTTGTTGATCAAATAGACACTGTAGGTGATAAGACCAAGACCGCCGAGCTTTTGGATGATCGGCAATGCCGATGCCGGGATAAACCCAGCCCCGAACGTCGTCAGCCCAGACACGCAGATCAGCGCCAGCGAACTGCCGGCGAAGATCCACCAAGTCTGGCCGCGATTGGCCAAGGCTCCTGTCCCGGCAGCGGCCTGGGTTTTGTCTCCAAGTTCGCCGACGAACACGATAACAAAGGTTGCAAGCACCACATTCAGCCAGTCTATCATTTTGCGCCTCCTAGGCGGGTTTGTAAGTTGCCCAGGAGAAACCGCTCTCATGGAAACAATAATCTTTTAGTAAAAATTACTATTTCCATGAGAGTAGATTGTGAAAGATAAAATCCGTAGTTATTTATAGTGTTATGATTTTTTCCAATGTTTCTTCAATAGTGCCAGTAGTAGTAAACCCAGCCGCTTTTTTATGTCCACCACCACCAAGTTTTTTAGCCAAAGCCGAGACATCAACATCGTCTTTGGTCGTACGAAAACTACCTTTGATTTTTCCTTCTTGTGTTTCTTTCAAAATCAAAGCCATTTTACCTTCATCTAAATTGTTTAAAAAATTGGCAATGCCTTCACTGTCCGTTTCACTTATTTTATGTTTGGATAAATCAGCTTGAGTAATATAAGTATAAACCATATCTAATCCAACATGTTTGTTCAGGCGGTTTAGCACGTCACCCCAGAGACGAAGTAAATTTATTGATTTGTTACGCACTACCTGTTCATTAATCATATTCAAATTGCCACCTCGACGAATCAAATCGCCAGCCGCAGAAATAGCCGTATCACTAGTAGCCGAGTTGGTGAAATTGTCCGTGTCCGTAATAATACCAGTCAAAAGGGACGTCGCCATACGGTGGCTGATATGAGCTTGGACATGTCTTAAAAAATGATAAACCACTTCGGCGGTGGAACTAGCGGTGGAAATTACCAAATTATGGTGGCCATATTTTTGATTAGTGTGATGGTGGTCGATGTTGATAATTTCAGCGGAATGGTCTTTTACAAAATTATGAATACCGGCATATTGCAAATCACCAGAATCTAGAACTACAATAGTATCAAGTTCGGGATTAGCAAAAATCTCCGGATTAGTTTGGAGCTTTTCACTATGTGGTAAAAAAGCCAAGCGTGGATTCAGAGGAGTAAGACAAAAAATTTCAGTTTTTAAACCAATTTTATCTAGATGTTCAAAAAGCGCGCAGGCGGATCCTAGAGCATCGCCGTCCGCATTTTGATGGGCGACGATGACGATGGCGCGAGCACGTTTGAGACGGTCGTAAATTTGTAAAGTTATTTTGCGCATTAAAAATTTTAAGAACAGGGGAGATTATCATACAAATAGCGGGTTGTCAACAGTTGCGCCCCAAACAGATTTTTGGTACAATAGGTCACAATTGCCTTATGTATTTGAAACGATTGGAAATTCAAGGGTTTAAATCTTTTGCCACTAAAACAGTGTTGGATTTTTTGCCGCCTCAAAACGGTCGTTTTAGTATCACTGCCGTGGTTGGTCCAAATGGTTCTGGCAAGTCCAATGTAGTGGATGCTTTGCGCTGGGTAATGGGTGAACAGAGTATCAAAACCTTGCGAGGCAAAAAAAGTGAAGATATTATTTTTGGTGGTTCGGAGTCCAAAGGCCAGTTGGGAGCTTGTGAAGTCTCGATGATTTTGGACAATAGTGACGACCGCGTCCAAATTGATTTGCCTGAAATTGTGATTACCCGTCGTTTATATCGAAGTGGTGAAGGTGAATATACTATCAATAATAATCCAGTGCGTTTGCTCGATATTCATTTGTTGTTGGCCAAAGCACAGTTTGGTCAGCATTCATATAGTATCGTCGGACAGGGGACAATCGACCGTTTGTTGGTAGTTAGTCCAGCGGAACGCAAAGATTTTTTGGATGAAGCCTCGGGTATCAAAGAACATCAAATCAAACAACATCAGGCCAATTTGAAATTAGCACGAACAGCGGAAAATATGTCGCAGGTGGATGTGTTGCTCAAAGAAGTTGAGCCACGTTTGCGTATGTTGTCCAAACAAGTGCGCAAATTGGAACAACGCCAAGAAGTAGAGATAAATTTACGCGAAACTCAAGAAAAATATTACGGCTCATTGTATGGTTCCAATAAAAAGGAAATGGATCGTTTGGAGTTGGAAGTAAACAATTTGGATGCGCAATATAAAATTACTTTTAAAGAATTGGAAGATACTCAACTTGAATTATCCGAATTGGCACGCAGTGAAAGTCGCCAAGAAGTGTTTGTGAAATTACAAGAAAAATATCAGGCGGTTATCAAAATTAAAAATGAATGGGAGAGACAACTCGCGGTAATTTCTGGAAAAATTCAAAATGCTTATAGTGATTTGGGAAAACAAAATATCGGTTGGTTGGAAAAGAAAGTAGATGAATTGAAAATGGTAGGTGAACAGTTTGTTCAAGAACAAAATAAATTAGAAAATGAATTGGCTAAAGCGGAAAAATTATTGATTGAAAACAATACTAACGTAGCCGAATTATCGCGCGACAAAACTCAGGCGGCGGTACGTTTGTCTCAGTTGCAAGTAAAACAATATGAACAAAAATCCGAGCGTCAATATCTGGAATTTAGTGGTTTGACCGCTGTCAAAGCCGTATTAGAAAATAAAAATCGCTTGGGCAAGGTTCATGGTTTAGTGGCTGAATTGGGAGAAGTGGAAAATGATTATCGTACCGCGTTGGAAGTGGCTGCTGGCCAACATTTATCATCCTTGGTGGTTGCTGATGAAGGTGTGGCACGAGCGGCTATTGAATTTTTGCGTGAACAGAAAATGGGAGTGGCTACTTTTTTACCAAACAATAAAATTTTTGGACGGGATGTAGGCAGTGATATTCGTGCGTTATTAAATGAAGATGGTGTGATTGGACTCGCGATTGATTTGGTAAAATTTGATGAAAAATTTCGTAATATTTTTTCTTTTGTTTTTGGTGATACAGTCATCGTAAAAAGTTTGGCCGTGGCGCAAAGTATTGGGATTGGGCGTGCGCGTATGGTGACTCTGGATGGTGATGTTGCCGAACGTCGCGGTGTTATGAAGGGTGGCTGGCGCGGTCAAAAAAGAATGCACTTGAGTTTTTCAGGACGCACGATTTTTTCTGATGGCGAAGGTCAAAATTATCAAGAAGAATTAATCAGACAAGAAAGTAGTTTCAAAGATTTTGAAATGAAATTGGATCAGGCCAAAACTTCAGCTTTGTTGGCTCAAATGAGTAAAGAACAATTATTGGGTAAATTGGAATCGGTGCAAGCAGATCAGAAAAAGAATCAAGATGAAATGTCTGGCATGGAGCGAGAGTTGAATTTCTTGCAAATGAGTCCAGAAGAATATGGTGTGCATTTGACTGAGTTAGAAAAAGAAAAAGAAAAAATAAAATTAGAAATTGTCGGTACGGAATCCGAGAGCGACAAAATTGCGCTAGAGATAAAGCAATTCAACGATAGTGAAGAAATCAAAAAACAACGCGTGTTTGGTTTGCAAGAATCCATGCAAAAAAAACAATTGGAAGTAAATGGAATTTTGTCTACTCGAAACGAACACAAAATCTCTCTGGCCAAATTGGAAACAAAAAATGAAGATCTATCCAATGAGGTCAGTGGTGAAATGAGTGTATCGTTGGCTGCACTGGCGGAACGTGCTTATATGATATTATCTCAATCGGAGTTGGAAATTGCCGCCGCTGATATTCAAAAATTAAAATATCAATTGAGCTTGATTGGTGGTATCGACGACGATGTTATTAAAGAATATGAAACTACCAAAGAACGCTACGATTTCTTAAGTAATCAATTAAAAGATTTGACAACTGCAACTGACGATCTTTCCAAAATGATTGATGAGCTCGCCGAGATAATGAAGAAAAAACGTTCGACCGCTTTCAAACAAATTCGCAAAGAGTTCGATCGTTATTTCAAAATTTTATTTAATGGCGGTAGTGCACAACTGGAAGAAATTTACGGAGAAAAAGAAGAGGATGAATTATTGGCGGAAGAAATGGCGATGGCTGAAGGTGTCACAGAAGCGTTGGAAGCGATAAAACCAGTAACCAAAAAACGTGATAAAATTTTAACCGGTATTGATATTGCGGTAAATCCACCTGGCAAAAAAATAAAAAATATTAGTTCGCTTTCTGGTGGTGAACGTACACTCACTTCCATTGCTTTGATCTGCGCTATTTTAAATTGTAACCCATCACCATTTGTGGTTATGGACGAAGTTGAAGCGGCATTGGATGAAACCAACACTTTGCGTTTTGCCAATATTATGAGTGAATTAGCCACAAAATCTCAATTTATTATTATTACCCACAACCGTGTGACGATGCACAGTGCCGACGCTCTTTATGGTGTAACTATGGGTGGCGAAGGAATTTCCAAGCTATTAAGTGTGAATATTGGAGAAGTTGGTCGTTATGAAGACAAACCAAAAACTGAAGTAAACGGGGCAGACATTGACAAAATCAGCTAAATACAATATAATAATGTTGCTCTAAAATTCTCTGTGATTTCACAACCCACAGGGAGACCATTTTAAAAATTAAAAAAAATTATGTTAGCTATTCGATTACAACGTGTTGGAAAAAAGAAATTTGCTACTTACCGTATCGTAGTTTCTGAAAAAGCTCGCGATACACAAGGCAATCATTTGGAACAGGTTGGTACATACAATCCACATGCAAAAGAAAATCAATTTGCCCCAGTGGTAGAAAGATTGCTTTACTGGATTAGTAAAGGTGCGGTGCCTTCAGAAACAATTCATAATTTGTTGGTAACCAACAAAATTATCGAAGGAAAGAAAAAGAAATCTGTATTTGTAAGTAAAAAACGTGCAGCTAAATTGGCAGAAAAAAAGAAGGTTGCATAATAGTTGACGAGCTCTTCGTAAAAATGATAAAATGAAGACACAGAGCTGGTGGTAAACTCCACACGTCGACAGACTGTTGAAATGAAAAAAATAATGATAATACTATGGAAGCAGATCAGATGTTTGTAGAAGCACTCGTGAAAGCGATTGTGAACAACCCAGACAAAGTAAAAACAGACCGCACTATCGATGAACGCGGTGTATTGATTACTTTGGATGTTGATCCAGCAGACATGGGCTATGTCATCGGACGCGGCGGTCAAACCGCTCGTTCAATCCGTACCTTGCTCAAGATCGTAGGCGCTAAGCACAATGCTCGCGTAAACCTAAAGATCAACGAGCCGGTCGGTGGTCGCGGTCCTCGCCCAATAGTGGCAGCGAGTGTAGCGCAACCAGTTGACACTAGTGCTGTGGATGATTTGGGAATCTAATTGAAATTTAAAAACCGTCTCAATAGTTGAGGCGGTTTTTTTGCTTTTATCCACAGTTACATAGGTAGTGAATGGCTAAAATTAAACTTGTTATTTTTTAAATAATGCAGTATACTGAATTTGTAATATATCTTTTTGTCGAAATTTGTTACGAATTTTTTATTAATATTAATTATTCTAATTATTTTTATTCAATACCTATGAATACAAACACTTCATCATGGGGCAAAAGCAAACTGGTTCTACTGGGATCTATCATGTTTTTGTCTTCATTTTTCTTTGGCGGACAGGCGAATGCGGCATTCTGTTTTTGGACAGCTACTGGTACATCCGCTGTAAACTTTAGTAGTACAACTGTATGGAAAGATGCCGGCGGAACTACTTGTGATCCATCTGCTAACACCGCAACTTTTCAAGGTGCTTCATCTACCACAAACATTGATTTTGATGTTTCAACAACTACACAAGGAATATATATCGACTCAGCGTATACTGGAGTTATTTCAGTAAGTTCTAGTGTAACTGTAACTTCTACTGGAGCAGTTTTTGCACAAGGAGGTACAGCTGGCGTATTTAATGTTGCTTCTGGTGGTACTTTGGTAGTTAATAGTGATGTTAACGTATCCTCGACAGCTAGCTTTCTGGTGGATGGTACACTCAAAGTAGGTGGAAATCTTATCGTGACTAGTACTTTATTATCTACTTCAGGTACAGTCACATTTACTAGTTCTACAGCACAAAGTATTAGCGGTCCTGGAAGTATTACCTTTTATGTCTTAAATGTTACCAGTGGTGCTAATACAGTAACTGCTGGTTCGTCTGTAACATCAACAGGTGGCATTACGGTAGCAAGCGGAAATATCTTTGCCTTGGGTGCAAACAATCTGGTTGTTAGTAGTAGTATTAATAATAGTGGTGTTATTACTCAATCTTCAGCCGGTACTGTTACTATGAGTGGCACTGGAAATTTGGGAGGAACTGGTAATACAACCCTTTTTAATCTAGTTATCAACGGTACTACCACTTTTTCAAACACCGTTACTACTACAAATATATTAACAATTAATAGTGGTAAAGTTTTAAATGCTGGTACTAGTACTATAGTTTTAACTTCCACATCAATACCATTTGTTGTAAATGGAACTTTCACGTATGCATCTTCGACGGTTATTTATTCTGGTGTTGGCGGAACTTATATTTCTGCAACAAGTTCATATTATAATCTGACAATCAATTCAACCGACGCTGGTGTTACTAGTCTTACTGCAAGTGTCTATGTTTATGGTATCTTTACGATTAATAATGGTGCCGCATTCTATGGTGGTTCAAATGACATTCGATTGTATAGTACTGGCACTCCATTTGTAAATAACGGTACATTTACCATTGCATACAGTATGGTATCATATCGTGGTAGTACTGCTAATATCACTGCGGGTACATATTTTAATCTGTATATTGATGCAGGTAGTACCTCAACTTTGGCTGGTAATGTGACTTCTACAAACTATCTTTGGATTTCATCTGGTGCTAGTTTAAACGCAGGTTCTGCAACGATACGATTGACTGGTGCGGGTGGTGCGGCAACTGTTTTTTATCCATATGGTACGTTTAATGCAGGAACATCAGAAGTGATAATTTCGAATGCCGTTTCTTCTACGTTTAGAAGTGCAAGTTTTTATAATTTAACTCTAGGAACTGGAAATTACACACTTGCAAGTAATACTATTTATGCCGCAACTACAACAAATTCATTTACAAACAACGGAACTCTAACTTTGACAGGCGTTGATTTAATTGTAACTGGTGATTTGTATAATAACGGAACAACTACATATTCAAGCACAGGAAAATTAAAAAAAGCAGCTACGGGCGGTTTGACCGATACGTCATTTACTAGCGGATCGACTAATGGTACTGGAAATAGCGTTACGGTCTCAGTTACTGACCCGGCTTCAAATATGAATGCGTCTACAATTGAAACAAAATCTATCAGTTTGTTTGCAAATACTTACAGTGATTCAGAATCAGTTACTTTGACTGAAACTGGAGCTGGGACAGGTATTTTTTCCGGATCAATTCCATTTAATATTACTAATGGAGCTACCTCAAATAGTAAAATGGACGTATCTGGAAATGGTTCTTTAACATTAACATATAGTAATGATTACGGTTTCTTAACTGGTAGTGGTACATCTGCTTCATTTACAGGATCAATCTTTTCTTCCGGTGGCACTGGTGGCGGCGGCGGTTCAGCTCCAGCTGTCACTTCTGCGACAGCGGCAGTCTCTGTCTCTACTGGAGCTCAAACCACATCACAAATCGTCAGTTTGAATCTTTCAGCTACCAACGTTACACAAATGGCAATCTCCGAAGATCCAGGTTTTGCTGGTGCAAGTTGGGACACATATGCTCCAACAAAATCATTTACCTTGTCTAGTGGTGTTGGTGAAAAAACAATTTATGTGAAATTCCGTTCAGCTTCTGGTGGTGTCACTCCAGTATACACAGTTAAAATCACCCTCAAAGACGGATACGTCGCTGCTCCAACTCTTCCTTCTGTAACTGGTGAAACCAGCTGTGAAGTATTAGTAGCCGGTGATATGGTAAAATCCAAAGTATCTCCAATAATCTATGCGGTAAACGCTGACAAAACAAAATCATATTTCCCACAAGGTGATATCTATAAATCATGGACATCAGACAACAAATATTCTTATAAACTTGTAAACCAAAGCTGTATATCCGCTTTGAAATCTAGTACAGCAGTAATGCCTCGTCCAGGTACATATTTGGTCAAAGAACAAGCTTCGGATGTAGTATACGCTGTATTACCAGGCAACAAATTAGTTGCAGTTTCTGCTGAAGTTGCCACTGCCCTATACGGTTCTAAATACTTGTTGATGCCAGCCAAAAATGGTCACACTATCACTATGAACGACCCATCTTGGACATTCTACCAACAATTACAGCCAGCTGTTGCTCCAGCCAAAATGACTGAAAAAGCTCCAGTAGAAGGTGCATTGGTAAAAGTTGGTTCAACATACTATGTAATTGGTGCCAACAAGACTTTAAATGAAGTCACTACCAACGGACTAAAGACAAACCGCTTCCAAACTAAATTTGCTCACACTTTAACTTCTACCGCCGGTTATACTGTCGGAACTGTCAAAGTTGAAGCAGAGGATATGGAAATGTCTGATCGCACTCAAAGTTTAAAAAAGATGATGGTGCAATAATTTAATTAGTTAAATTCATTAGAAGAGCGTCGGCCATTTGGTCGGCGCTCTTGTTTTTTACCAATTTTTCGAGTACAATTCACTTTATGAAATTTAATATTTTGACACTTTTTCCAGATATCATCCACGATTATGCTCAAGCGAGTATTCTTGGTCGTGGTCAAAAAAATGGCCAGATTGAAATTCTGGCTCACAATTTTCGTGATTTCACTTTGGACAAACAACACCATGTCGATGACAAACCATATGGTGGGGGAGCAGGAATGGTGCTTCAGGTAGAACCAATCTATCGTTGTTTGGAAGATTTAGGATTGGTTAAAAATGGTAAAAAAATTAAACAGCCAAAAACAAAAATAATTATCATGGATCCAGATGGAAAAAAGTTTGATCAAAAAATGGCCAAACAATTTTCTAACCTTGAAAACCTAATAATTATTTGTGGACGCTACGAAGGTTTCGATGAGCGAATTTATAAATTCGTGGATGAAAAAGTTTCGGTAGGAGACTATGTCCTAGCCGGTGGTGAATTACCAGCCTTGACCATTACCGAGGCCACAGCGCGTCTAATACCGGGGGTTTTAGGGAATCAGGAATCATTAGTCGAAGAAACCTTCGTGCAAGGAGCGCTTGAATGCCCACAATATACCAGACCTGAAGACTTTATGGGGCTCAAAGTTCCAAAAATTTTATTGTCTGGAGATCATAAAAAAATAAAGGAATGGAGAGAAAAAAATACCAAAAGACCAGATTAAAAGTATTTTAAATTCTATCCACAACCCAGCCACATTTACGCTCTTGACAGTACATAACCTCTATGCTATTATGTAAAAGCTTTAAGAGAAACCAGCAGTTAAAAGTTCCTCAAAATCAAATCATTTTTCTAAGTCGAACAAGTTCGCTTGCGATGAAACTGGAAAGAGAAAAGAGTAAGTCAGAATGGCTTCCTCTTTTTTCTTTCAACAGTTCTGCTTATCTAGCAGATGAGGAAGAAAATGAACCTTGACAATACAAACGTGACAAAGACCATATGATATACAATTTAATTTGTATAAAGTTAAACTGTCTATTCAACAACAAATATATTAAATAGTTCGGATTTATTTCCGAGCTACTTCATTCTCTTTTATTAAGAGTTTGATCCTAGCTCAGGATGAACGCTGGCGGCGTGTTTAAGGCATGCAAGTCGAACGAAGTACTCTCGCAAGAGAATTACTAGTGGCAAACGGGTGAGTAACACATTGGTAACCTACCTTCAAGACGGGGATAGCTCGCCGAAAGGCGAATTAATACTCGATGGTAATACGGGGACGTAAGTTCTTGTATTTAAAGATTTATCGCTTGAAGAGGGGCCTATGTCTGATTAGCTAGTTGGCGGAGTAAAAGCCCACCAAGGCTATGATCAGTAGCAGGCGTGAGAGCGTGACCTGCCTCACTGGGACTGAGACACTGCCCAGACATCTACGGATGGCTGCAGTCAAGAATATTCCTCAATGGACGAAAGTCTGAAGGAGCGACGCCGCGTGTAGGATGAAGGTCTTCGGATCGTAAACTACTTTTATGTGGGAAGAATTTGTGACGGTACCACACGAATAAGAGGTTGCTAACTCTGTGCCAGCAGCAGCGGTAATACAGAGACCTCAAGCGTTATCCGGAATTATTGGGCGTAAAGCGTCCGCAGGTGGTTTGGTAAGTCAGAAGTCAAAACTTCGCGCTCAACGCGAAGGTTGCTTTTGAAACTGCCATTCTAGAGTATGGGAGAGGTAAGCAGAATTCTCGGTGTAGTCGTAATAAGCGTTGATATCGAGAAGAATACCAAATGCGAAGGCAGCTTACTGGAACATTACTGACACTCATGGACGAAAGCGTGGGGAGCAAACAGGATTAGATACCCTGGTAGTCCACGCCCTAAACGATGTGCACTAGGTATTGGCAGTATCGACCCTGTCAGTGCCGTTTAAAAAAGCTAACGCGTTAAGTGCACCGCCTGGGGAGTACGATCGCAAGATTAAAACTCAAAGGAATAGACGGGGACCCGCACAAGCGGTGGATTATGTGGTTTAATTCGATAATAAACGGGGAACCTTACCTGGGCTCAACTACTAGCTGCATATGACCGGAAACGGACATAGCCTTCGAGGGTGCTAGATAGGTGCTGCATGGTTGCCGTCAGCTCGTGCCGTGAGGTGTACCATTAAGTTGGGAAACGAGCGCAACCCACGCCTTGTGTTAAATGTACACAAGGGACCGCCCCGCACTGTAAACAGAAAGAAATTTGTGTTTAGAGTGCGGGGAGGAAGGAGTGGACGACGTCAAATCAGCATGGCTCTTACGTCCAGGGCTACACACATAATACAATGGCCGGTACAACGGGTTGCGAAATCGCGAGATGGAGCTAATCCTTCAAAACCGGCCCCAGTTCAGATTGCAGGCTGCAACTCGCCTGCATGAAGTCGGAATCGCTAGTAAACGCAGATCAGCCACGCTGCGTTGAATACGTTCTCGGGTCTTGTACTCACCGCCCGTCACACCACGGGAGTTGGCAATGCTCGTAGGCCTCGCAAGAGGACGAAGGCAGGGTCAATGACTAGGGTGAAGTCGTAACAAGGCATCCCTAGCGGAAGCTGGGGATGGATCACCTCCTTTCTGGAGATACTCTGATGAAAATCAGTGATCCAAGTCGAATCTATCATGATCTAGTATCAGAAATAGATGAATAAACAGCGGTCTTTGTCACATTTGTATAGTTAAGGAAAAACTGCTATCCAGCAGTTTTTTTATTTACAAATTTTTTGATTAAAGTTTGTCTTGATTTTTTAAAATACACCTGTTATAATGCTTCTGTTTATATGGGCGACTAGCTCAGTTGGTTAGAGCGTTTGATCGACATTCAAAAGGTCACAGGTTCGATTCCTGTGTCGCCCACCAAAACAGAACTTAACGGCTTTTTCAAAGCCAGAAGGTGGGACGCGCGAAGCGCGTCCCACTGATTTCCCCCCATTTTTCCAAACGAATTCAGAATTTTTGGCGCGCTGGCGCGCACT
>Ga0208373_1002645_pt1 | contig 19261 bp, 13 predicted proteins | sample RifOxyC2_FD_184036 | JGI IMG/M metagenome (GOLD analysis project Ga0208373, IMG submission 184036) | Soil microbial communities from Rifle, Colorado - Rifle Oxygen_injection C2 (SPAdes) | ecosystem: Environmental > Terrestrial > Deep subsurface > Rock core/Sediment | place: Rifle, Colorado... | reverse complement strand
CCTTTAGGAACATTATATTGCTTTTTTAGGTCTTTTTTGTTTGTTTACAGGGGGTGGATACTTTGAGAGCGGATTAGGTGGATACCATGACAGCGGATTGGGTGGATACCTTAGAGCGGATTATACAGGTGCATATAAAGATAAGAAATTTTTTAATTTGAAAAAAATATTTATTCTGATGAATAAAGTAATAACAATATTGCAAGAACCTGATTTTGTAAAAGACAAAGATTCTTCTGATTTTGGCAGGTTTGAATATGTTAGAGGTGATATATCTGATTTTATTGAAGCAATAATGGAAAAAGATGAAAATATTATTTCTAATGAAGAAATGCAATCATTTAAAAAAATCGTTTTTTATATTATTGAGAATGACACAAATCCTACAGAAGAAAATGAAAAAAAATATGGACCGGAAGCAAACAATCTTGACTTTAGTACTTTTGCATTAAATTGTAACAGAGGTAAAGCACTACTTGCATTGATGCAATATGCATTGCGTTACGCAAGGTTCCATGCTAAAAAAGACAAGAAGAAAAATAACGAACCCTCCCCACCGGGTGAAAGAATAGAATCTGACGTAAAGGAATTAATTAATAAACATTTAATTAATGAGAAAAGCCCTTCTGTTCAATCAGTCTACGGTAGGTTATTACCATATTTATTTTATTTAGATCAAGAATGGATAAAAACAAAGTTGCAAGATGGATTAATACTGCCAACAAATGAAGAAAAGAATATTTATTGGAGAGCACAGTTTGAAGGTTATATAACATTTAATAAATTCTATGATCAGTTATATTCTTTATTAAAAGAACATTATAAAAAAGCAATAAAAAGCATAAATATAGATAAAAAGGGTGTTAAGGAGAGTAATAGACATTTAGCATCACACATAATGATAGCTTTTTGGAGAGATTTAGAAGAATTAAATAAACCTGATAGTCTTGTTGATGTATTCTTTAAAAAAGCTCCAGAAGAAATAAAAGAAAGTGCAATAAGTTTTCTTAGTACAGGTTTAAAAGAAGAAAAAGAGATTGACAAAAAATGGAATAAATTGAAATCTTTATGGACAAAAAGAATTAAGGAATCAAAAGATTCAGAAATATCAGGCTTTTTATATTGGCTTAAATATGATTTACCAGAACCGCTTAACAAATTAGTAAACCTTATAAAACCATTGATTCCATATGTATATAAACTTCATTGGCAAAATGAATTCTTGAATTTCTTAGATAAAAATATTGAAAAATATCCAAATGAAGTAATGGGTCTACTTGTTAATATGTTAGAATATGGCAAAAAAAATTCAGAATCAATCTATCATATTGAAGAAATGCAAAATATACTAATTAAAGCAAAACAGAATTCAAGTATTTCTGAACTTTTTGAAAAATGTATCTACATACTTTGCAAAATGGGTTATCATCAGTTTAGAGATTTATTAAAACCTTAATTGAATCGCCAGAAATTTAAAAGACATGGGACCAATTAAATAAAAGGGGTCACACCTAATTATTAAATCAAATCAATTATTAAATCTGAATTCCAATTCTGGACATCAATTCTAGTGATACGATATCTATTCGCCGAAAGCCCTAATGGAGGTTTGGGACGTATGGATTCCTGATAGAGGCATTCAGGAATGACCCCCAAAAGGCGGGGGCAGTGGGGACAGCGACTATTATTCAATTATTACCAACTCTTACCAGCTCACCTAATAAAAACATTTCTGAAGTAAGAAATATAAAAAATAAAAAAGGTACTTGACAAAACATCATATATGATGTATAGTATTAGTGGATTGTATGTATAAAATAATTTATTATGCTGATAAAAGAGATGAATCACCTGTTGAAGATTTTGTTTGCTCGTTGCAATTAAAAGTAAGGGTAAAGGTTTTAAAATGGTTAAATTTATTAGAGGAATACGGTCCTAATTTGCCACGACCATATGCTGATGTTTTAAGAGATAAGATAAGAGAGTTAAGAATTTCACATGGTAATCTGGAGATAAGAATATTTTACTTTTTTTGGAAGGATAAAATTATTGTATTAACAAACGGATATTTCAAGAAACAGCGAAAGACCGATGATTCAGAAATAGAGAAAGCAATAGGTTATATGAACGATTTTATTATGAGAGAAGGAGGATAATGTATGGGTAAATATAAAACTTTTAGAAATCATTTGAAGGAGGAGTTAAAGAATCCTGAGTTTAAGAAAGTATATGAAAAAGAAGATTTTATTATAAGAGTTGCGATTCAAATTGCCCAAGAACGTCAAAGACATCATCTTACACAAAAGGAATTGGCTAAAAAACTGCATACTTCACAACAAACAATTTCCCGTATAGAACAAGGTGATCAGAATGTTACAATCGGTTTTATAGAGAGAATAGCGGCGGCATTTGGAAGAAAACCTACCTTCAAATTTAATTAAGTAAATGGGGTCACACCTAATTATTTTTAGAAGTTCAGGGGACAACGGTGTTTAAACGGTTGAATTGTGAAAGAAGTTATCAGTGAAGTTGAAAAGGAATACTGTCGCCAGAGGCGAACCTCGCCATAGGCGGGGGGTTTAGGTGATACGCCGGCAGATGTGAAATTTCCGGATAAAAAATAGTGTGTGATAATGCAGTAATCTGAAAAAACATTGACAAAAGAAAGTTAATTTAACAAAATAAAAAAGTTAAATTAAATTTAAAATAAAAAGTATAAAAGAAATTACCGTTTAATAGTAGTTTTAACGCAAGGCCCACCACTAAACCATTGGCGGGCAGGCGCAAGGGACTTAAAAACCAAAACCGCATAGTATAGAAATATTGCCAAAGTTCAGTATACCGTTGATATATAGGAAATCTGGACTTGCACCAAATTACCTAAATTTGGTTATTTTTGCACTCCAAACGGACACTTTAAAGGACACTTTTTAGACAGCGTTCTACTCATTCCAAAGATTCATCGATTTAATAAGTAACTTACCAAAAGTTGGTAGTCAAAACTCATCAAAGACAAAAATTTATAGGGCTGTTAAATGGATTTCGTATATAGACGTATATTGTTTACGTCTACTTCCTGCGGGGATATATTATATAGTACTTGATAAACCGATAATAATCGATGGTTTTTATCTTGATTTTCTAATAGGAAAATAGTAATATAAATTTGGAGGTTCGCTTGTTTAATCCTAAATATTCTGTAACAAATAAAATATTAAACAATCTTACTCTTATTGCTACTGATAGAGAAGTTATTGAACAATCTCACATTGTGCCTCAATGGGAAATCAAACTGAGACGGCAGGCTATTCTGCGAAATACTCATTCATCCACAGCAATTGAAGGCAATAAAATGACTCTGCATCAGGTAGAAGATTTAGTTCAAGGCAAATCTGTTATTGCTACAGAGAAAGACAAACATGAAGTATTAAACTATCTTGAAGCGTTAGAAAAAATTCCCACTCTTGGAGAAAAGGGAAAACTTATCACGGGCACATTACTTAACATCCATAAAATAATTACCAAAAATACGTTAGAAAATGACAAGGATAGTGGTATATTTAGAGACAGGCAGGTATTTGTAGGAAAAAGAGTATTTGAAGGAACAAGTTATAAAACCGAAGTTATATACATGCCGCCTAAAACAAAAGAAGTTTCGGGATTAATTGAAGAGTTTATTAAATGGCTGAATACAAAAAAAACATGGGAATTAAATCCGGTTTTACTTGCCGGAATAGTTCATTACGAAATTGCAAGAATCCATCCATTCATTGATGGTAACGGCAGAACAGCAAGACTATTTGCAACCCTTATATTATACCTCAGCGGATTGGATCATAGACAGTTATTTGCCTTGGATGATTTCTATGACACTGACAGACAGTCGTATTATAATGCACTTGAAACGGTGGACAAAGAAACAAGAGATCTCACAAAATGGCTTGAATATTTCAGCGATGGCATAGCATTCTCAGTAAACGAAGTAAAAGAATCTATCCTAAAATTAGGTATTAAACCATCAAAAAGTGCAGGGAAACAGATAGTTCTTACAGAAAAACAGATGAAAATTATTGAGTTTATTAATAGAAATGAAAAAGCTACAAACAGAAACTTTCAGATATTATTTAAGATTTCAGCTCAAGCAGTACATAAAGAACTTACAAAGTTAGTGAAATTAAAAGTTATTAAATCAAAAGGTAAAGGCAGATCTATATATTATTTATTAGTTGATGATTAGGTTGATGATTAGGTTGATGATTAGGTTGATGATTAAAGGGGTCACACCTAATTATTTTTAGAAGTTCAGGGGGACAACGGTGTTTAAACTGTTGAATTGTGAAAGAAGTTATCAGTGAAGTTGAAAAGGAAAATTGTCGCCAGAGGCGAACCTCGCCATAGGCGGGGGGTTGGGCGGGACTTCGGCATCCGAGAAATTTCCGGATAAAAAATAGTGTGTGATAATGCAGTAATCCGAAAAAACATTGACAAAAGAAAGTTAATTTAATAAAATAAAAAAATTAAATTAAATTTAAAATAAAAAGTATAAAAGAAATTACCGTTTAATAGTAGTTTTAACGCAAGGCCCACCACTAAACCATTGGCGGGCAACAGCTTTGGCTGATTGTGTTCATAATAATAATGTAGTTCGGTTGAGTAGTATACCTTTAATATTGCCGGGATGGCCCACCACTAAACCGTAGGCGGGCAACAGCTTTGGCTGATTGTGTTCATAATAATAATGTAGTTCGGTTGAGTAGTATACCCTTAATATTGCCGGGATGGCGGAATTGGTAGACCCGCCTACGTTCTTTCGAACTTTGGCGGGCAGGCGCAAGGGTTTCCCTTGCTGCTCTTTAGTAGTAAGTAGTTTAGTTTTTCTAGTATGTTCTTTAATATTGCCGGGATGGCGGAATTGGTAGACGCAAGGGACTTAAAATCCCTCGCTCTGTATGGAGCATGCCGGTTCAAGTCCGGCTCCCGGCAATAGAAGCAGTACACAGGATACAGTAAACAGAATACAGTTATTATAGGAATTATTCTTTTGGTTTTAATTTGTGTACTGTATCCTGTATCTCGTGTACTATATTTTTATGAAAAAACGGATTATTTTAGGAATATTAATAAGTGTATTTTTTTTGTTCCTTGTTTTAAGAAATATTAATTTTAAAAATGTAATACAAATCGTTGCAAACGGTGAATATTTATGGATGTTACCCTGCCTTGTAACATATGCGCTTTCCTTTGTTTTTCGTTCTATTAGATGGAAATATCTACTTTTGCCTGTTAAAAAATTTAAAGCCAAACAACTTTTTTCAAGTTTAATTATGGGTTTTGCTGCTAATTGTATTTTTCCTTTTAGATTTGGTGAAATTGTTAGAGCTTATATAGTCGGCAAAAAACACAATGTTTCGAAAAGCGCTTCTTTAGCTACTATTGTTTTAGAAAGGATAATGGATGGTGTCGGTATCTTATTTTTATTGGGAATCGCTCTGTTGTATTTAGAGAAAATTCCTCCGTGGACTAAAAAGGTAGTAGTTATTGCAATTCTTCTTTTTATAGGTTCGCTTGTTTTTGCCGGTATTCTTATTGTTAAAAAACATTTCATAGATTGGCTAAAGAAAATTCCGTTGTTAAAATATGAATTGAAAGAAAAGATTATAAGTAAGATTAAAAAATTTATTACAGGTTTTGAAGTAATTACAAATGTGAAGGGGTTTATTATGGTGATTGTTTTTTCGTTATGTGTTTGGATTTGCGAAACATTTAATATGTATTTTTTAATAAAAGTTATGGGGGTTCATTTATCATTTTTTACAATTATTTTTGTTTTATTTGCAACGGTTATAGGGGTTACTATACCAGCTGCACCGGGTTCTATAGGAACTTTTGAGTTTTTCTTTGTTGCAAGTATGATGTTTTTCGGTGTGACAAAAGAGAACGCAGTAGCGAGTGCTTTAATGATACATAGTTTTGGAATAATTTTCGTTATGGTGCTCGGAGTTTATTTCTTTTTTAAAGAGGGTATATCCTATAAAGAGATTGCTTCTGCAGAGTAATAACCCCGATTAGAGATGTGTCTACATATTAAATGAATATTTAAGTATAACCGTGATAAAAACAATATACAGTCTTAATGGTTATAAACGGAAGCATTTGAGAAAACGCTTCCTATCTCTAACGGGGCGAGATATTTATGAAGAATTTGTTTGACGATTTAAATAAAGAACAAGTGAAAGCGGTGCAATTTATAGATGGACCGCTTTTAATTCTTGCCGGTGCAGGGAGCGGTAAGACCAGAGTCATAACTTATAGGATTGCACATCTTATACAAAACGGCATAAGTCCTTGGAATATTCTTGCGATGACATTTACAAATAAAGCGGCTGCACAGATGCGGGAGCGTATTAATAATTTAGCGGGACCTACGGCTTCAAATGTGTGGATTTCTACTTATCATTCTTTTTGTGCGCGTATGTTAAGGATGGAAGGTGTTAATGTCGGGCTTTCAAAGGATTTTGTTATTTATGACGGTGACGATTCAAAGAAGGTTATTGAAAGTTGTCTGAAAGAACTCAATTTTGATGTTGAAAAATTCAAGCCGTCGGTTATCGCTGATATGATAGCATCGGCAAAAGATAAATTATTGGATGCCGAGTCATATAGTGTTCACGCTATAACCACCCCAGAATCTATTAAGAAAATAGCAGCTGATGTTTATGAACTATATCAAAAAAAATTAAGAAATGCAAATGCGGTTGATTTTGGCGATCTTCTGAGTTATACAGTTGATCTTTTCAAGGAAAAACGCGATATTTTGGAAAAATACCAGGAAAGATTCAGATATATAATGATAGACGAATATCAGGATACTAATTATGCCCAGTATGTTCTAACTAAGATGCTTGCATTAAAATATAAAAATATTTGTGTTGTCGGTGATGACGATCAGGCGATTTATTCGTGGCGCGGTGCCGATGTAAGAAATATCATAGAATTTGAAAGGGACTATCCGAATACTAATGTTGTGTATTTGGAACAGAATTACCGTTCGACAAAAAATATTTTGGAATTGGCAGGTAGACTAATTCAAAACAATCATCATAGAAAACCGAAAAAATTGTGGACAGAAAAATCTGATGGCGAGTCAGTAATTTATACTGAATTTGCCGATGAATTTAAAGAGGCAAACGGAGTATCTAATAGGATAAAAGAATTAGTTGAGGCAGAGGGTCAATCACTTTGCAATATAGCGATTTTTTATAGGACGAATGCACAATCAAGAATTTTTGAAGAAACATTTACCCGTTTTGGGATACCTTTTATTGTTGTCGGCAGCCAACGGTTCTACGAAAGAGCAGAAGTTAAAGATATTTTAGGATACTTAAAATTGATAAATAATCCGTCGGATAATTTAAGTTTTAAAAGGATTATTAATGTGCCGACGAGAGGCATCGGCAAGACAACATTTTTAACAATAGAAAAAAATGCTGTTGAAAAAGAAATTTCCTTATACGAATCGGCTAAGGATATGTATAACGTCGGGTTGCTTAAAAAGGCAGAAAAATTTATCAAACTTATTGATTCAATGATTGCTGAAAAGGAAAATATGGATGCTTCGGAAATAGTAAAAATAGTTATTAATGAAACCGGTTATTTACAGATTTTGGAATTACAAAATGATATTGAGTCACGTTCAAGGATTGAAAATATACAAGAACTTGTATCTGCAATTGTAGATTTTGAACAAAATACGGAAGATAAAAAATTAGCTTCATTTTTGGAAAATATAGCGCTTATTTCTGATGTGGATGTCTGGAATGAAAACAAGAGTTATGTTACACTTATTACACTTCATCTTGCCAAGGGACTTGAATTTCCCAGTGTTTTTATAACCGGTCTTGAGGAGGGGCTTTTCCCGGTAGGTAATTCTGCATATTCCATGGAATCACTTGAAGAGGAACGTCGGCTTTGTTATGTTGGGATGACACGAGCCAAAGAACACCTTTATATGTCAAGTGCTTCGCAGAGAAGAATATATGGCCAGCTTCGCTGGAGTATACCATCCAGGTTTGTAAGAGAAGTTGGTCTAAAACCGGAAATTACAGAAATGACGTTCAGAGATGAATCTTTAATTGATACGGATATTTTAAAAGATGAAAATACGTCTTTTGCTCATAAAAAAACAAGCGGTTATTACAAAGGATTAATGATAAAACATCCCGAGTTTGGTATTGGTAGAATTATAGATATCAGCGGTTCCGGTGATGATTTAAAGGTTATAGTTCAGTTTGATGGCGGTTTCTGGAAAAAACTTTTAGTAAAATACGCAAATTTGGAAAAGATACAGTAGAGGCAAGTTAAAATTAAAAAGTGGGAATATGAAGATAACTATTAAAGATGTGGAATATGTAGCGAAATTAGCACGGCTTGCTTTATCTGAGGAAGAAAAGGCTAACTATACTCAGCAGTTGAATGCAATTTTAGAGCATATGGATGAATTGAATAAATTGGATACATCAAAAGTATTACCTACTTCGCATGCCATTCAAATAAACAATGTTTTTAGAGAAGATGAAGTTAAAAAATGTGATAATACCGAAGATATTATAAATAATGCACCTGAAAAAGAGGATAGGTTTTTTAAAGTAAAAAAGGTATTCAATGATTTGTAAGAAAAATATTAGATTAAAAGAATATGATTATTCAACAAATGGATATTATTTTGTAACGATTTGTACAAATTATAGAAAAAAGATGTTTGAACCAAAAATATCCGATAAATATGATTATAATTTTTCTAAAAATGTAGCGGCAGGTCTGCCTATTTATGATGTAGTGGCAGGGTCTCCCTGCCAAAAAGAATCTAAAAAAAATACAGATATTATAGAAGAAAATATTCTTGATACAGAAAAGAGATTCTCGATAGATATTGATTTTCATTGTATAATGCCGGATCATGTTCATTTAATAATTGCTATGAAAAATAATGGCGAGGATACCTCGCCACTACAAAAGGTAACGTTGGGACAAATTGTTGCATATTTTAAATATCAAACTACAAGAAAAGTAAATGAAACTAAAAATAAAATTAAACAAAAGCTTTGGCAACCCAATTATTTTGAGCATATAATACGTAATGAAAAAGCTTTGGGAAAAATAAGAGAGTATATAAAAAATAATCCCGGAGAAGAAGTAAATAGTTTTGATAAATTTTATGGAACTGTATAATTTAACTGCTTGTGAAATAATTGATAAAATAAAAAAGAAAGAAATTTCCGCAAAGGAAGTTATAAACTCTTTTTTGCAACGTGTTGAAAAATTTGATAAAAAACTATGTGCATTTAATTCTGTTTTTTCAGAAAAAGCATTGAAACAGGCGGATGAAATTGATAAAAAAAATAATAAAGGGATGCTTGCAGGACTCCCAATAGCAATTAAAGACAATATGTGTATCAATGGTGAAAAAACCACTTGTTCCTCAAAAATACTTAAAAATTATGTTGCTCCTTACGATGCTACCGTTATAGAAAAATTAAAGAGTGAAGATGCAATTTTTATCGGCAAGACAAACATGGACGAATTTGCAATGGGTTCGTCTACCGAAAATTCGGCGTTTTTTACTACCAAAAATCCATGGGATATAAATAGGATTCCCGGCGGTTCATCAGGCGGCAGCGCAGTCGCTGTTTCAGCGGCTATGTCACCGGTTTCTTTGGGTTCTGATACCGGCGGTTCAATAAGGCAACCTGCTTCCTTATGCGGAGTTGTGGGTATGAAACCGACATACGGAAGGGTGTCAAGGTATGGTCTTATAGCATTTGCATCTTCATTGGATCAGATAGGACCTTTTTCAAAAGATATTAGGGATAATGCTTTAATTTTACAGGCGATTTCAGGTTATGATAAGAAAGATTCAACTTCAATAAATATTCCTGTAGATGATTATCTGCAAGAGATTGAAAAAGATATTAAAGGACTGAAAATAGGTTTACCAAAAGAATATTTTGTTAGCGGGATGGATAGAGAAGTCGAAAAAACAATCAAAGATTCAGTAAATATTTTTGAAAAAATGGGGGCGCAGATAAAAGAGGTTTCGTTGCCGCATACAAAATATGCGGTAAGTGTATATTATATTATTGCACCTTCTGAAGCATCAGCAAACTTAGCAAGATATGACGGCGTAAAATATGGATTTAGGGCGGAATCTGATTCATTAATTGAAATGTACGAAAAAACAAGAGCAGCAGGTTTTGGAAGCGAAGTGAAAAGAAGGATTATGCTCGGTACATACACGCTTTCTTCGGGATATTACGACGCTTATTATCTGAAGGCGCAAAAAGTAAGAACGCTTATTAAAAATGATTTTGACGAAGTGTTTAAAGATGTTGATATAATTTTAACCCCCACATCACCGTCGGTTGCTTTTAAGATAGGAGAAAAAACAGCTGATCCGCTGCAAATGTATCTCTCGGATATTTTTACAATTTCATGTAACCTTGCAGGAATTTGCGGTATAAGTATACCGTGTGGTTTTTCATCCGATAATTTGCCTATAGGCCTGCAGCTTTTGGGCAAACCATTTGATGAGAAGACAATTCTAAAAGCGGGACATAACTTCCAGAAACAAACAAATCACCATCTAAAAACACCAAATGTATAGTGAGATTGTGCGATTGTGGGGTAGTGGGATAGCAGTAAAAGGGTGAAGCGAGATAGGTAATGGCAGGCCTGTTCACCGAAGTTTTCTTGTCCTTCGAAGCCTTGGCGTAGGAGGAAGCGTAGGTGGAGTTATCCTGCCTCCGCCATCTGGCGGAAATAGCGAGGAGACCTCGCGACTACAAATCACATTTTAAAATCTGTGTAATCATATCAAAATTATAATGTTCAAAAAACTTACCTATTTTTTAGTTCCACTTCTGCTTTTAATATTTTATCTGCGGATAGTTTCAACAATTAAAGTCAAAAGCGATACATATGATGAAATGAAATGTCTTAAAGCCGGCGAATATTTAGCTTCTGGTTCCGGCTGGGTAGTTGAAGCGTCAGTTTTTCACCCACCGCTTTCCTATTATATACACGGATTTCTGTTAAAAGACAGCAATTTTAAAAATGATGATGAAAAAATATATTATGCTAGGTTGATAATGGCTGTCTTTTCTGTAATTTTAGGTTTTTTTATATTTAAATATGCAAAAGAAAAATTCGGGGAGTTATCGGGCTTATTAGCCCTTTTTTTATTTACATTTTGTCCTAATATAATCGCTTATTCTCCTTTAATTGTTCAGGATATGTTGGTTACATTATTTATATTCTTGGGTTTTTATTCTTATGAAAAATCGCTTGAAAAAATAAAAGATACAAAAAGAATAATATTAGCCGGTTTAGTTTTTGGATTAGCACTTTTATCAAAATATACAGGTGTGTTTCTGATTCCTATATATATTTTCATGGGATTGACAAAAATTTTATTTCCGGCGGCTGTCATTCTGAGCGATAGTGAAGAATCTAAAAAAAGAAAAGCAATTTTAAAAAAAGATAATATTCAGAATGTATTAACAATTGGGAAATTAGTCAAACAATTAGTATTAATTTGTATTATCGGTCTTTTTGTTTTGAATTTAGGTTATAAATTTACCGGTAGTTTCAAATCATTAAAAAGGTTTTCGTTTGAAAGCAGTTTTTTTACTAAATTATCACAAACACCGGTTTTATCGTCTATACCGGTTCCGGTTCCGGCACCGTTTCTTTATGGATTTGACATTCAAAAGCATATAACCGAATCCGGACATCCTACTTTTTTAATGGGAGAACGGAGTTTAAAGGGCTGGTGGTATTATTTTATAATCGCTTTTTTAATAAAAGTACCGATTCCTTTAATAATTTTACTGGTAATGGCAATATCTATTAGAAATAAAGGAAAACTTAATCTAATAATACCAATTCTTAGCTTAACATTACCTTTTATCTTATTTACAAATAGCAATCCGGGTATTAGATATCTTTTACCTATATTTCCCTTCTTATATATATATGTAAGCGACCTGGCAAATTCTAAAAAAATGGTATTCAATTCAATATTATGGTTGTTAATTGGTTGGTTTGCAGTAGGTAGCATTATCATACATCCGCATTACTTGGCGTATTTCAATGAATTTATTGGCGGACCCAAAAACGGTTATAAATATCTTGCAGATTCTAATATCGACTGGGGTCAGGATAGATTTTTGGTAATAAAATTCCTTCAAAACAATCCTGATGTTATAATGAATCCGATTGAACCGTCAACCGGCAGGTTTTTGATAAATGCGAACAATTTAAATGATGTTTTTGCTATACAAGAAAAACATAAATGGTTGAAATTATTTAATCCGATAGGAAATATCGGTTATTCTTGGCTGTTATATGATGTTAAACAAGATGATTATAAAAAACTGCTTGAAAAAAATCCACAGGACTACTATTTGAATTATGTTTTTGGTTTTATAACCGAAGATATGAAATATTTACAAAAAAGTGTTGAATTAAATCCCACGTTTATCCCGTCAAGATTGAAAATAGGACAGTTATTATTAAAACAGGATAATAATTTTAATGCAATTTCTGAATTTAAGGAAATATTAAAAGAAAATCCAGAAAATCCGGATGCGATGAAGCATATGTTAGAAATAAATAACGAACTTGGCAACTTAAAAACAGCAAAAGAATATGAAAAAAAATATAAAATCGCAAAAATATTGAATTCATATGTTGTTTATATATCTACTGACGATAATTATTATAAAAATGCGATTGAAAAAAAACCAAAAGACGCAAGATTATGGAATAATTTAGGTTTTATTTATTGGATACGGAATGATTTTGACAAATCGGTATATTATTTCAAAAAAGCAACTGAACTAAACCCGAATTACGTAGATTTTATAGGTAATCTCGCAGTTATTTACAAGGAAAAAGGAATGCAGAAGGAATATCAGGAATTAAAAAACGAATACAGGCAGAAATATAATCTGATTACATCTGCAAGGGTTTCACAAATACAATACGGCGAAGATAAGATGATTTTGGAAGATATTTTTATTTTACCACTTGAATAATTATTTTAAATATTGTAATATTGATTATGGTGATTGAGCTGTCATGTTGAGTGAAACGAAACATCTCGGTGTTGAGATTCTTCGTCATCCGCCACTTGGCGGATTCCTCAGAATGACAGCAAGAGATGAAAAAAACACCACAATTTTTCATTTTTAATTTTAAATTGCAGTTTATTGGAGGGTAAATGAGAGAAAAAGTGGAGAAAGCGTTGGAAAAAATAAGACCGTTTTTGAAGCAGGATGGTGGAGATGTTCAACTAATTGACGTAACCGAAGACGGAATTGTAAAAGTAAAACTATTAGCTGCTTGTGCCGGATGTCCAATGGCATCTATGACATTGAAAAACGGTATTGAAAAAGCTATCAAAAAAGAAGTTCCCGAAGTAAAATCTGTAGAAGCCGTGTAAAAAAGATTACGGGGATTGTTCGACGAATGATTACAGTGATTATTTACTTCTGATTACGAAGATTATTTGACGAATGATTACTGTGATTATTATCACAAAGAAAAAGCTTGACAAAATAAAAGAAATACTTTATACTTATATTGCTGAACTGATTTAGTTGGTAAAGTTCATTGTTGTATCTTGTTTATAAAGAATAAAAGGTAGCGAAAAAAGCAAACCCCGACATGAATCGGGGGGCGCAAAGTCGAAGCCCGTCAAAATGTGAAAGCTTTTGTCGGGGGCTGGACTGCCGAAAACTGGCACGAAGAAAAATTCGTGTTTGTATTAAAGCCGAGTTCCCGGCAATCCAGTAGTGGTATTAACTTCAAAAAGAAGTCGGCTTTTTAGATGCCGGCTATGAAAGGAAAAAATGCCGAAAAAAATAGTAATAGCAATTATTGTTTTTTCCGCAATCGTAGTGGGGCTTGGGGTTACGATAGCCTTCGGAAATACTATAAATCCCAATTGCCCTTTTGAAGTAAAACAAGCGATACAAAATTGGGATGAGGGTTTGGAAGCAAGGGATAGTAGAAACCTTGCAATGCCCTCATACGATATGACACCCGAAAAAAAATATAAAGATGCCTTAAACTTACGGCATCTTTTTCTTTTCTCATTAGTCACTTTGATATTTAACACGCCGATACATTCCCAGATTTACATTGTAAGTTCTTTAAAAAAGCTGTTTACGGTAGCAAAACACTATTTTGGGGTTCAGGGTTCATGGTTCAGAGTTCAGAGTTTAATTGCAATAATAATAACAATAAAGAAGTATTTTGAACGAATATTTTTGTTGTTATTAGGCAATGTGTACCTTGCCACTACAATTATATTTCTCCTTTCTACCATTCTACCATTCTACCATTCTACCCGACTTTGCTTCAAATTAAAAAATCTTCGTCTTTAATTCTCAAAACCCGGTAATTTAACTTATAACCAATAACCGATAACTTATAACGGTGGAGAATTTTTGTGTTATGAGTCATAGGTCATGAGCTATAAGTTTTTTTCGCGCGCGTACGCGCACGCGTTCGAGGATACGACGGAAAAATAATAAAATAGTGCGATAGTGCCTGCCCGCCCCCACCACTGAACCGTTGGCGGGCAAGAAAGTTTTAGTGGCGGAAGTGGCGGGGGATTGTGGGATAGGGCGCATAGAGTTAACAATGGATAAAAATCCTAACTGGTGCAAAATAAAGCAAAATTTAAAACGAACAATCAATTTTGTTGAGGAATTTTTAGTTTTAAAACACCGGTTTGGCACAGCAATTATTCTATTTTTCTTTTTGGTTAATTCTGTATTTGGTATTCAAATTTTTTATTTTAAAGATGGAACTGCTCCTGACGGTGCTCCTGGTACAGTTAAATGTACTGATCCCGAATCAGGTTATACCTATGGTTCATTTGGTGTAAATGTTAGGACTATGGGTTCAGGTCCTTCAGGTAGTGAAAAGACATGGACTCATGCAACACAGGCAGTACATAATGGTGTGTCTTATATGAACATGGGTGGTGATATCTTTGTTTCTCCTGCTTTAAGGGCGCAGACATTAAATGCCGGTACATGGTCTGCTCAGTTTAGGATGTATGCAGATGGTGATGGGCAGTTTGATAACTTTGGAAGGATTTGTATATATATCTGGAGAAACGGACAAGTTCCAGACGGTGGTGTTATTGTGTCTTCATACACTCAAACCACAACTTATTTGGATGGTTCTGCGTTAAAAAATGTAACATTTACAAGCTTATCAGGAGTAGGTTTTGCAATTCAGGACAATGATTATTTAGTTGTAGAGGTGTTAGCAAGAACTGTTGATAATACCCCAGCAGGTCAAGGTCCAGATAATATTTATGTCGGAAGGGACACAACGGATAGTTATATTTCTGCACCTCAGGATTTGTCAATATTTACTAATCCTGATATTACTTCATTCACAAGCGGTGGTACCAAAGGCCAGGGTTGTATTACTTCTACGATTACTTTTTCTGGGCAGGATCTTCAAAGTACTGATGTAATAACATTCCGGCGTGGTGCAGAACTTGACACTATTTCGCAATCGAGTAAACAAATATGGACTACGAGTGGTACAGTAAGAATAAGTATTCCTGATACTGTTGAAACAACAGCTTCTTCTGGAACGGTAGTGATGAGATTACATCGTGAATCTAATTCAAATCTTTTTGACGAAGAAACCTTTGTTATAAGTTCATTTCCTGTATCTGGTATTACGAAACCTGTAGCCGGTACCCCTGTGTATCACGCATTACCTTCAATTAGTGGTACCGCTAATTCACCTGCAGGTGATTCGTTCGATAAAATATCTATTAAAATAAAAAGAGTGTCCAATGGTAATTATTGGGAACCAGGTGTGGGTTGGTCTGGAGAATATTGGAATGATGTTACCCCTGATCCAGATGGTGATTGGTCTTGGGATTCTTCTGGTATTAATTTTTATACGGAATCACAGGGTTACGAGGTTGTTTCAAGAGCAAAGGATACACCATACGACGGTGTCGAAAAAACGGATACAAAATCTGCAACTGCTTTTAAATTCGATTCTGATCCACCCACAGTTTATATAACTTCTCCAACCACAAACGGAGCAAGAATAGTTAATTTACCATCTATATCCGGAACCGCTTCTGACAATATTTTTGATGTCAAAACTGCCTCTGGTGTTGAATTGGGCATTTTTTGTTTTTCTCCAGTGACTAAATGGTGGTTGGGAGGGGATCCTGGTAAGGCAGCGAACTGGGACCCTACAAAAACGGATGAAAATGTACCTAATTTCATTGCTTATATGCCTGGCGGTGATAATGATATTAATTGGAGCTGGGGTTATAGTTCATATCAAAGTTCAGGTCCCTGGTGGAACGATAGAAAATATAAAATCGTAACAAGGTCGATTGATGCTGCATTACCCGATGGCAATTATTCAACTGCATATTCAACAAAAGAGTTTATTTGTGATAGAACCCCCCCCACTTCAATAACTTTGAATCCTCCAGATTCATCATATAGAGGAGCACAAGGATTAGCAACAATTTCAGGAACTTGTAATGATGATATATCTTGGGGTTGGACCGTAGCAGTTGAATTTACAGTAAGGGATTTATCAAAACCATCTTCTTGGTGGGTTACCGGTCTTTGGGAGCCTAATGAAGGATGGACGTCAGCTACGGTAACGCCTGCTAAAAATGTTACCTGGCAATTTGATTTTACAGCGTATACAGGTCAACTAATAGATGGAACATCATATGCTATTTATTCAAGAGGATACGATGGCACCAGTCCGTATAATCTGGAAGTGGCATATACAACCAATACTTTTACATGGGACTCATTACCTGGTGTTTCTACAATAACGTATCCTGTACATAATGATGACGCAATTGCAAGTCCAGTTTTTGAAGGAAATTATTTTGATGATATTATATCTAAGGGAATGCGAGTAGAAGTTTTATTGTTAGCAAAAACTGGTGAATATGCAGGGCTTTATTGGACAAGTGGAGATAGTGGATGGGGATTGTCTGTGCCTACTGATTGGCCATCTACAGAAAGTGAATCAGGACGTGGAACAACAAGTTATTCAGTAGAAACAGGAACTTGGACATTAAAAGGACCAACTAATATGCCAACAGGTAATTACCATATGTTTTGCCGTGGTGTTGATAATGCTTTAAATAAACAATCAAATTATACTGTTGGTTACTCAAGTATTTCTTTCACTATTGATGCCACTGGTCCGCAAGCATATATTGGGATACCGATTACAGATAATCAAAACACGGCAAGGACTAATCTGACGACAATCTCAGGTACTGCTGTTGATATTCCTACTGCTTCAAAGGTTTCTGAAGTTAAAATAACAATACAGGATTTAACGCTTGGAACAAGTTTTTGGTCTGGTTCGGAATGGCTTAATGGTACGGTTAATGGTTCAACTGTAGTTGCTTGTTCAGTTACGGCTCACCCAACACTACCAAAGTGGAATTATGTGGTTCCTGGTGGTTGTTTAACAAGTGGTCATAAATATGAAATTCGTGCATGGTCCAAAGATAATGCCGGAAATTGGCAAGAAGATCCAAGTGCGTCTTATGTTCAAAATTCAACACCTTCGGTAAAACGTTTCTTTTTTGAGTCAAATGATCCAAATTCTGTTCTTGTTACTCCGGCTCATAATACATATTTATCGTCTTTATTAACTGTTTCTGGTACCTCTGCTGATACTGGTGCAACACCTGATAATGCAGGACTGAATACTGTTCAGGTATGTATTTCAAATCAGTATGATACCGAGTCACTATTTGCATGGATTTCATCTTCTACTTTTGAATCATCTTATCCAGAATGGTTAGATGCTAGTTATAATTCAACATATGACAGATGGGAGTATACTCTTTTGTATTCTACAACAGCGCTTGCAAACGGAAATATATACAGAGTAAGGTTTCGTGGATTGGATAATGCCTATGATGCTAATAACGAACTTTCTGACTCTGGGAATGCGGAGGATACATTCACTTGGGCAGTAAATCTTTCGTCATTTAATTATGATAAACAAGCACCAGAGATTGAGATAAAGAAACCGCTTCCATCGGAAACGCGGATAAATTCTTTAGTAACTATTTCTGGAACAGCAGATGATAATATAAGATCTGGTGGCACATTTGAAATCAATGTAAAGGATAATACAGATTCATTGACATGGGATGGTGATGAATGGATTCCAGCAGATGATGATGTATGGTTATCGACTACAACATTTTTGGAATATTCTACTAAATATACGTCCGGCACGTGGCATTGGGTATACCAGTATGTAATAAACAAATCAACATCAGGGCATCAACAGCGTATCCGTGTAAGGACAGCCGATGCAGCAGGAACGACTTGTGATTATGTTGAAAAGACGTTTATATATGATATATCACCTCCGAATTCAGCAGTAACCAATCCCGGTAGTACATTTATTTCACAATTAGGAACTATTTCAGGAACTGCATCGCAGGATTTAAAAGACGATTATTCCAGTGTTAAAATAAAAATTAAACGGATGACAGATAACAAATTTTGGGTAGTTGATGATTGGATAGCAGAAGCAGATAATAATGTTACATGGTATAGTATTGGATCTTCTTCTTCTGTATGGAGATACGAACCAGCGACTCCTATCTCACTAACTCCAAGTACTTCTTATCAAATATATCTCAGTGCAACTGATTTAGCTACAAATTCAGAAGGCTCGACACTAAAGCGAACATTCTGGTATGACACGCAGAAGTCGTCAGCGATGATAACATTTCCTACAGACGAGGGCGAGACGACAGCGACGCCAGTATTTTACGGTAGTGCGTGGGACGATTTAGCTGGAACGAGCACGATAAAGATAAAATTACAGGATGCGGACAACAGCCAGGTATGGCAAGCTTCGAGCGGGCAGGATGGTAGTTGGACGACCGGTGATATATGGAACAATTGCGAGATATGGGGTAGTAGCTGGGTATACCGGTATGGTGGTAGCGGGTTAAATGATTGGTATTGGGTATCAGTAAAGGCGGGCGATAATGCGGTACCTACAAACGAGCAGACCGAATTCAGTACAGTATATCATTCATCACATCATTTCATAGCGGACTTAACAGCGCCTACATATGTGCGCTTCACGCAGCCGAACACTGACAATGCGGGCAACGCGTTTGCGAGGAAAGACCTTGTAA
>Ga0208373_1002643_pt1 | contig 19262 bp, 15 predicted proteins | sample RifOxyC2_FD_184036 | JGI IMG/M metagenome (GOLD analysis project Ga0208373, IMG submission 184036) | Soil microbial communities from Rifle, Colorado - Rifle Oxygen_injection C2 (SPAdes) | ecosystem: Environmental > Terrestrial > Deep subsurface > Rock core/Sediment | place: Rifle, Colorado... | reverse complement strand
GCTCTCCGCTTCGTGATGGGGGAGTTAATGAGCTTCTTGGGGGTAACGAAGGTTCGTGTGTTAGTGGTCCTTGAGTCCAAGACGGACTTTGACCCCAGTACCCCACTGGTGGACCAGCTTCGAATCGAGGAGTCAGACGGCGTTCACATCGCCCGCCTGGCCATCGGATCGATCGAGTTATTAGCGAACCAAAGCAACTCAGCCCAGACGACCAACCACATCCGCCTGGAGTTGAGTTACATGATCGTTCACGCGATCTCAGCCGCCGCGGTTCATTCCGGGCTCTATACCTACTCCCAGGGGTGGGAAATCCGGAATAAATACGTTTACCTCCAATTCGGGCTTCCAAGCTCGAACTTCATCACCTCGGTCCGTCCCAGTGGGACGGAGTCCTAATTTGTTCACCGACCGGTGGGCGACTCCCCACCGGTCTTTTTGTGTGTTAAATTAGTCATAGGTGAAAAGAATTTCACTTATCATTTCCGCCTTTCTTTATTTTTCTTTTCTTTCTCTGCCGGCCAAAGCGGCCATCAATCTGCAAATCGGGAATTTCAGGCAAGTCAACGACTATTATTCTGTCGACGTTAGTCTATCCGGGGCTGCCTCGGACTCGGCTTACTATCTTCAGGCCATGTTCACGAAAGCCGACTCGCCCAATTACCTTGGCTTTACCTGGGGTCAGAAAGGCGAGTGGGTACAGTATGTTTCCTCTCCGAATGACGCATTTATTGTTGATAATTTCCCAATCATTAGAACTAACTCAACTCAAACTCTATTAATTAAACCAGACGTAGATGACAATGGATATCAAGGGCCGGGTGATTACTTACTCAGGGTAAAACGCTATACATCGAAAGGCACGGACAAATATGCAGAGAACTCATTAACGGTACACATAGCTGAAACTACCCCGACTCCGGAAAATCCCTCACCCACTTCTACTCCAACTCCAACTCAGACTCCATCTCCTACGCCTATTCCAACCACCACACCCTCTCTCTCACCATCCGTGACCACAACTCCATCAGTACCCCCTTCTCCAACCGAGACTTCCCTCCCTACCAAGAAAGCAATTGCTACCATAGCAGTTTCTCCGACCATCACTCCATCACCCACAGATCAAGTCACTGTTTCCCCGATCGAAACGCCCCTTTCGTTATCTATATCAGAATCTCCCTCATCAGAAGTAAAAGGTATATCGACATCCACTAGCTCTGCCATTAGTCGTTTGCTCATAATTCTCGGCCTAGCCATTTTCTTACCGGCAACAGCTCTATACTTCTACTTCGATCGGGTTAAAATATCACCATGAGGGCTTTTTTTTCGCTCAAAAAATATTATCCGCCGCTTCTCTGGATGGTTATTATCTTTTGGTTTTCTTCCCAGCCTGATCTGCCCTCAAACGAGCTGGTCCTATTTGACTTTATTGTAAAAAAAACCGCCCATTTTTCCGAGTATCTAATTCTCACTATTCTCTGGTACCGCGCTCTGGAGAAGAAAAACCCGTCAGCGGCCATTCTTATCTCCCTCGGCTATGCGTTCAGCGATGAGATTCATCAGCTCTTCGTCCCCGGTCGCGGAGGCACTTTAAGAGATGTATTTATTGATACACTTGGTATCATAGCTTCAGTTGTCGTTATCACTAAACTGCAAATATGGAAGAGCTTTTCATCTCCACATCGATTTCGGAAACTCAGGGCATAGCTCAAAGGCTGGTATTGGAAATGGTAGAGGGCACTACGCTGTGCCTTTATGGGGAGTTGGCATCAGGCAAAACTACTTTCGCCCAGGGTGCCGCCCATGCGTTGGGTATAAAAAGGCTCACCTCTCCTACCTTTATCATCATGCGTGAATACCCGGTCGACAGCCACCCCGTAATCAAAAAACTTTATCATCTCGATCTTTATCGCATCGATAACCCCGGGGAGGTGAGGTCCTTTGACCTAGATGAGATTACCAGCGACAAATCCAATCTCGTCCTCATCGAATGGCCCGAGAGAATCGAAACTATCCTGCCGCCAAAGCGCATTGAGATTCATTTCAAGACCACAGACGACAACGAAAGAGAAATTGCTATAAAAAAGAATTAATGTCATTGCGAGCGTGAGCGAAGCAATCTCAACACAATCCAATAAAAATGAACTTACTCATCGACTCCACCAACAACCTTCTCACCAAGATAAGGATTGACGACAAAGAATATCAACAGGAGGTCGATTCCCCGCGTCATCAAAATATTTTTGGTTTCCTCATGCGCTGCCTCAAAGAAAAAGGTATTTCCATTTCAGATATTACTGATATTGAAGTTAACCCTGGTCCGGGTTCGTTTACCGGCACCAGGGTAGGTGTCGCTATAGCCAACGCCCTGGCCTTTGCCCTGAAAGTTAAGGTAAATAATCAAACCCCTCCTATTGAGCCAGTCTATTCTTCCCCACCAAATATCACAGTTCCAAAGTCTGCTATTGTTAATTAATGAACAAAAAACTATTTCTTATTATCATTCTTGCCTTGGTATCTGTTTCATTTGTTACTTTTGCCAAGAAAGGGATTGCACAAGAGGAAAATCTTTCACCAGACAGCTACATCGTCGTCTTCCAAGACGATCTTGATACACCTCGGGCACATGCCGCGCAGATCGCCAGAGAACACGGTCTTTCTCTTGCCTACACCTATAGCCACGCCCTCAAGGGTTTTGCATCCATTATTCCTCCGGCTCGTCTGGAGCGGATAAAAAACGATCCTCGGGTAAAGTATGTTAGCCTTGACAAAATTGTCAATACTTTAGCCAAACCCACCCCGCCGCCTCAACCTTCGCAAACCATTCCTACAGGAATTTCCCGCATCGGTCAAAATACCACCAACAAAGGTACAGGTATTGGCGTCGCCGTCATCGATACCGGAATTGATCTAACCCATCCCGATCTGGTTGTTGCTGGTAATACAACCTGCGTCCCCAGAACCAAGTCTGGTAATGACGACAACGGCCACGGTACTCATGTTGCTGGCACTATCGCCGCACAAGACAATAGTATTGGTGTTGTCGGTGTTGCCCCCGAAGCTAGCTTGTACGCGGTCAAAGTTCTTGATCGGCGAGGTTCTGGTACATGGTCATCAGTTATTTGCGGCATCGATTGGGTCACTGCCAACGCTGGTCAAATCCAAATTGCCAACATGAGCCTGGGTGGGTCTGGAGCAAGCGACGACAACTGCGGCCAAACTAACAGCGACGCTCTCCATCAGGCCATTTGTGCTTCCCGTGACGCCGGCATTACTTATGTGGTGGCCGCCGGCAACGAATCAGACAACGCCGCCAATCATGTTCCGGCCGCCTATGATGATACTGTTATTACCATTTCTGCTCTAGCTGATTCAGATGGGTTGTCTGGAGGAGCCGGTTCTCCTACAGGCTACGGTCCCGACGACACCTTTGCCACATTTAGTAATTTTGGCTCGGTGGTTGATCTGGGTGCGCCCGGCGTTGCTATCCGCTCCACCTGGAAAGGCAGCAGCTACAACACAGCAAGCGGCACGAGCATGGCCACACCCCACGTATCAGGCGCGGCCGCCCTCTATCTTGTTTCTCACCCGACCGCTACTTGGACGCAGATCCGCGACGGGCTGATCTTGGCCGGCGAGTCTTTAGGCTCCGGCCACACCGACCCCTCCGGTCTCCATCCTGAAAACATCACCCTCACCGGCTCCCTCTAACTCAGCTAGTCTTATAGTATAATCTTGCCTATGGTCGAGAGGCTTCGTCCGCGCGCGGACGGAATTATAAGAAATTGTGAGGATTTACCCTCAAATATTACCTATCGTGAGCTGATTGAGTTGGTGGGTGGCAAAGCAGCAGGCCTTTTGTGGATTCAAAGGCACATTCCGGAAATTCCCCAGGCACGTATGATAGTGGCTCCTCCAGGCACCAGCTCCCAAGAGATTGTTCGAGCTGCGCAGGCGGAAGGGCTTCGACTCCCTTGGATCATTAGGGCCAGCACTCCTGTCGACAACATTCCCGGCTTCGAAAACGCCTTCCTTACTTTGGATCATCAAGGGAGTGGAGGCCAGATCGGTTCGGACATCATCAAATCAATCGAATTTGTTAAGCGTTCGGGTATCAGGAAGACACCACTCCCTATCATGTTTTCCGAAACAGCGGTTATCGTAGCTGAAAAATCAACATCGGGCATAACCGGTACACTCATCGCTCATCCCCACAGGCAGGATATAAAACTGGCTGGAGTTTCAAAAACTCGCCCTGGCATCGATCCAAGAGGTTTTTATTTCATAAACGAAAATAAGGCTGAACACTGGGCTCGTTGGAGCATATTTTACGAAGGAGAAGACAGACCGGAGATACCAAATGATCTGGAAACAATAGCTGGTTGGTACGAACAAATTGCCACACTCCCGGGCTTCAACCCCCAAATGACCTATCAGCTGGAATTTGGCTTAGAACCACTTCAATTATTTCAAGTACGGGATTTTCTGTCCATCCAACACGCGTCCTTCTCCCTGGACAAAGATCCCAACGAACGGCCTGAAGAGCATATTAGACCCATTGTCTTTGGCATTACGCCCCCGGATGGAATAAATGTCACTGTCTTTAACTACGCACAAGAAAGAAGGGAATCGATAAAAAAGGGTGGTCTGATAGGTGATGCGGCCTACATTTACAAAAAACCGCGAAAACTGGAAGGGAATACGGTAGCCGTCTTGTTTGGTACTCCGTCTGAAACTCGATTTGTCAAATTTCCCAGAGAAGTGAATATCTTTGAACACCCATTAGGTTTATTGGTCCACGACGATATAAAAGCTATGAGAACTTCCGATCTAACTTTTGTTTATGGCCTTAATGACTTTGATTACACCTCCGGAGACGTCTTGAATATTGTTAGCGACGGCATTCGTGTAAAAGTAACCAAACTTGAGAAATACTAAAATGTAGTTGGGGCGAATATTGACTTTGCTCAAGCCTCATGGGATATTCACCCTAGATAATGTCAGAAAAATTGCTGAGAAAATCAGTTTCTGTTTTCCTGTCCTTTATATTGTTTTTCCAAAACATTATTCCTTTTGTCTTTGCAGACGAGCTTATTCTTCCCGAGCCAACAGTTGCTGAAGCCGAAAACATCATTCCGTCTGAAGTCACTCCGACACCCGAAACCCTCGCACAAACTACAGAAATCACTTTTTCTCCAACTCCGGAGCCGACCCCGACACCTGAGACCACCCCATCACCTACACTGGCTCCCACCCCGACTCTCGAAGAATCTCCTTCCCAAGAAGCTACATCTTCGTCAGTTCCTGGTGCCCTTTCGCCTACGCCGGTGCCAACCCCAACTCCTTCAACAGTCTGGACGTTTTCCAATTTGGAAATTAACACCGTTTACACCGCGCCTCAAAATGAAAAAGTCAAACTAGTTTTTACAAAATTACCGGAAGCTACAGGCAATCTCCTCATAGAAGAGGTCACACTCACTCCGGCGCAGATCACTGCTTTTCATGCCGCGTCAAGCACAGCCTACGATATTACCTCAGACATGGAAAACGGTACTTTTTCCTATGATCTGACACTGCCGCTTCCCCCTGGAAATCAGACAGTCGAAGTTAAATTCGCACAATCTGTAGACAGCAATCTTCAATCAATTTCTCAGGAAAAAAATAACACACCAGACTCTATCACTATCAGAAATCTCGACCACTTCACTCTTTTTATCATTGTCAACGCCGGAGAAAGTATTCAGGACGCAGTCGATCAGGTAGCCACTGAAGGTGGCACAGTCGCCATCCAGCCGGGTACCTACGAAGAAAACATTATTCTTGCCAGTCCGTCAGCCAGCATGGAGATCATCGGTAGCGGCACCGGAGGAGGAGGGTCAATAATAAGCGGCACAATCTCAAACAGCGAACCCCTGGATAATTTATCCATATCAGGCCTGGACATTCGCGATGGATCCGAAGGTTTTAATCTGTTCGACATCACCAACTCCACGATTTCCGATAACTCAGTCAGCAATCCGTTCTTTTCAAACCTCGTTCTTACCGGTGACTTTACCGGCACCACTATCCGTTACAACGATTTTTATCTCAACTCTGCAAGCGACGGATATCTGACCGCGGATCTAACTAACCCGCTTTCTCTCCCCTTCAATTACTGGGGTGGAGGAGAATCAGCCCGCCCGGATTCGTTTTTCGTCAATGTTATCGAAGGCTCGGCAGAGGTTGACCTCGACCGTTGGCTGGTGGCCGCAAAAGACACCGGCAAACCCCAAGAAGGAAGCATTAGTTACGCGTCAGACGACGGCTGGTTGACCGTCACCGGCTCTGGTACGGCAACTATATATGTAGGAGAATATGCACAGCCGCCTTTCGATGGCCTTGGCGATGGCCTTACAGCCATTGGTCCTTATTACGATGTAATCACCGAAAATGGCAGTGTCGATTGGCCCTTGCGCATCGAGATCAGCTATGACCCGGATGATCTTCCGGAAGATATTTCCGAAAAGGATCTTCAAGGCATTTATTTCTACAACGGCGCAGATTGGGAGCTCTATAGCGATACCGGTGTGGACTATGATAATCAAAAACTCTGGGCCAATGCCGATCATCTCACCCCCATAGTCGCCGGCGCATCTCCATCGGCCGAATCAGACTCAATCATTACCTGGCCTGAGAGCTGGAATACGCCCGCTCAATGTGCCACCGATTTAAGCGACGAGAGTCCTAGTGAAATTGACCTATTAGGTACCTCAGCAGATCCTGCCGTCGGTTTTTCATCTGATGAAAACTATCAATATTTTCGTGAAAGAATTGAAGGAAATCCAGGCTCGGTGAGCAACCTTCACAACTACTCCTGGGTCGTTCTGTTTCAAACAGCGATGCCTCAGTACCAGCTTCTTGGTTCGGTTACCGGTAAAGGCGGTAATAAAGTTCAGCTATATCTCAACACTGTAAATGAGCCTGATGACGGCGGTGTTGATTTCTCGCCGTTGTTCAACGATCCCGCAGATGATGATCCTGTCTGGGAAGGGGACTCGGCCGATTATGCCAGGGTAACCTACTCGGGCGGTTTCTACTACATCGACTGGGCCATACCTCAATCAGTTCTTACCTCATACGGGGTGTCATCCACCGCCAGCAAGTATTTTGCTACCTCTGCAAACGCCAACAACTACAACAAAGACCATCTCAACTGCTACGAGGCCATGTCCGATGTTTCTATAGTTAAAGCAGATTCACCCGATCCGGTTGACAGCGGCCAAACACTCACCTACACCCTCACAATAACAAATAATGGTCCTGATCAGGCAGAATCAGTTAGTGTTTCAGACACTCTGCCGGTTGAGTTTTCTCTCGTTTCTATCACTTCCTCTCAGGGGAGTTGTACCGGCACTACCTGCAATCTCGGCTCTCTTGACGTCGGTTCCCAGGCCACTATCACCATCACGGGTATTGCCAGCGGAGACGGGATAATTACGAATACAGCCGAGGTCTCATCGACCACTCTCGACACCGACCTGTCCAATAACACTGCTACTGTCCAGACCACAATTCAGCCAACATTTACCAATATTTCACTTACCGCCTGTAAACAGGTTGACGACGACGGAGTCCTTAATACCGATACCGACCGCCTGTCCAGACTCGGCTGGGGGATGACGCTTAATTATGGGGAGATAAGCGACCGTCAGTTGACTGGAGACAATGGTTGTTTCACCTGGAGCAATCTCGGTCCGGGAAACTATAGCGTCACCGAAGACTTACCCGATGGTTGGACCGCGCTTACTCCCGTTATTCATGACTTTGGCTCCGCCCAAAGCGGCGTGGATCAAAGTTTCACTTTTGTAAACTTTGCTAATGGTTCAATCTCCGGACATAAATTTAATGATCTTAATGGCAACCGCAACTGGGACGATGGTGAGCCACCCATTGCAGACTGGAACATCTACCTTGATGACTCGTCTGAGGTAGATCAACTCAGTATTACCGACGAGGACGGTTACTATAGTTTCTCCGATCTCGGTCCGGGAAGCTACCGCGTGTATGAAGAGCAACCATCTGGCTGGGCGCAAACCTTTCCCGCCGCGGGGGAATATCAGATTCAAATGGTCTCTGGTGGTGATTTTCCGGACCGCGATTTTGGCAATCAGATCCGTGGAACTATCACGATTATCAAAAATGCCAAACCCAACGCCGCCCAAAATTTCACCTTCCAAAGCCCTCAGTTTGGTACTTTTAGGCTGGACGACGACAACAACCCGACTCTTTCAAATACAAAGATCATCTCTGACCTTGGCAGTAATACCTATACTATTACCGAGTCAATTGTTTCCGGATGGCAGTTAACCGGCATTGATTGTACTGGTGGCACTGCTCAAACTAATTTAGACAACCGATCGGTAGACATTACTATCGACGAGGCTGGGGCAGATGTCATCTGTACTTTTACGAATACCAAGCTCACCAACATCTCAGGCAAAAAATATAACGATTTAGATGGCGACAGCACCAAAGACACAGAAGAACCATATCTAAACGATTGGACGATCAAGTTATTTGATGCTGAAATGCAGCTTTTGGATTCATCAATCACCGGTAGTGGATCGCTTGAAAATGGGCAGTACAAATTCACTGGTCTTTTCTCTGGCACCTACTATATCTGCGAGGAGCTTCAAGACGGTTGGTATCAAACCAGCCCTAAAACAGGCAAGGTTTACAATGGCACTCACTGCCGCAAGAAAACAGTAAATACAGGGGAATCGGCATCAGGCATTAATTTTGGCAACTTCAAATATGGCCGGGTCGAAGGCTACAAGTGGAATGACCTCAACGGCGATGGTGTTTGGAACCAAAGCGAACCCGCCCTCGCCAACTGGACCATTCGTCTTGGAAACAAAACATCCATCACAGATTCTTCCGGTCACTATGAATTTAACCGACTAACAGCGGGTACGTACTCTCTGACAGAGGAAAATCAGACCAATTGGCAGCCCACACACTCACCAATCTCTCCGGTTTCTATCACCAGTGGCCTCGAACTCTCTGATCAAAATTTCGGCAATCGTGGCCAGGGTTCCATTACAGTTCATAAATCCATCATTGGCACTTCCACCAATCTAGATAAGTTCTGTTTCACTCTTAGTCCAGACCCGGGCAACGGTCAGATTTGCGCCGACAACAACGGAGATGCGATTTTCACTTCCGTCCCAGCCGGCTCATACACGGCCGTAGAAACTGCCAGCGACACCAGCTATACCCAAACAGACACCACCTGTGATCAGACCATGACTATAACTAATGGCTCCGATGAGCTCTCATGCACCATCACCAATACTCGTGATCAAGGAACGATCACCTTCGAAAAAACTGTTGACGACGGCAGCGACGTTTCTTTGTGGACTTTTACTGTGGGGGAAGTTGATGGAGTTTTCCGTTCTGGAGATCGAATCACTCTCGATACTGGTATTTACACAGTGACAGAGTCAGGATCAAGTGATTACACTCCGACCTCCGTTTCCGGTGTCTGCGGCAATCTCGACGGCTCCACCGCCCGGCTGACAGTGACGCAAGAAGGTGGTACTTGTTCGTTTGCCAACACAGTTAAAAAAGGCACTATTACCGTTACAAAAAATACCAACCCCGCTGAAATAGACGACAGATTCTTTTTCTCACTAACTCAGGGTAAAACAGAAATCGCCTCTACCACTCTTTCAGATGGACAAACTCACAGCTTTGGCAATCTATTCCCCGGAAACTACTCTCTTACCGAAACTCACGATGGTTTCGATCTTTCCGCCAATTGTCTAGATAGTGAGCAATATCCAGTCGACCCGGACAATATCACCCTCTCTCCCGATGAAACCATCACTTGCACCTTCACCAACACTCAGCACGGCTCAATCACCATCGTCAAAGATGCCGACCCAGACAACTCCCAATCCTTCAGTTTTTCCGGAGATTTGGGTGATTTTACTTTGACCGATGCCACAAGCTCAAGTAACTTAAGAAGTAAAACATTCTCCGATCTCTCTGCCGGCAGCTACTCCATCACAGAATCAAGTATTAGTGGCTGGAATTTAGGCAGTATCGTCTGCGATGGTAGGGAAGAAATAAATCTTTTAGACCGTAATCTGATAGTCAATCTCGAACCGGGAGAAAACACTACCTGTACTTTTACCAACACCTACATTCCTCCCCGGATTACCCTGGAAAAATCCAACAACGCTACCGGAGATAAGCTAGCCGGCCAGGACGTGGTTTTCACTCTTACCCTGCATGTGTTTGACAACAACATCAAGGATGTTTCTGTCCGGGATCTTCCCGCGTCTGGTTTCACCTATCGCCCTGGCTCTTGGGTCGTCCTTTCCAACATCCGCGGCCTGATGACAATTCCGGAGCCCGTCTATCACTCTCCCGGGACATGGAATCTGGGAGACCTGCTCTCCGGGGAAATAATCACCCTAACCTACACAGCCGATATCGACTCAACCCTGCCCCCCGGCCTCTTTTCTGATCTCGCCTGGGCGCGGGGCAGTGCGCTGATGCAGACTCAGCTAGCCCAGGGCAGCGACGGTCCTTTTGTGGGGACAGAAGTGAAAATCGTCAAAGACCAAACCAAAACAGAAAATTATGCTGTAGAGAAGGAAGAGGTCAAAACATCCACTGGTCAGGTGCTCGGGGCAGCTACCAGCCTGCCCGATACCGGCGCAGACTCACTCATGCTACTAATCTCCCTGGTCAATCTTGGTTTAGGCATCTGCTTTATTAAACAAACATGCAACAAGTGAAAATCAGACTAATCCCACTTTTGTTGATCGGCATAATTCTGTCGTCTACTCGATTTGTAATTGCTGCCAGTTCCGATTTGTCTGTCAAGTTGGGCCAACCAAAAAGCCCTACAAACCAAAATAGTTTCCCGTTATCTTTTGTCGCCCTCGATGTATTGGATCGGCCTATTACTGTCAAGTGTTTCAAAAAGGCTCCGGGGGACAGTGTTTATTCTCAGTTTGATTCAGACAAAATCCTCAACTCCGGCGGTAATTCCGGTAGCTGTGCTGTAGACAGTGCAGTTCTTACTGCTGCTGGTTCGTACTCGTTTTATGCCAGCGCCACAGCCGGTACGGATGAGGTTAACAGTCAGATAGTTTCTGTCGATTTCAACACCTCCGGACCCGGCACTCCCCATTCTTTTTCCAAGGAAAAAATCACCGATTGTGTCTACCGCGTCAAATTCAAGACTGCAGACGATGGTGACAAAACTATCAAGGTGGAGTTATTTAGGTCCGAGACTACCACGATTAGCATAGACGGCACCTTTGTTCTTCGCGCCGTCGACAGTTCAGATAACGTTTCCAGTCTGGTAGGCGATGGCTATACCAAAATCATCACTCAGTCTACCCAGAGCACTACATCGGAAACACCATCCGGAGCATTAGTTGTCTCCAATAATTCCCAGGTTCCACTACCTTCAAACCAAGAGGACATTTCTACTGGAACACAGTCAGAAGATAAAACCACCGAAGAAATCATCACCATTACTCCCTCTTCAACTGTCTTGGGTGCCACCGATTCCCCCCAAAATACATACGTAAAGTTGGCTTTTTTCTTGTCTGTACTCCTGGCAGGATATTTCCTCTACCGATCATATACGAAAGCCCGGAGATGAAGCTCAGGCTCGGTCTGATCATGGTGGTCTCTTCTCTGCTTTATCTTTTTTCGCTTTTCCTGCCGCTTATAAAAGTCGAGATCAGTTATCAAACCAGACGACAATTTCCTGTATCGACCATTACCAACACAGAGCCTCTGTCACGCAATTTTGGCCTCATTATCCCCAAGTTGGATATCAACGCCAGGGTGATAAAAAACGTCGACCCATCTGATCCACAAAAATATCAGTCGGCACTCTCACAGGGAGTAGCCCACGCCCTTGGCAGCTCTCTACCAACAGAGAAGGGCAATATCTTCATTTTTGCTCATTCATCAGTTAGTTTCATGGATGCTCTCAAGTACAACTCCATTTTTTATCTGCTCCCCAAGCTCGAGATTGGGGATGACATCCTGCTCCACTACCAAGACAAACAATACCGGTTTGTTGTAGCCGAAAAACAAGTTGTTTCCCCAGAGAGATTAGACTTTATTTACTCGAAAGAAATCAATCAGCTACTGTTAATGACCTGCTATCCTCCGGGAACGAATCTAAAAAGATTCATTGTTGTCGCCCGTCCAGATCTGCAATAACGATTAGTTCTTTGTGTCATAATAAGACCAGTTATGGTCACACGTCTGTTGTCTGTTTTATTACTTTTTGTTGCCTTGTTCCAGTTATCCCTATCTTTAGTTTTTGCCGGCACCGCCTACGATCTTTCCGATACATCCAAATTCAACATCCGCTACGACGGTGACACCGACAATAGTATTGCAGGCACATACACTGTTTCTGCTGATATTGATGGCAATGGTAAGCAGGATCTTCTTATCGCCGCGCCGCAAAGGGAAAACAACTTTAACTCTAATCGTGGTTCGTTTTATCTCATCTACGATTCTCTGATCGACGATTACTCTGGTTCGGCCAATACCATCGATTTGTCGGACACTTCTAAATTCAACATCCGATATGATGGTGGTGTCCAATCGGGCCTACTATCTTTCAAGTCCCTTGCCGCCGCCGATCTCAACGGAAATGGTCGTCTGGATATTATTGTTGGTGGTGGGGGTTCTCAATTTAGCAATTCAGGTTTGCTCTATATTATCTACGATTCCCTTATCGACGACTACACCGGTACCGGAAACACAGTCGATATGGGTCAATCGGCCAACTACAACATCTTATACACCGGTGCCAACAACAGCCGCTTTGGCTACAATTCATTGGCTATCGCCGATATGGATAACAATGGCAAGAACGATATTGTAGTCGGCGCATACCTGGCCGACAATAATTCCCGTTCAAACTCAGGCAGTGTTTTCGTTATCTACGACTCCCTTATCGACGACTACACCGGTACCGGAAATCTGGTAAATGCCAGTACAGCCACCAACTACAACTTAAGATACGACGGGGCGGCTGCAGGGGACAATTTGGCTTATGGTTCATTGAAAACTGCTGATATAGACGGCGATAGTAAGAAAGATATCCTTATTGGGGCCTTATCCGACAACAACTCCCGCGGCGATTCCGGCAGCCTCTATGTGATCTACAACACCCTTATTGATGACTATGCGGGAACTGGAAATAATATCAACCTTGCCACAGCCACCAACTACAACTTAAGATACGACGGGGCCGTCGGTGGCGATCGTTTGTCCTATGATTCCCTTAATGCGGGCGATCTTGATGGTGATGGTAAACCAGAAATAATTGTAGGTGCAGACTTATCCGATAATAATTCTCGTCCGATCTCAGGCAGCCTCTATGTGATCTACGACTCCCTTATCGACGACTACACTGGCACCGGCAATAATATCGACCTTGCCACAGCCACCAACTACAACTTAAGATACGATGGGGCTGTTGCGGCTGATACTTTCTCACGGAGCAATCTGTCCACTGCCGATATTAACGGTGACAGCATCAACGATGTCGTAGTGGGTGCGGCAAATACCAGTTTTAATGGCGACACCTCTGCCGGCAGCCTCTATGTGATCTACAACACCCTTATTGATGACTATGCGGGTACAGGAAACAACATCGATGTGTCAAACTTAGATAATTTTAGTTTGAGATATGACGGTGTCGCTGATTATGATCAGGTAGGCATAGGTAATACACTCCTGGCCGACATTAATAGCGACGGAAAGATAGAAATCTTGGTCGATTCGGCTTATGCTGGTGCCGGTGATATCGGCTCACTTTATCTTATCTACAACTTCCCCCACACCGTCTCAACCACAGCTGTATCCACTCCCACTACAGATAATACCCCCACGATTACAGGGACAGTCACAGCCACAAACTCTGTTACTAATATCTCCGGAGTCCAGTTCCAGGCAGACAGTAACTCTCCCACAGGGACATGGACAGCTTGCACTGCCACAGACGGATCTTTTAACTCCACCAGTGAGGCCTACTCCTGTACTACCTCTTCTCTTTCTGATGGATCACACACTGTATATATCAGAGCCTACGACACCAACACCTCATACACAGCTCAATCTGGCTATGGCTCTACTACCTTTACAGTAGACACCACTGCTCCCACCACCTTCTCACTCCTTTCTCCTTCAGGCTACATGACAGACAATACAAGACCAGTGCTAACCTTTCGAAAGTCTACCGGTGTTTCCTCCTACACCGTCACCCTGGACAACAGCAAGAACAAACGCTACTCTCTCTCTGGTATTCCTGCATCAGGCAACGGCACGGCCCACTACATTTATCAGGATGACAGTTACGCCAGAGTAGAGTTCCTCAACGAAAACGACTCAGACTCCACCAATGACGAAATCAAGGTGTACTTTAAAGGATTAAATGATAGTGAACTCACCCAGGGAGATCATGCCTGGGATGTGACCGCCTATGATAGCCTAAACAACTCCCGTGTCGAGTCTGCCCACTTCCAACTCGACCATACTTCACCTACCATTACCGAGCTATCCCTAGTTGGTCTCCAAAACCTCTATCCCCACGGTGTCTACATCCTCACCAATCTTCTCCGCCAACCATCATTCTCCGGTATGGTCTACGATCTCTACCAGGGGAGTACCAAGATCAACTCTGATGGTACCAAAGACACTTTTGACCCTGTCTCTTCAGGTCCCAAAAACATTACCCTGACCATCGCTAGGCTCTCCGATGCCAGCTCTCCTCTTGCCTTTGAGCCAGTCTATATTGCTTACTTCACCGCTACCTACCAGCTAACGGATATTAAGGATATCCAGAACGACCGCAAGTACACCCGTTTTTACATAGACAAACCCTCTCTCCTCGGGGATGGTTACTACCGTATCTACTTCTCGGCCCTGGATCACGCTGGGAACAACTACGACTCTCCCCCATACTATCTCTCCCTGAATTACCACTCTCCCTTTACCAAAGTGACCAGACTCATTACCAGACAACCCTTCACCTCTACCACTCCTTCTCCTGTGTTTACTATCCCCACTCTGACTCCAACTACAACTCCCTCATCATACCTTCCTCCTCAGCCAGTCGTCATCCCCGCCAGGCCCAGCTTCTGGCAGAGCCTCTGTCAAATTATTCAAAACTTTCTCAAAAAAATTACTCGCTAATCAGAAAAAGATAGTCATTGACTATCAGAGTCGTTTGCATGAGATTGGATAAAATAAATTCAAAAAAAGACATTCATATGTCATACTGATAACTAGCTATGGCTCATCCTTTGCATCTTCTTTTTGCTCCGCATCCTCACAACAACCACAAACCAAAAATTCTCTGGAACAAGTCATTGGTGGTTCTAATGGGGCTTTTGGTTATGGGCCGATCACTCATTGATATTTTTGCAGGAATCCAACCGGGAGTATTAGGTTTCGCCTCACAAATACCACCTGAAAAAATCATCGAATATACCAACAATGCTCGTCAGGCAGATAACCTCCCTACTCTTACATATAATGCCAAACTGGCAGAAGCCGCCCAGGCAAAGGCCCTTGATATGTTCGCTCACAATTACTGGGCCCATGTTTCCCCAACCGGCACCGAGCCGTGGTCTTTTATCACCAACTCCGGCTACGGTTACCTCCATGCCGGGGAAAACCTTGCCCGCGATTTTAACAACCCCAAGTCCGTTGTCGAGGCCTGGATGGCCTCGCCCACTCACAAGCGAAACATTCTTGATGGCCGCTACAGAGATATCGGTATCGCCGTCGTCGATGGCTACCTTGACGGTGTAGAGACAACACTGGTGGTCCAGATGTTTGGGGTGAAGCAAGGGAGTTTGCCCGCCGTTAATGTCCAGCCACTCACCGAAACTGCCCCGGCTCGGGTTGTCGGCTCGGTCCTCGCCCGTGAACAGCCTAATGTCTATATTGCCTCAGGCTTATCTCCGTTCGACGCCAAAAAGTCCTGGTCGTACGCCTTTGTTATTGTCATTATTCTGGCCCTCTTTCTCGACTGGTTTATTGTTTGGAAAAATAATCTCATCAGGATTTCAGGCAGAACCTGGGCTCATCTAACTTTCTTTCTTACCCTCGCCGCTATCCTTTTTGTTATCCGTCAGGGTCTTATCTTATGAAAAACAAACTGTCAAAAAAACATCTCGACTATCTCGTCTTGTTGCTAGCCTGCGCACTTTCTCTTGTTCTGATAATGTATTTTTCCGCGAACAAACAAGTTATTAATCTCGTTGTCGCCGCCTTTGCCACCTTTTATTTCCTCTGGGGGGTCATCCATCACTATTTCGAGAAATCGCTTCATACTGAAGTAGTCTTTGAATATCTGCTACTTGCGATTTTGGGAGCGCTTCTGATCATCGGTCTAATCTAGCCTTCAGTCTTTTGCGCTGTACAATAAACTTTGCATGAAGATATTAGTCACTGGAGGAGCAGGTTTTATTGGCAGCAATTTTATTCATTACTGGCTCAAGAAATACACCGCTGATCAAATCATCAATTTTGATTTGCTTACTTATGCCGGCCACCCAGAGTCACTTGATGATATTACCTCAGATCCTCGCTATTCCTTTATCAAAGGTGATATCACCGACTCAGGGCAGGTTGAATCAGCCATGCAAGGAATTGATCTCATCGTTCATTTTGCCGCCGAAAGCCATGTTGATAGATCAATTCTTGACCCACAGATATTTGTCAAAACCAATATTTTGGGTACACAAATACTTCTAGAAACAGCCAGAAAACACAAAATACGCTTCCACCATATCAGCACCGACGAAGTTTTTGGTTCTCTACCTCTTGGCTCGAAACGCAAATTCAAACCCAATACTCCCTATGGCCCTAGCTCCCCTTACTCGGCCTCTAAAGCCGCCGCCGATCATCTCGTTCGCGCCTATTACACCACCTTTGGTTTACCAATTACCATCACCAACTGCTCCAACAACTTCGGCCCATATCAGGACCCGGAGAAGTTTCTTCCCAGAATGATTACCAACCTGATCGACGGCAAGGATATCTATATTTATGGAGACGGTAAGAACGTACGCGACTGGCTCTACGTCCTCGATCACTGCTCTGCCATCGACGCTGTCATTCACAAAGGAGTCTTCGGTGAGACGTATCTGATCGGTGGGCTTACCGACGATATTGACAATCTTACTCTTGCCAAAAAGGTTCTCTCAGTAATGAAAATTCCGGAATCAAAAATCAAATTCGTTAAAGACCGGCCTGGTCACGACAGAAGATACGCAGTTGACTGGACCAAAACTCATAATGAACTAGGTTGGAGTCCTGGCTTGAGTTTTGACAAACTGCTTGCCGATACTGTTTGCTGGTATAAAGAAAACGAATCGTGGTGGCGTCCGCTTAAGGAGAAATCCGAAAAAATATACCAGAGATGAATGGAAAAAATACTTGTCACCGGCAGTAGGGGATTAGTTGGCTCGCGTTTTGTGGAACTATCACGGTCAGATCATCAATTGCTCACGCCAGGATCATCTTTGTTTGATCTTAAAAACATCGACACCATCGATCATTTCCTCCGGGAATACCAACCAGACTGGGTAATCAATTTCGCCGCCTTCACCGACGTCGACGCTGCCGAACAAGGTATCCATGATCCGTCTTCCCCTGCCTGGAAAATCAATGTTGGTGGGGTCCAAAATCTGACCAACGCCTTTATTTCAGAAAAGATCATCCATATCAGCACCGACATGGTGTTTTCCGGCGATCTTCTTCAGCCCGGGCCATTCAACGAAAACGACACTACCCAGACCGATGCTAGTCAGCTAACCTGGTACGGTTACACAAAAAGCCAGGCAGAAAAGATAATCCTTGAGCGTGGAGGAACAATTTTACGGATTATTTATCCGGTTCGTGCTGTTTTTACCCCCAAGCCCGATTTTCTACGCGGAGCGCTTCATCGGTATCAATCAGGCACTCTTCGTCCATTGTTTACCGATCAGCAGATTAGCATCGCCTTTATCGACGAAATGTCCTGCGTTCTTAATGAAATTATCAAACAGGATATGAGAGGCATCTTCCACGCCAGCTCAGACACCACTACCCCATATGATCTGGTCAAATTTTCACTTGAGCAATTAGGCATTGTGCCCGATCTGGAAACTGCCCTCATTGATGATTTTTTAGAAACCCAACCCAATCCCTATCGCTATCCCCGATATGGAGGTCTCAAAACCGCCATGACCGAAAAAAAATTGGGTATCCGCTTTTCTACCTGGCAGGGGGTGGTTGAAAAAATGATCGCTCAAGGGTTATCCTTAACATAGATTATATGAAGCATCTCTCATTTATCATTCTTATTATCTCCATTCTAGTCTTCCCTCTAAACGTCTTTGCCGATGCGAAATCCGATTATGAATATCAACTGGCTCAATATAGAAAGAGCTACACGGAATTTTCTCAATTAAAAAGAGACTATCTTGCCAATCCCACGCTTGATAATCAACAAAAGGCCCTCATTGTCGCCAGACAAGCTCTGCTCGCGCGCGATCTGTCCAAGTCATCCTACGCTCTCTATCTTTCAGAGTTAATCAATGCCCCCAATACTAGTTACGAGCCCTTTAATAAAATACTCACCCGTTTGGGCGAGGCCTCAATATTCTTTTCCTCATCCGCTCAAAAGTCCCAGGTAGTTACCACCCCCGCCGAGCTAAAAAGTTTTAGCGCCCAATATAGCCGCGATACTCTCATCCATGACCGCAGCTTTTATTACGGTCAAGTGGCCGCCAAGCTGGCCCAGCTCATCCGTTTCCAACTTGACATGGACGGTGTGCTCCAAACAATTTATCCCAAACTTCCCGATCCTCGCCCCATTCCTCTAAAGGCCCGTCTTGATGAAATCCCGGTCAAAGCCGCCCAAATAAATAAACAAGTTGCCGATTCTACCGCGCTCATCACTCCTACGATAGAAGAAGGCCAGCTTGACCCTGATTACTTCACCGACTTTAGCACTACTCTAGGCGATATTCGCTCGCGCCAATTACTTCTCATCGATCAGCTGATCGATATCGACTTAAACTATGCCCAGCTTTAAAGACCGTCTCAACCCCCAGATTCTCGAATTTGTCGCCAAAGTCCGATCAGGTGAGTATCAAAGGCTCATAAAGGCTCGGCTCGGTTCATATAAATGGTTTTTTCTTGGGGCGCTTGTCCTGATCCTCCTATTACTTAGTATT
>Ga0208373_1002641_pt1 | contig 19270 bp, 13 predicted proteins | sample RifOxyC2_FD_184036 | JGI IMG/M metagenome (GOLD analysis project Ga0208373, IMG submission 184036) | Soil microbial communities from Rifle, Colorado - Rifle Oxygen_injection C2 (SPAdes) | ecosystem: Environmental > Terrestrial > Deep subsurface > Rock core/Sediment | place: Rifle, Colorado... | reverse complement strand
TCACAATAACGACAACCATTCCATCTTCAGCCAAGACTTGTCTATCACGCAAGACAATACTTTGTGTATCAGTCACCCCAAGACCGTCAACAAATACGTAATCGCTCGGCGCTTTTTGAGCAGAAACTTGCATTCCGTTTTTTCCTATTTCAATAATCGAGCCATTGTTCGGCACAACAATATTTTTTTCTGGAAAATTATTGTCGCGTGCTAGCCATGCCGCTTCTTTTAACATGTAATGATAAGCATAGACCGGCATAAAATAAGTCGGCTGGATTTGTTTAATCATGTCTAAAATATCCTCGCGCGTGGCGTGTCCGGAAACGTGTACATCCATAATCTCTCCGTGTACAACGCGGTCGCATTGACGATAGACATTGTCTTTTAATTTTTGCACCGAACGCTCATTGCCCGGAATCACGGAAGAGGAAAAAATCACTGTGTCTGTCTTTTGTAATCTAATTGAACGATGCTCCCCATCAACAATACGCACCAAAGCCGCACCATCTTCGCCTTGCGCGCCAGTGCAGATTATAACAACCTGATTGTCAGGATAATCGCTGATTTTTTTAATATCAACCAACATCTCTTTTCTGACTTTGATGTAACCAAGCTCTTTGGCGATTTCAATATTCATCCTCATGCTGTATCCATCAACCGCCACTTTCTTGCCCAACTGTTCCGCGGCTTTGAGAACCCAATTAATTCTTTCAATTTGGGAAGAAAATGTGCCGATAATAACTCGTCCCGGCGCTTTTTCCAAGATATTTTGTAAATTCCTGTACATGTCTTCATAAGTTCCGCCGCGCTTGTCATTGAGCGAACCCAAACTTTCCAACATCAAGACAGTTGGCTTTGGCAGACGAGCCAAGTGGGTGTAATCAATAGTCGGCCGATTACTTTTATCGCGGTCTATTGTCCAATCGCCCGGATGAATCGCTGTTCCGGCCGGAGTGGAAATAACCACACCCATTGCATCCATAATTGAATGCTCAACTTGAAAAAATTTCACGAAAAACTTGCCCAAGCGCAAATTGTCATAAAGATTTTTTACCAAAATAGTTTTAAGATTTTTCGCCGAACCCTTTTTGTAGTCCTCTTGCTTTCGTTTAAGAATGGCTAAGGTAAGATCGCGTCCAATAACCGGCGGGTTACCTAATTTTTCCAAAAGCAATGGCGCGGCACCGACATGATCCAAATGACCGTGCGACAAAATCACGCCTTTGATATTCTTTTCTTTTCCTTGTAGATATTTAACATTTGGAATAATGTAATCAATGCCTGGCATGTCTTCTTCTGGAAATTGCAGGCCCATATCCAAAATCAAAATATCTCCGCCATATTCAAATATGGTCATATTGCGGCCGACCTCCTCGCATCCGCCTAACGGGATAATGCGTAAAGCGCCATTACTTGTGTCTGTTTCAGATTTAACTGACCGAAAAAAACCATTTTTCTTTGTTTGGGCAAAATTCTGAAACAAACCTGCTGTTTGCATTTCTGGCTGACTTGGTTTTGAATCCATCGGCCGTCTTGACCGACCAAACCTGCGTCTTTGATTGTCTTTTCTTGCGTTCATCGCGTTCATCATAATAAAAAATTAAAACCTTAGTGTCTGCGAACAATACACATGGGTGTTTGTTCGGAAGATTGGCCAAGCGGGTTGTCTTTAAAAACTGCTTGGCAAAATTTATGAGTAATATTTTTGTCTGATCGCCCCAAGATATTTACACCCAAATCATTGGCATCAATAATTATCACCGGGCAATTAAATTTGTTGGCCAATTCGCGTGCAACTTTGTTGGGATTTTTGGGACCCAATTTTGCATATTCATTATACGGCGGCAAAGTATATGAACACGGACCATCAATCGCATTAATATTTTTCCCCACAACGTGATAAAACACGCCGCGCAGGCCAAACGGCTTGGTCACGGCCGAACAAAAAGCCGCCAATAAAATCCGCCATAATCCTGCCTCACAAATAGCTAACTCCATTGTCCAAGGACTGCCAAGGCCAATGCCATATGGAGATTTGTGGACAAATTTTACAAGCCATTTTGCCCAGCAAGATGGTTTGATATCTTTGATTGGGAAGGCACGTCCTTGAGAGATAGCCACAATTCGTTCACTGATAAACAGCAAATCCCCTATTTTTAAACACTCACCAACATATTTTTTTACAACTTCTGCAATTAAATCTTTATCAGTAATAATATGAGTTTTAACAGGTAGCCTGTCCCACAAAACATTGTCTACCAAGATAGACAAATTCTTGCCGTTGTTCGGCTGTAACATATTTTCTTAAAATGAAGAATACTTGTGCCGATGGTGGGACTCGAACCCACACACCTTGCGGTATGCGCACCTGAAGCGCACGTGTATACCAATTTCACCACATCGGCTTATCCTAAAATTTCCACTCCCCGCCAGTCTTGACATACCAATCTGCGGCGCCGGCAAGACGATCAGAGGGATGAAAAATTTGTTTAATATCCACACCACGAACACTATCAATTGTCGCAAATGTGTAGGTTGGCGTATACAGGAATATCGCCGGCAAATCAGATATAATTGTCTCTTGAAATTTACGATAAAGTCCTATTGTATCTTTTTCATTCACACCACTTCTTATTTTTTCAATCAAAGCATCTACATTACGATTCACATAGCGGCTCAAATTAAGACCCGGATAATCAATCTGGCTGGAATGCCAAAATGGAAATGGATCAGGATCCACGCCGACCATCTCACCATAAAGCAAAACATCGTAATCTCGCACTTTTAAGACATCACGAGAAAAATTTTTTGGTTCAACAAATCGCAAATTGGTCTTTATTCCAATATTTTCCCAAAATCCAGCGACTAATTCTGTGATTTTTTGATATTCCTTATTATCGGTTGTCACCAAAGTTAACTCCAAAAAATCACCATTTTTATTTTTTCTATAAAACGTCTGGGCGGCGTGTAATTCTTGTTCAAGCTGTTGTTTCATTTCGGCTTCAGCCACCTCGCGAGTTGTTGTGGAAACAACACCATCGGTAGAACTGGCTGTGGTTGGTTTGTTTTTCTCATCCCAATCTTTTAATAATCCCGCCAAACGAAATTTTTTATAATCTTCAGCGCTCACTCGCGTCCATTTTTTATCCAACAACTCATTAGCTGTATTAAAAGAAAAGTCTGGTATTTTCAAATCCGCGGAAAAACCGGGAAATCCTGGTAAAATCGGCCCAGAAACTAACTGCCCATTATTTTGTAAAACTTCGCGTAAAATCTGCTCTTTATCAATCGCGGTCGCTAATGCATGTCTCACATCACTGTCTTTAAGAGCCGAGACGTGGCTTTGATTTAAAAACAGCGCGGTATATTGCGGCAGATTAACAGTATGCATGTCCACATTTTTGCGCTCCACCTTATCTAACCACATCTGTGGCACAAAGCTTAATCCTTGCACCTTTTGTTCACGAAAAGCCTTAACCGCGCCATTATCTCCGCCATATTCTAGATAGAAAACAAAATCAAAACTGTTTAAATAGCTGGGTCGACGATAGAATCTATCAAACCGTGTTAGTTCATAACGATAAATACGCCCTGCATCATCTTTTAATAATTTTTTAAATACAAATGGCCCGGTACCAATTGGTTGTAAATTAGTTTTAGCTAGACGCATCTGTTCTGCTGGCACATCAAACCACACATGTTCTGGTAAAATACCAACAGTTACAGCACTTAAAAAAGACGCGAATGGCTCTTGTAAAGTAAATTTAACATTATAGTCATCCAACGCTTCCACAGTTACGCCTTGAAAAGTCACGATCAACGGACTGCCAACAGTTGAATTTTGTATAGTTTCAATTGTGTAAACAACGTCTCTAGCGGTAAATTTTTCTCCATCGTGCCAAACGGCATCTTGACGCAATTCAAAATTATAAACCTTCTTATCATCGCTGACTTCATATTTGACTGCTAAATCCGGCACCAAACGGTGTTCAACATCGTAACGCAAAAGGCCAGAGAATAGCAAACGAGTAATATCTAAATCCACATCGTTGGTGGAAGCAAAAATAGGATTAACAAGCTGTGGCGCCCCCACCACTGCTTCAGCATAAATGCCACCATCTTTGGGTACTTCCATGCGAAAACTTAGAAGAAATCGCAAACCTAACCAAAGAGCGCTCAAAACCAAAACAACCGCACTCCCTAAAACCAGCCAACGCTCCGTCGAATTAAGTATCTTGCCCAAGTGAGTAACTTGACACCAAGAGGGCAGGCGCCGGCCTTTGGTACTCTGCATTAATTTCAAATCATGCCAATTACTTCTTAATGGCACAACTCGACGCTCACGGTAACGCCGATAAAAATCTTTTACTAGAAGAAAAAGTTTTATCATAAAGATGTTTGGCGAAGAACCAAACCTATCTTAGATCAGGAGACTAACAATAGAGATAAGCAAAAATAAAATGCTCAAGCCAATAGTAATTTGGTAAAGTGTTTTATCAATTCCGCGTTTGGTGCTGTAAATATTGCTAGAACCGCCAAATGCTGAACCCAAACCCGCGCCTTTTTGTTGTAATAAAATCGCCACAATTAACAAGATGGATAAAACCAATTGTATAATCACCAAAATCTTTTGAAGCATAAAAGACTTTTATCTTAGCTGAATTAGTCAGATTGAATTTATTATATCACAGACGGCTAAATAAATCAAGCCCACCTCCATGCTGGTTTCCAAAAAATTGAAAAACAAAATGGAACCGAGGTGGGGCGAAAATTGCGTATGCAACTTCCGCCCACCCCGCGTGACGACGAGTAGAACTACGACTGCGGTGCCCCGTTCGTGTGGAGACCCGTGATGAAGCTCCTGAGCATCTTCTCCCGAGCGTCGGACGGGATAGATCTAAGAGCCGCATCGACCCTGGCCCTGGCCTGCGAGTCGCGAGCCATCTCCAGCGCCTTCTGCGTTTCCACAGAAGAAGCCAGTGCCCCCTGCACCATCGTCAACACACCCTCCAGACGCCTGTGGTCTGCCTCGGCCATCTCCAGCGCTGTGCGAAGCAGGTCTTCGGGGTCACCACCACTCGGAATCTCTGCCGGCGGAGCGACCACGAGTACCTTGGCGGGCTTGGCCGCTATCGGTTTCACCTTCGGTGCGGCAGGCTTCTTCAGCTTGGCCTGCGTGGGAGGGGGCGGGGACGTGGACGCGGGCTTGTCGGCCGGCTTGGGTTCTTTCGAAGACGACACACCCGGCAACTGCTCGCCGGGCAACAGGGTGTTGCGATCGCGGCAGGGCAGAACGTTGTGGACATCCACGGCGAACTTGGCTTCGAGATTGTCGAGCTCTCCGGTGAACGACATGTGGCCGTCAACCACCGCCTTCCGGATGAACCTGTCTGCCAGCTCTTCGGTCTTCAGATGCCACGGATCGGGATCGATGTTGTCCATCTTGATGCCGGGCTTGTCTGCCAGCTCTACGCCGGACTTGATGGCGTGATAGGCGAGAACCAGATGGTACTCGCGCGGCAGTCCCGATGAACCGCCGCCGAACGCCAGCAGGAGACCATACGGATCCACCATCCAGTCGGCTGCGAAAACCTCGCCATCTTCCTTCATCGTGCACTTCACGACCACACCATCTGCCTTCAGAAGCAGGATCTGGAGCTCTTTCCGGTCCATGCGTCCCATCAGCGTGTCCAGACTCAGGACGGTTGAACACACCACCTTCCGTCCTTTGACGACGCGACAGGCGTGGTACAGCAGAACGAGCAACTCCACGTCAGCCCGGGTCAGTGCCTTCTTCGAAGACACGGGCTTGCTGGCGATGGTGGTCTGGACCGGCGGCACCGACTTCGTGCCAGAACTGCGCGGAGCCATGGAGCTAAGCCGGATCTCGTGCGGATTGACATCCCAGCGCACTGCCGCGATCTTGCCGTCCGACGTCTTGATACGCCTGACGAGTCCTTTCGTTTCCATGTTGGACACCAGCATGAGCGCGGCATCATCGGTCGGCGAACCGCAGATCTTTCTAATCAAATCGTACGGTACGCCTTCGCTGACCTTGTCCTTCAGCTCCTTTCCGGGAAACGCGTCGTACAACTTACGCATCTTGTCCAGAAAGACCTGCTTCGTAATCCTCACCTCACTCGCGTTCATCATCTCACCTCTCTGTGGTAGACCAGACACCTTTTGCGGGTATTTCCCGCCCTTCATTTTCACTGCCAACGACCTATCTTGAGCTCGTCTTGCGACCGGATTGGACCTCCACTCCCCAGGAAGCGAATCGCCCCTCTCTGCGCTCCAAAATATTCCGGAAGCGAAGATGGGTTATAAACCGCCCCCAAGAGTTCACGCAATTCGGCTTGATTTATGCCGCATACATTGCGTTCTTCTTTCTTGGGACCACTTGGCTGGAGAAGTCCGGCCTCTGCCAGATCTTCAACCAATATGTCCCAAATCGTCCCAAATGGCACAGGCAACGCGTCTTTTACCCTCAAGTCCAAAACCGGCTCCGGCTTGTTTGCCAGCCAGCGAAGGACCTTACGGTAAGTTGACGCGCTTAGGGTGACTTGCGTAAAACCATCCATCGCCACCAATCTCTGCAAGCCATAGAACGACTGAAACAGAATGTCGGATAATTGCGCTGGCGCTATACAGTCGCCGTGCGGTACCAGCGTGCAATCGTCCAATGCTTTCACAATTTCCATTACTCGCGGACGCAGTACGCGCCAAAGCGTATCATTGGTTTTTGTGCAACGATACACTGGAGTGATCGCGGACAAATCCGCCAAAAGCGGCATAATCGCGCGGGCCTCGTCCCCAAACTCAAAGGTGCCGGGTTCCAATTTACCCGTTGCCTGGTTGTAAAGGACGCAAGGCCAGCGCAAAAGCCACTTCAAGAGTGGATAAGACAGAACGTGAAAACGCCGCAGAAGAGCCAGGGTCTCGCCGAGTGATGATTGAGCCAGTTTGCCCGTATCACTATCTCGGCCAAGATGCACCACCTGCTCAAAGGGTATTTTCGTAGGTTCAACTTTGTCTCTTTTCCTTTCCCTGCCACGCCTCTTCTTGGTACGGAAGAGAGTCCACATGTGTCCAGATAGTCGATAGCCATGGTACACCCAAACATTGTCAATCTCCCCTGTGACAGTGCTAAAAACCACGCGTTGAACGCTCTCGCGCAAAAGTCCGCGCGACACCGCCCATTCAATCAACGCGCCAAGTTCAATCTGACTCTCCACCACAAATCCGTTCAATTGCAAGAACGGCAGGGTGAAAAACAGTTCTTGATACGCGGCTACGAAGATCACCAAGCGGTCAAACTCCCTCCAAAAGAGGGATTCTTCAATTCTACTCATCTTTCCCCCCTTTATCGGTTGTAATGAACGCTCCTTATTACGCCGTATTTAACCACCTTTTTTATTATTAGTCAAGCGCAAACAAAAAAACCACGCGTGGCGCGGACAACATTGTCTTTCACTGTCTTCCAGACATCTGAAAAACAAAGAGAGACCCCCGCCATCTTTCTGATTAAAAACCAAGAAAAATCACTGCCTGCGGACTTCTATGTGCAACTTTATCCCCCTTTCTTCACCCTGATATTTTTGCTATCGCGCCACTCAAACCAACGCCAAGCCAGAAAGACGAAGACGGCGCCTGCAAAGCCAATAAACATCATTGGCCAGCCGACGTACGGATAGAAGGCCAGCGCGCCGGACATTGCCATTGTGCCGATCCCGTAAATCGGAACACCGCGGTGAATAGAAAATGGGAACCACCCCGAGTCTCTCAACAACTGGCATACAAAAGTCGCAATCCAGATCGTGAGCATAAACGTGATCGCAATCACGAATTGAGCCGACTGCGCCCGCGATGACTCAATGTACTTGTTTGCAAATGCCCCCACCAAAAAGGCCATCATTGCAAAAAACGTCGCTGTTTGCCCGGCTGATCCGTGCCCGGATTTATACAAAAATACCCCGGACGGGTAAGATACAACGATCAACCCGACCACAGTGACAGAAGCGGCGTCTATTGCCCCGCCATTTTCCGTTGTCTTGAAACAAAGATCAAGAACAAGAAAGAAAAGCGGGGTCAGCGCGGTTACAGCACACATCCAAAGAACGTTTTTCTTCATGGTTTCTCCTTGTCCGTCATGCCCTACGGAACCGAGGGAAAAGAGCTGTCTAATAACATTATCCTAACATACTTGACAAAAAAATTCAAACATAGTAAAATAACGCCATCACAAGTGTTTTAATGTTTTAATGTTTTAATGTTTTTATGAAAAAAGACACCCACCCAAAATACAATCAAGGCGCCAAGGTAACTTGCGCTTGTGGAAACGTGTTTACAGTAGGATCAACTAAGGATGAAATCCGTGTAGAGTTGTGCAACCTCTGCCATCCTTTTTATACGGGCAAACAAAAATTTGTTGACACGGCCAGACGCGTAGAAAAATTTCAAGAAAAAGCCGCTAAGATCAGCGCCGCGTCAGCAGTGCGCAAAGGAAAGAAAGCCAAAAAGATCGCCAAGAAAGCCAAAGCCGAGGCAGAGAAGAAATAGCTGAAACAAAAAAACAGATTTTCTATTAGTAAAATCTGTTTTTTATTTACAAAATATCGTGTACATGAAATAATACAGTGTGCAAGTGCGCAAGTAAACAAGTATGCAACTTGCAAACCTGCACACCTGCATACTTGCAAACTTATGTTACCAAAATACACCCAACTAAAACAAAAATATTTGCAACTAGAACAAGACCTCCAAAATCAGGCCATTATTGGCGATCAGCAAAAATTAAAAACAACCGCGCGAGAATATAATGACTTAAAGCCGCTAGTGGAAAAAATAAATGAATTGGAGAAAATTGAGGAAGAAATCCTGCACACTTGCAAACTTGTAAACTTGCAAACTGATCCGGAGATTGCAGAATTAGCCAAAAGTGAATTATCACAGTTAGAAGAACGGAAAGCAAAACTTGAGTCAGAGCTGAACGAATTGACCCATCCACGGGACCCTATGGATTCTAAGGATGTGATTGTGGAAATTAGAGCTGGCGCTGGCGGAGATGAATCGGCGCTGTTTGCCGCTGAATTGATGCGCATGTATATGAAATACGCGGAAAAGAAAAAATGGAAAACCAGTTTGATTGATGAAAACCGCATTGGCATCGGCGGATACAAAGAGGTGATTTTTAACATCACTGGAAAAAATGTTTATAGGGACATGAAATATGAGATGGGCGTGCATCGCGTGCAAAGAGTGCCGGAAACCGAAAAAGCCGGACGCATCCACACTTCCACGGCTAGTGTGGCTGTTTTGCCGGAGATTGAAGAAACAGAATTAAAAATCGATCCAAAAGATTTGCGCATTGATACTTTTTGCGCCGGCGGGCATGGCGGACAGTCGGTAAACACAACTTATTCGGCAGTACGCATAACACATATTCCAACCAACACCGTGGCGCAAAGTCAAGATGAACGTTCGCAACAACAAAACAAAGAAAAAGCCATGAATGTTCTGCGCGCCAGACTTTATGAAATGGAGCGCGAAAAAAAACAAGCGGCGTTAGATGCTAAACGCAAATCACAAATCGGTACCGGCGACCGCTCAGAAAAAATCCGCACCTACAACTTCCCGCAAGATCGCATCACCGACCATCGTGTTCATGAAAATTGGGGAAACATCCCCACCATACTAAACGGCGATTTAGAAAAAATAATTGAAGCATTAAGAAAATATGATCTTTCTTAAAAAGCACTATCCACTAATATTAATTTTGATGCTAGCAACAGCGTTGCGCATTAATTTATTGCTCATCCGCGGCACATGGTGGTTTGATGAAATGTTTAGCGTGCATTACAGTCTATTGCCCTGGGGAGAAGCAATCAAATACTGGTTTCTTGAAACAAATCCTTTCTTTTATAACATATTCTTGCGCGGATACATTTATGTCTTCGGCGGTGGGGAGATGACTGTCCGCATTCCCTCTATTATATTCGCGCTGTTAACAATCGCCTTGGTCTATTACATGACACAAAAATGGATTTCCGCACGCGCGGCAGTTGTTTCTTCTCTAATCATCACTTTGTCAGGAATCCACCTTTTTATTAGCACCGAAACACGCGTATACGCCTTATTTGTTCTTTTAACCACGCTGTCTTTCTACTGGTTTATCCAAATTTTTGTATATAACAAAACTAATCGCTGGATCTGGATTGGGTTTTTAATAACACAAATCTGTTTACTCTATTCGCACCTTACAGCTTTAGCAGTTATTATTATCCAATTTTTAGCATTGATTTATCAGAAAAATACAGACAAAAACACGTGTAAAAACTTTATTTTACTTCAGTTTCTTTCGTTATTTATATGGAGCTTTTGGTTTATCCAAACTCTAATACCAAAGCTTAATGCACGCAGTCTCTATGGCTGGTTCTTTACCTATGACAGCCAATCTTCCAACATCTTAACCATCCTTAACACGCTATTTATAAACACAAATATTTCAGAATTTACATTCACGTTATTCGCCATAATTCTTTTGGGGGTTATTTTCTATGTTTTCAAACTTTTTACAAAACAAGAACAAAAAAACAAAGATTTACTAATAATTTTAATCCTTTGGAGCTTCATTCCGGCCATTTTGGGTTCTTTTCTAGGACAATATGTAACTAAATACTTTGTCTTTTCTCTGCCCGGCTTTGCCATACTTATCGCGTGGGCGCTTGACCAAATTATTGATAAAACCTTCAGAAAATCACTTACTATTATTTTCCTGGTCCTCTTTATTCCATCAACCCTTACTATTGCCACTAGCCCAATTTTTTCTTGGTACACCATTACCAAGTATATCGAAAAAGCGGAAGTGCCAAACAGCGCAATTTTAGTGATTCCATTTAATGAGGAACTGGTAATTAAAAAATATTTCCACGGACAAGCCAAAATTGAGGGTATTTATCCCATGAAAGACAATTTAAAATTTGAAGAACGAATTGTGCGCTATAACTGGCAAACACTGTTGTCTTCTGATAAAGAATATGAGGAATGGATGGTTAAACACACCAAAGACCGTGACAAGATATTCTTCTTGCAATATGATGGCTATGAAAGTACAACCGTAATCTGGTTTATCAATAATGGCTGGAAATTAAATAAAAGAATCCGCGCCATTGGCCATATTGGAATCACCATGTTTGAATTCTATGCCCCCGCTTACAATCCAACAAGCCCTACTTCAAGCCAAACAAAAAATTGATGCGCTCGATGCCGAGCTTCTTCTGGCACACATTCTCAAAAAACCAAGAGAGTGGGTTTTGGTACATCCGGAGGCGAGAGTTCATAAAGTTTATAAAGTTAAAAAGTTTATAAAGTTAGTGAACCAACGGGCGAAAGGTGTGCCACTCGCCTATTTGACAGGGCATAAAGAATTTTTTGGATTGGATTTTGAGGTGAATAAAAATGTGCTTATCCCGAGACCAGAAACAGAGAGAATGGTTGAATTGGTGATTGAAGAAATAAAAAGATTAAAAGATCAAAAGATTACGATGTTAGATGTTGGAACAGGGAGCGGTTGCATCCCGGTCGCAATCGTCAATCACATTCGTCACAATTTCTCCCCCTATCAGGGGGAGCGAGAGGGGGTCTGTCTCAAGACAATTGCGATTGATATCTCTAAAAAAGCCCTGACAGTCGCCCGCCGAAATGCACGTAAACACAAAGTTGAAATCAAATTCCTCCGCGGCGATCTTCTTTCACCGATTCTTAAGTCATGCGTCATACACCACACATCATCGCTCATCATCACCGCCAACCTCCCATACCTCACAAACAAACAATTCAACTCCTCTCCATCAATCCAACACGAACCAAAACTCGCCCTTGTCGCCGGCAGAGACGGACTCAGGTATTATCGTATTCTTCTCAAACAAATTCGAAAATTATTAGAAATTAAAAATTTGAAATTAGAAATTTTTTTGGAGATAGATCCCTCTCAATCCCCCCACATCACCAAACTCATCAAATCTCTTCTTCCCAACGCTAAAATAGAAATCAAAAAAGACCTGACAGGCCTTGACAGGGTTGTCCGGATAACAAACTACGCCGCGTGATGGTGCTTTCTATCATCTTCCGCGAGCTGAATTAAAGCCTGACGAATTTCATTAGGATGTTTAACATTGCGAAAAATTACACGACTTCCCGCAGAAGCAGTTTTCACTATAACATTGCCATAGTGAAACATTGTGCAAAAAAAACCATTAACTTCGGTGGTCACATCTTGAATGCGATACAAATCAAGTTCTGAAATCGTGCGCGCAAACAGTCCTTGTTGTTCAATATCCACGATCCTATCATTTGTGACAATCCAAATATCCAAATAAAATTCAATAAATTGAGAATAAAAAAACAAATAAATACTTAAATAATAAACACTGGCGCACAAAACCGCCAAAGTATAAACAGAAGAGTTGGCAAAAAGATTTGGAAATAGAGCGCTGATTAAAAAATAGACTACAAGCGGCACAAAAAACAGTACCACAAAAAGTGCCACGGTTGGCGCAAACGTCAACGGATGTTGGCGCAAAAAATATTTAATTGTTTCATAGGTCTTTTGTTTAATCAGATGAGAAACAAGCATATTTAAAAATTAAAAATACTAGTTAACCAATTTAAATCAAGTATGTTCATTGGAGCTTGCCAGTCAACACTCAAAAGTAATTGCCATGTAAAGTAAAAGGTTAAAACGGTAAGTGTAAAAACAATAAACGTAATCAAAAAACTCGCAAAAGTAAACGAGGCCGTAACAATAATGTGGTAGAAATTAATGATGGAAAAGATAGTAAAGATGGCTAAAAACAACAAATAGGCAAAAAGAAGTGTATAAAGTGGAATGGTTACCATAATTTTATCTTTAAATGTTCATAAGCATTTTTGGTGACTTTGCGGCCGCGCGGGGTGCGTTCCAACATGCCGATTTGCATCAAGTACGGCTCGTAAACCGTTTCAATCGTATCCATTTCTTCGGCCGCGGCCGCGGCCAAGGTGTTGAGTCCTACAGGTCCGCCGGAAAATTTTTCAATCATTGTTAACAGCAGTTTTCTGTCCACTTCATCTAAACCAAGCGCATCAATTTTTAACATATCCAATGCCAAAAGCGCTGACTCGTTGCTTATTTTGCCATCATGGCGCACTTCGGCGAAATCACGGACACGCTTGAGCAAACGATTCGCGACGCGTGGAGTGCGACGCGCGCGCTCGGCGATTGTTTGACCGGCCTCTTTTTCCATTTCTATTTCCAAGATCTTGGCATTGCGTTTAACAATTTTTTCAATGTCAGCCGGCTCATAAAAATTCAAATGAAACACATGTCCAAAGCGATCACGCAGTGGACCGGACAATAAACTCAATCTGGTAGTAGCGCCAATTAAAGTAAACTTTTCCAATGGCATTCTCATGGTGCGCGCGGCCGGCCCTTTGCCAATTATAATATCCACGGCATAATCCTCCATTGCCGTGTAAAGAATTTCTTCTATTGTTTTGTTTAGTCGGTGAATTTCATCAATAAACAAAACATCGCCTACGTTCAAGTTAGACAAAATCGCGGCCAAGTCGCCGACTCGCTCCAAGGCCGGTCCGGCAGTCACTTTGATATTCACGCCCATTTCTTTGGCAATAATATGCGCGAGCGTTGTCTTACCCAATCCCGGGTTGCCATACAACAAAACATGCTCAATCGGCTCCTCGCGCTTTTGCGCGGCTTGAATTGAGATTTTCAACGGCTCCTTGATATGCTGTTGACCCACAAAATCAACCAAATTCTGCGGTCGCAGGGTTACTTCAATTTCCTCCTCGCCCTCGTCTGCCTTCTCGCTGACGATCCTGGGGGTAAAGTCCTCGTCTAATTGATATACTTCTTCGTCCATAATAGAGTTATTTTACCTTGTTTGCTGTTTTTTAGCAATCGCAACGGCAGGACAATGAGATTGCTTCGTCGTCGCTTTGGTTCCTCCTCGCAATGACGAATGCTCTGCTTGCAGCGTTGTCCCGACTAAGTCGGGACTTTACGCTGTGGATAACTTTTGTGTCAGAATTAACGAATGAAATAATTGTCGCATTTTGAGCCACCAATTCAATGTCGCAAAATTATTTTGCTACCATTTTACGTGTGTGGTATAATACACCGTACGAGCTTTTTCACTATATGTTGTGGTATACACACCTGTTGTATCACTATATGTAGTATCTTTACTCATTGTCATCCCGAATCCCCGGATGGGGTGAGGGATCTTTCTGTTTACTGATTTTGTTAGTAAGAAAGATTCCTCGTTTCACTCGGAATGACAGAACCGAGACGTTTTATGGGCCCAACTGACTCCAAATTTATTCAAGGGACACACCTTGGACAGTCCGAAGACATCCAATTCGTTTATAATCCAGCCACCGGTCTTACTTTTAGACGCTATTTTAGCAAAGACGGACAGGATCCATTTGACGTTGTTGAATATGAAAAACGCTCATCAATAATACGCGAGCCGAATGGCACACTGGTGTTTGAGGCGAAGAATTTGGAAATCCCCAAAGGCTGGTCGCAGGTGGCGACCGACATTGTGGCGCAAAAATATTTTCGCAAGGCCGGCGTGCCGCAATATAACGATGATGGCACTTCAAAGTTGAACGCTGACGGGTCCACCATGCTTGGGCCTGAAAAAAGCGTAAAACAAGTAGTACATCGTTTGGTCGGCACCTGGCGATATTGGGGCGAGCGTTATGGATATTTCGCGTCTGCCTCTGACGCGCAGATTTTTTATGATGAACTTGTAATAATGCTTTTGAAGCAGATGTCCGCGCCAAATTCTCCGCAATGGTTTAACACCGGCTTGAATTGGGCCTATGGCATTTCCGGCCCAGCGCAAGGTCATTATTATGTTGACCCTGACACTGGCGTGATGACACGGTCCACAGACGCTTACACGCATCCGCAACCTCATGCGTGCTTTATTCAATCAATCAAAGATGATTTAGTTAACGAAGGCGGGATTATGGATTTATGGTCTCGCGAGGCGCGGTTGTTTAAGTATGGTTCTGGCACAGGCACAAATTTTTCCGGTTTGCGCGGCAGGGGTGAGCCACTATCCGGCGGCGGATCTTCTTCTGGTTTAATGAGTTGGTTAAAAATCGGCGACGCGGCGGCCGGGGCAATCAAATCCGGCGGCACCACCAGGCGCGCGGCCAAGATGGTCATCTTGGATTTGGATCATCCTGATATAGAGGTCTTTGTGAATTGGAAAGTTAAAGAAGAAAAGAAAGTCGCGGCTTTGGTGGCCGCGGGTTATCCGTCTGATTATGAAGGCGAGGCGTATCAAACAGTCGCTGGCCAGCATTCCAACAACTCTGTCCGCGTGCCTCACAAATTTATGGACGCGGTGAAAAATGATAGTTCTTGGAATTTAACATGGCGCACTGACGGTTCGGTTTGCAAGACACTAAAAGCGCGTGATTTGTGGGATCAGATCGCTTACGCGGCTTGGGCGTGCGCTGATCCTGGCGTGCAATATGATGGCACAATCAACGAATGGCACACTTGCCCGCAGTCAGGTAAAATTAATGCGTCAAATCCATGTTCAGAATTCATGTTTACTGATAACACCGCCTGCAATTTGGCCTCGCTTAACTTGGGAAAATTTTTCGATGCGGAGAAACAGTCATTTGATATAGATGGCTTGCGCCACGGCACGCGCTTGTGGACGGTTGTTTTAGATATTAGTGTTTTAATGGCGCAATTCCCGAGCAAAGAAATCGCACAGGGTAGTTATGATTTTCGCGCTCTTGGTCTTGGTTATGCAAATCTCGGTTCAGTGTTGATGATGTCCGGCTTGCCATATGAGTCAGAGCAGGCCTACGCTGTTACTGGCTGTATTTCAGCAATTATGACTGCCGAGTCGTATCGTACCAGCGCTGAAATGGCAAAATTGCTTGGACCATTTCCAAAATTTGAATTAAACAGGGCCGACATGTTACGCGTTATCCGCAACCATCGCCGCGCGGCTTTCAACTCATCCGCGGACGAATATGAAAAATTAGTAGTCACACCACAAGGGATTAAACCAGAATACGCGCCAGCCTACCTACTCACCTCCGCGCGCGAGGCCTGGAATGAAGCGTTGGAATGGGGAGAAAAATACGGGTACCGCAACGCTCAAACAACACTTTTAGCGCCGACCGGCACAATCGGCTTACTAATGGATTGCGCGACCACAGGAGTTGAGCCGGATTTTGCTTTAGTTAAATTTAAAAAATTGGCAGGCGGAGGCTATTTTAGAATAGTGAACGAATCAGTTCCGTCCGCGCTTAAAGCACTTGGACATACCGAATCACAAATTAATGACATCTTGAACTATGTCCGCGGCACAGCCGATATTACTCATGCTCCGCACATCAACGCCATTACGCTTAAGACCAAAGGATTTAACGACGAGGATATTAAAAAAATAAATGAGACGTTGAAAGGCGCGTTTGATATTAAATTTGTATTTAATGTTTGGAATTTGGGCGAGGATTGCATGAAACGCGTTGGTTTGGCTTCAGAAATTTACAATGATTCTAATTTTAATATGTTGCGCGCGCTTGAATTTACTGATGAACAGATTGAGGCGGCGAACGAACATGTTTGTGGAATGATGACTATTGAAGGCGCTCCGCATCTCAAGCCCGAGCATTATCCAGCATTTGACACTGCCAATAAAAACGGCAAGCGCGGAACTCGTATTATTCATTACCTCGGACACATAAAAATGATGGCCGCGGCCCAACCATTTTTGTCAGGCGCGATTTCCAAAACAATAAACATGCCAAACGAGGCCACGCTTGATGATATCAAAATTGCTTATGAACAAGCCTGGAAACTCGGATTAAAATCGGTGGCGCTTTATCGCGATGGCTGTAAATTAAGTCAGCCCTTGATGGCCTCAGTCAACAAAACAAAGAAGGTTGAAACCGTGGTGGAAAAAGTTGAAGAAAAAACAAAAACAAAGGATTCAATCATTATGGCTGATCCATTAATCCGCGAGGCGTTAAGCGAAGCCGATGATGTCGCTGACGCAATTAGGCAAGCAAGCGAACTTTTAAGCAATCACACTCACGCTTCTCCACCCATGGAATCATATAGCAAAGACGGAACAGTTACAGAGAAACGAGTGTATTTGCACGGAGAAAAGCGCCCGTTGCCCGCGAAACGCGGAGGAATCACTGTGGCCGCGAAAATCGCAGGCAAACACCAGCTTTGGCTTCGCACCGGCGAATACCCGGATGGTAAACTCGCCGAGATATTTATTGACATGTACAAAGAGGGTTCGGCTTTTTCCAGCATGCTTAATATGTTCGCGATTTCCATTTCTATGGGGCTACAGCATGGCGTGCCTTTGGAAAAATTAGTTGATAATTTCACGTTTACCCGCTTTGAACCGGCAGGCATGACTGACCATCCAAACGTCAAAATTTGCACCTCGCCAATAGATTTTGTTTTTCGCATTTTGGGTATGGAATATCTCGGCCGGACAGATTTTGTGCAAGTAAAACCAAAAGGCATTCAAAAAAATAAATTTGAAAATATGGCGCGCTTGGCGCAGTCAAACATGAAGCAGGAAGCAATTGATTTAGGCACCGAGTTTGATAAAAAAGAGTCCGTGGCTCATGGCCAGGTTGAACTGCCAGTGATTGGCGCAGCCAAGCCAGAGGTTGCTAGCGCCATGGATTCATCGCTTGGCGAAATGATGGGCGACGCGCCTGCTTGCCCCACCTGTGGGCATATCACTGTGCGAAATGGAAGTTGCTATAAGTGTTTAAATTGCGGGGATTCACTTGGATGCAGTTAATATGAAAATCTACACCAAAACCGGCGACCGCGGACAAACCTCACTCCTCGACGGAAAAAGAGTAATGAAATCATGCCTGGAAATGGAAGCGGTTGGCGAAGTTGACGAGCTGAATTCTTGGCTTGGGGTTTTGATTGAGGAGATACGCGATGATTTTAAAGCAGAAGCGAAAAAATTGGAAGATGTTCAAAGGTGCCTGTTCATCATTGGCGCCCAGTTAGCAAGTGTGCAAGTGTGCAAGTGTGCAAGAATGCCTGCAAACTTGTATACTTGTAAACCTGCACACCTGGAAAAGTGGATTGACGAGATGGAGAGGAAGTTGCCTAAACTCAAAAGTTTCATTCCGTATGCGGGAACAGAAGAAGCGGTGAAGGCGTTCTACGCCCGAGCAATTTGCCGGCGAGCCGAGAGGGTGGTGATTCGTTTGTTGGACAGCCAGACCTCACCCTGCCCTCTCCTGCCAGGAGAGGGGAAATATATCAAAAAATACATGAATCGATTAAGTGATGTGTTGTTTGTGCTAGGCAGATGGCTGAATAAAAAATAAATCCGCCTCTTCGGCGGATTTTTAATTTCTTTAATTCCTCTCTTTAATTTCTTTCATCACCCTCTCCACAAACTTCTCTTTACTCATCTTTACCTGATCTTTTTCACCTCGCACCCGAATCATCCAATCTTCGCCCGAGAGCTCTTTATCACCCACAATCACAATGTATGGAATCTTGCGGACGACTGCCTTACGCACCTTGTTACCAACCGTCTCATCAGCATCATCAATTTCCACCCGAATGCCCTTGTCGCGCAACTCTCCGGCCAGCGCCCTAGCACCTTCTTGATGTTTTGTCGCGACTGGAGCAAGTAAAATTTGCACTGGTGATAGCCAAACTGGCCAAATACCGGCATAATGTTCGATTAAGAAACCAACAAACCGCTCATGAGTACCAAGAGGCGCACGATGAATACAAGCAACATGTTGTTCCTGACCATTTGAATCAACATATTTCAAATCAAACTTCTTTGGCATAAACAAATCTATTTGATTCGTTGAGGCTGTAAACACCCTACCAGTAACAGATTTAAGTTGAAAATCTACCTTTGGACCATAAAAAGCCGCACCATCGTTTTGCACAACATAAGGTACGCCGGATTTTTCCATTGCCTCGCGCATCAACGCCTCGGCCTCTTTCCACATCGCATCATCACCGTGATATTTTTTATTTTCAGGATTTCTTAAACACAATTCCATGTAATAATCCTTAATGCCCAGGTGTTGATAATAATATTCATGTAGTTTTATCACACTGACAAACTCGTCGACCGCCTGTTCTTTTGTGCAGTAAATATGTGAGTCATTCATTTGCATGCCACGCACGCGCATCAAACCAAACAAAGATCCTGAATCT
>Ga0208373_1002640_pt1 | contig 19272 bp, 17 predicted proteins | sample RifOxyC2_FD_184036 | JGI IMG/M metagenome (GOLD analysis project Ga0208373, IMG submission 184036) | Soil microbial communities from Rifle, Colorado - Rifle Oxygen_injection C2 (SPAdes) | ecosystem: Environmental > Terrestrial > Deep subsurface > Rock core/Sediment | place: Rifle, Colorado... | reverse complement strand
AAATGATTTTCACCGTAACCTCTATTACGCTTCAAATCATTTTTCTGGTTTTTCTCGTCTTGCCTCAAAATATCTAAATTTTACCATGTTGCGTAGCAATAATTATCTCATTACCATTAATAATATATGGACTTCAAAGATAAAAAAGTGACTGTAATGGGCCTTGGCCTATATCTCTATGGTAGCGGAATTTCTGCTACCAAGTTTTTAGTTGAGCGGGGCGCCAAAGTGACAGTGACTGATTTAAAATCTAACCAGGAATTAGACCAGCAGATTAAGCGACTCGGTCCGTCCGCTAAGAAAATTACATTTATTCTCGGCCGACATCGAGAGCAAGATTTCAAAAACGTGACGTTGGTAGTCAAAAATCCAGGCGTGCCCAGCTCATCTAAATATTTGAAAATTGCGACCAAATATAAAATTCCAATTGAGACCGATATTTCAATCTTTTTCCAATTAGTAGACTGCAAACGAATAATTGGCATCACCGGCACCAGAGGCAAAAGCACCACGACCAGCTTGATTTATGAAATTATAAAAAGTCTTGAACCAAAATCAATTCTTGGTGGCAACATCAGCCGATCGCCATTATCACAGTTGAGTAAGATAAAAAAACATGGGTTGGCAGTGTTGGAGTTATCGTCTTGGATGTTAGAAAGTTTGGAGTTGCATCAGATCAGTCCGCACATTTCAGTCTTTACCAATATTTATCCTGATCACCTCAATACATACCGCGATATGAAGGATTATATCTCTGCCAAAGAAAATATATTCAAGTGGCAGAACGCCCAAGATTTTGTGGTGATTAATCGTGACAATAAATATACGCGTCAACTAGGTCAAAAAGTACCAGCTCAACGATTTTGGATATCACTGAAAGATTTTAAAGTTGAGAATGGTTGTTTTGTGCGGGATAATTATATTTATTTCCGGCGAGACGAGAAGATGAATAAAGTCATGGCGACTCGTGACATTAAATTATTAGGTGAGCATAATCTTTATAACGCTTTATCAGCGATTTGTGTTGGTATGATTTTTGGTGTCAAAACTAGTGTGATCAAAAAGATTGTCGGTGCTTTCGTAGGCATTGCTGATCGACTTGAACTAATCCGCGAAGTTAAGGGCGTAAAATATTATAATGACACCACTTCTACCACGCCCGAAGCGACAATGGCGGCGCTTCGCGCTCTAACCCCCCCTACCTTTACAAGGAGAAGGCTGGGAGGGGGTAGAATTATTTTGATTGCTGGTGGCAGTGACAAGGGCTTAGATTTTAAACAGTTGGCCAAAGAAATAAAAAAGCACTGCCAAGCAGTGATACTGCTGAAAGGATTAGGCACAGATAGATTGTGGAAAAAGTTATCAGTTATTAATTATCAGTTGCCAGTTACCGAGGTGTCATCTATAACTGATGCGGTTGGGCTGGCAGGAAGTTTTGCCAGAAAAGGTGATATAATACTTCTTAGTCCGGCTTGTGCCAGTTTTGGACTTTTTAAGAATGAATTTGACCGAGGTGACCAGTTTAAAAAGATAGTTAGTAGAATTTACCCTATTGAATAAAAAATTCTGAAATAATTTTTGACAATTCAAGTTGTCTATTCAATGAGGTAAAATAAATAATGAGCAAAATAAATCTAAAATCATTTGTCAAAGATATTATCTATGGTCAAAAAAACCAACCGCCAGATTGGTATTTGGTTGGGTTGATCGGTTTTTTGACTGTGTTTGGTTTGGTGATGCTATCATCAGCTGGCTCCGCCATGGGCTGGCAGAATTTTGGTGACAGTTATTGGCATGTGAAGCACCAAATTTTGTTTGGTCTTTTACCGGGACTGCTGTTGTTTATTATTTTTTCCCGGCTTGATTATTATAAGCTTAAGACACTAGCCGGACCGTTTTTGATTATTTCAATTGTTTTGTTGGTTTTGGTCTTTATTCCGGGAATTGGTTCTGCCAACCAAACTGGCGCCCATAGCTGGATTAATTTTTTTGGTTTTTCACTCCAGCCGTCAGAAATCGTCAAGCTGACATTTTTAATTTATTTAGTGGCTTGGCTGTCAGCACGGGGTGAGAAGCATATTAAGGATTTTCATTATGGATTTTTGCCGTTTTTGTCAGTCTTGGTCATTATCACCGGCTTGATAATTTCTCAGCCTGATTTCGGCACTATGTCAATTATTGTGGTCACTTCGCTTTTAGTGTATTATGTGGCGGGTGGTAGTTTAATGCATCTTTCGTGGCTGACCGTGGTCGGGGTTGGTGGATTAGTATTAATGATTAAGACTTCGAAATATCGGGCAGATCGACTGACCACTTTCCTTCACCCCGAGCTTGACCCCCAAGGCATTGGCTATCATATTAGTCAGGCCCTGCTGGCAGTCGGTTCTGGTGGTTGGTTGGGTCGTGGGTTTGGCCACTCAAGGCAGAAATTTGCCTATTTGCCGGAGGTGACTGGTGATTCTATTTTTGCAGTGATTGCCGAGGAGCTGGGTTTTATAATTTCGGCCTTAGTAGTAGTTGCTTTTATTATGCTTTTTATTCGGGTAATAAAGATGGCGCAGAGTTGTCGTGATCCTTTTGGGCGTCTGCTGGCGATTGGCATTATTATTTGGTTTACAGTTCAGGCATTTCTAAATATCGGGGCGATTATTGGCCTCTTGCCACTCACTGGCGTACCACTGCCATTTATTTCATATGGTGGCACGGCATTGATGACCTGCTTGGCAGCAGCGGGGATTTTGGTTAATATATCAAAGCAAGTCGGTCCACAAGATTAATAGTAGTTTGTACTAGCTGTCGTCTTTGGTTGAGCAGGGTTATAAGGCAAATTTTTAATTTTAAAATATCATTATGAAGATACTACTTGCCGGTGGCGGTACAATGGGATCAGTCAGCCCATTAATCGCTGTTTATGAGAAGCTGAAGCAGACTGACCCAAATATTGAAGTTTTGTTTGTCGGCTCAAAAAACGGACCAGAGAAAAAGGCCGTTGAAAGTTATAATTTGAAATTTCAAGCGATCTCGGCCGGAAAATTGAGGCGGTATTTCAGTTGGTATAATTTTACTGACCCAATTCGAATTTTGTTTGGCTTTATCCAAAGCTTTTTTATTATTATAAAATTTCGGCCCAATGTGGTGATGGTGGCCGGCAGTTTTGTGGGCGTGCCAGTCGCTTGGATGGCTGGGATATTACGCCGGCCGCTTTTAATCCATCAGCAAGATGTCATTACTGGGTTGGCTAATAAGCTGATGGCAAATTTCGCCACCAAGATATCTATCTCTTATGAGATATCAGCCAAAGATTTCTTTCCGGGTAAGACGGTCTTAACTGGCAATCCAGTTAGAGATGAATATTACAGTTGTAGTCAAGAACGGGGTCGGCAGATATTCAAGCTCAAATCAGATCGGCCAGTGCTTTTGGTGTTGGGTGGCGGTACTGGTTCGCAAAAAATTAATGAGGTGCTGTCTCAATCATTGGCTGATATTTTACAATTTACTCAAGTGATTCATCTTACTGGTCATGGCAAGCAACTGGATATTCAAGCTGACGGTTATCAGCAATTTGAATTTCTCACTAATGATATGACGGAAGCATTATGCGCGGCCGACATGGTGGTGTCTCGGGCTGGCATGTCCACTTTGTCAGAGCTGGTCATTTTACATAAGCCAACAATTCTTATACCACTGCCGGGACATCAAGAATATAATGCCGCTTATTTTCAGAAAAATAATGCTGCTTTTGTAATGAGACAAGAGTCACTTAATAAGGAGATTTTCGTCAGTTCTATTAAAGAGTTTATGTTTAATCAATCCAACCGTGAGAATTTGTCAAGAAATATTGCCAAAATGATGGATCTTAACGGCGCGGCCAATGTCGCCAAGCTTTTGCTCGATATCGCCAAATAATATGATTAATTTAAAAAAAATAAAAAAGATTCATTTTATCGGCATTGGCGGGATTGGAATTTCCGCTGTTGCTCGGATATTAAATGATGGTCAACATAAGATAATTGGCAGTGATGCGACCAGTAGTGAAATTACTGAACAGCTGGAGCAAGAGGGAATCAAAATTTTAATACCGCAGAGTCAAGACAATATTAATAGTGACATTGAGCTGGTGGTTTATTCGGTGGCAGTGCCAGTAGATAATATTGAACGGCAATCCGCCCAAAAGCTCGGAATTAATCAGTTGACCTATCCACAACTTTTGGGACTATTATTAAAAGACAGATATGGTATTGGCGTGTCAGGTACGGACGGCAAGACCACCACCACGGCGATGATTAGTAAAATTTTAATTGATGCTGGTTTTGATCCGACCGTGGTCATTGGCAGTAAGGTAGATTTCTTGGGTGGTAATTCTCGAGTCGGTAATAACAAGTATTTTATTTTTGAAAGTGATGAATATCAGAAAGCGTTCTTAAACTACAAACCCCAAATCGCCGCCATTACAAATATTTTGGCTGATCATCTTGACTGTTATCAGGACTTAGCTGAAATTAAACATACTTTTAGTCAGTATTTAAAACAGGTTCCCAAAGGCGGATTCGTCGTCATTAATAATGATGACAAAAATTCTTTGGACGTGGCCAAAGGCGTGAAAACAAAAATCATAACTTATGGTATCGCCAGTCAGGCAAATTTGATGGCAAGTAATATTAAGCTAGAAAACGGTCAGCAGATTTTTGATCTTATCCATGATGATGTAAATTTGGGGCAGATTAAGCTTTCTATTCCTGCTCGGTATAATATATACAATGCCCTGTGCGCTATTTCTGTTGCCATGGCAGTGAAAATTGATTTTAAGATTAGTCAAAAATCTTTGGCGGAATTTACTGGGACTTGGCGACGGTGGCAGAAACTAGGTAAAGTTGGTGACAGTGTGATTATTACTGATTATGCTCATACGCCCAGTGCCTTAAGTCAGACCATTTCGGCGGCGAAAGAATTTTACCCGGGCCAGAAGGTTTTAATCGTCTTCCAACCCCACCAGTATAATCGGACCAAGAATTTTTTTAATCAGTTTGCTATTAGTTTTAGTGAAGCTGATCAGGCCATTATTAGTGATATTTTTTATGTTCATGGTCGGGAAGACCCGCAGGATTTTGATGTCAGTTCAAAGAAGCTAGCTCAAGCTGCCAATATTGAATATGGCGGCGACTTGGAACAAACTGAAGAGTTGGTTCGTCAGAAAATAAATGATTTTAATGTAATCCTTATAATCGGCGCGGGCGATATCTATAATCTAGCTAAAAAATTAATAAGTAATGTGATTGACGCAAAAGTTATTAATGATGACTTGGACGACCAGCTTGATTTTGAAGATGAGTTGGAAAATCAGTATAGTGATGACATTGAAAGAGATAAAAGTCGCAAGCCAAAGGTGGTCGGAGCCGGCTTTGCTAAGCAAAAGCAAATTATTGAAGAAAATCGTAATTTTTCCGGCACCTGGAAGGCAAAAGTTAAATTAGTTGACAAAACAAAGAGAAGTAATAATAAGTCAAAATTTTAAATTCATTGTTACCAAGTATTCAAGCGGGGGTTTGGAAATTATAAAATTGAGAAATTTGAAATTGTTTGAAAATTGAAAAATTAAAAACATATTATGCAATTCATAGATAAGCTTAGTCAATTAGTGTCCAACACAATCCAAAAAGATGTATCCTTGGCCTCCTACACGACATTTAAAATCGGTGGCCCAGCCAAATATTTTTGTGTTGTAGAATCTAGTGAAGAATTAATTAAGTTGGTTGACTTGGCAGAAAAAAATAATTTGCCGTATTTTATTTTGGCTGGTGGCAGTAATGTGTTGGTCAGTGATAATGGATTTGACGGCTTAGTGATGAAGATTGGCTTTAGTCGGTTGAAAATTAAAGATAATTTAATTGAATGCGATGCTGGTGCGGCGCTGTCGAAGGCAGTTGGAGAAGCTCTTTCTTTTGGCCTAGCTGGGCTTGATTGGGCAACCGGAATTCCCGGTACTGTCGGCGGGGCAATCCGAGGTAATGCTGGCGCTTATGGCAGTCAAATATCAGATAATGTCAAAAGCGTGACAGTCTTGCGACGGGGCAAAGCAAAAAATCTGACCAATAAAGAATGTAATTTTTCATATCGTCATAGTATTTTTAAGGATGTTGATAATAAGGACATTATTCTGTCTGTTGTGTTTGAACTGCAAAGTGGTGACCGTGCTAAAATCAAACAAAAAATGAAAGAGATTATAATGGAGCGAAATAAGAAATTTAATAATTATTCGTGTGCCGGTTGCGTTTTTAAAAATATTGAGATTAGTGAAAATGAGTGGAGTGAGATAAAAAAGAAATGGCCTAATTTACCTGATGAGTTTTTGCGGTTTAGAAAAATTCCAGCTGGTTGGCTGATAGAAGAATGTGATCTGAAGGGTAAAAAGATCGGTGGGGCGCAGGTTTCAGACCAACATGCCAACGTTATCATCAATGCTGGTCAGGCTACTGCCGAAGATGTTATAATACTGACAAGCATCATTAAACAAAAAGTCAGAAGTAAATTCAATCTGCAACTAATGGAGGAGATTGAGTATCTCGGCTTTAAATAATAAATTAAAAAATAAAAAATTAATTTCTTATTTTTTTATTTTCTTACTAAACACATGCAAATAAACATCAAAGCGACAAACGCCAAATTAACACCCGAAGCGCACGAGATTATTGAAGACAAAATTTCCAGCTTGTCAAAATATTGTGATTGCATTATTGGTGCTGATGTTGAAGTCGGCTTGACCTCATTTCATCACCAAAAAGGCGATATCTATCGGGCCGAAGTTAATTTGTCTGTGCCCAAGAAAATTTTACGCGCGTCCGCCGAAACCGATGACGTCACTAAGTCTATTAATAAGGTGCGGAATATTCTGAAAAACGAATTAATAAAATATAAAGATTTGCATTAGTAGTTGACTATTTAGGATTTCTGTGTTAAGGTGTTTTGGGGTTGCAATTATCAATCGGAGGGTTTATTAATGGTTGCACCACCACCGAGAGAGTATCAAACTTTCTTATGTCGGCCAAAATACCAGGTGATATTTCGTCAGTTTCCAACCAAAGGAATCAAACTGACATTAGAACAGGTTGCTAAAACAGCCAATATCGCCGTGACTGATGCTAAGGAGAGATTAGCTATCTTAGTCAGAGAAAGGTTTTTGGCTTCTAACGGCCGATATTTCTTTTTGGCTGGACATGGATCATTATAGCTGACGTTTGCATACGTCGGCTTTTTTTGTTGCAAATATTATGTTTTTTTGGTATAGTTTAATCCGTTATAAACCACAACCTACAACCCACAAACTACCAGCTATAATTATGAATTTAATTAATAAAATTTTCGGCGATCCCAATGAAAAAGTTTTAAAAGACATTAGGGTTATTATTGATGCCATCAATCAACTTGAGTCAGAGGTTATGAAGTTGTCCGACCAAGAGTTGAAAAATCAAACCGTCAAACTTAAACAAGAATTGGAAGATGGTAAGACTTTGGATGATATTTTGCCTGTTGCATTTGCCACAGTCAGGGAAGCGTCAAGGCGGGTGATTGGCCAGCGTCATTATGATGTCCAGTTGATCAGCGCGATTGCGCTTCATCGTGGCCAAATCGCCGAGATGAAAACCGGTGAAGGTAAAACTTTGGCGGCGACTTGTCCGATTTATCTCAATGCTTTAACCGGCCGTGGCACTCACTTGGTGACAGTCAATGATTATCTGGCTCGGATTCATGCCGATTGGATGGGTAAGATATATAATTTTTTAGGGATGAGCGTAAGCTGTATCCAGCAACAAGGTGTATCATTTAAATTTAATTCAGACAAAGTAGTGAGTGGCGAATCAGCCGATGATGAAGTTTTAGATGTTCAATATCTTAATCCTTGTACCAGGAAAGAAGCTTATGCGTGTGATGTTTTATATGGCACTAATAATGAATTTGGTTTTGATTATTTGCGCGATAATATGGTCCAGTCGGTAGAAGATATGGCCCAACGTCCACTCCACTTTGCAATTGTCGATGAAGTGGATTCTATTTTAATTGATGAAGCGCGAACCCCACTGATTATCTCGGCGCCGGATATGGAATCAACTGATAAATATCATCAATTTTTTCAAATTGTTAAAAACTTGAAAGCCAATGAGGATTATAATATCGATGAGAAAATGAAAGCTGCGACTTTGACTGAAGCCGGCATAGAAAAAGTGGAAAAAGCTTTGGGCGTGGACAATATCTATACTGATCGAGGAATTTCTGATGTTCATCATGTTGAGCAGGCACTGCGAGCCGGAGTTTTATTTAAAAAAGATCGGGATTATGTAATCAAAGACGGTGAAATTATAATTGTTGATGAATTTACCGGTCGGATGATGTTTGGCCGGCGCTATAGTGAGGGTTTGCATCAGGCGATTGAAGCCAAAGAGGGTGTCAAAGTCCAGCGGGAAAGTCGGACACTCGCGACAATTTCTTTTCAAAATTATTTTCGGCTTTATGAGAAATTGGCGGGTATGACCGGTACGGCCGCGACTGAAGCGGAGGAATTTTCCAAAATTTATAAGCTTGATGTCACCGTGGTACCAACCAACAAGCCAATGGTGCGTCGAGATTTAAATGATAAAATATATAAGAATGAGTCTGGTAAATTTCAGGCGCTCGTCGCTGACGTTAAACAGCGACACCAGACAGGTCAGCCGATACTGATCGGCACAATTTCAATTGAGAAGAATGAGCAGATTGCTGATGCGTTGTTGCGTGAGGGGATTGAATGCCAAGTGTTAAATGCGAAACAACATGAACATGAAGCTCATATTATTGCTCAAGCCGGTAAATTCGGTGCTGTGACGGTCGCGACTAATATGGCTGGACGCGGGGTTGATATTATCCTTGGTGGTTATCCATATAATGAAAGCGAATACCAAAGAGTGATTAAGGCTGGTGGGCTGTGTGTTATCGGGACCGAGCGTCATGAGTCTCGCCGAATTGATAATCAGCTTCGTGGTAGAAGTGGTCGTCAGGGTGATCCAGGCGTATCACAATTTCTCATTTCAATGGATGATGATTTGATGCGGATATTCGGCTCAGAGAGGATGAAGTCCATCATGACTACGCTACGGGTACCAGATGATATGCCGATTGAAAATGGCGTTATTTCTCATTCGATTGAAAACGCTCAGAAAAAGGTGGAGGGCAATAATTTTGATATTAGAAAACACTTAGTTGAATATGATGATGTGATGAATAAACAGCGTGAAACTATTTATCGCAAGCGTCGTGAGATTCTTGACGGCCAGGAGATTAAACAGGTGGTGTTGGATTCGGTGTATGGTGAAATTAAAGACGTGGTCAACTTTCACACTCAAAGTCCGGCTGAAAGCGAGTGGAATCTGGACGAGATTTATGAAGTGATGGCAACAATTTTTCCAATTCAACCGGAAGCCAAAATTAAGATTGAAGATATGGAAGATGAGGCCGGCGACAGTCAGGAAGACAATATGGCTCGACGCAAAATTGTCGGGTATTTAATCAAACAGGCCACTGTCGCTTACAATGATCTGGAAAAAAGAATAAATAAATTAGCCGAGGCAGTTATTAATGCCAACCCAAAACAAGATATTAGTCCGATGCAACAAGTAGAACAGGGCATACTTCTACGCACTATTGATATGCTTTGGGTGGAACATCTTGAGACTATGCAATACATGAGAACCGGCATTGGTCTTCGTGGCTATGGCCAAAGGGATCCACTGGTTGAATATAAAAAAGAAGGGATTAGGATGTTTAAGGAATTATTATCAGCAATTAATAAACAAATCACTTATAGTATATTTAAAATCGGCCTGGTCGCTCCAAGTGGAGCGAGCCAAAGGCAGCCCAAGCAGAGTTTGCAATTATTCGGCGCCAGTAAAGAGTCTTCGGCCAAGTCGCCCTATGAAGCGGATCAAGGATTAGCTGATCGAAAAGAAGATAAAATAATTGATGACAAAACACATTTTGATGGTGCCAAAGTTGGTCGCAATGACCCTTGTCCGTGCGGGTCAGGTAAGAAGTATAAGAGGTGTCATGGGGAATAAAAAAGAGCCACAAGAACTCTGTTGACGCATTTAAGCATCTAACTCTTGTGGCTAGCCTTAAGCTTTATCCCATGGGAGCGCCGAAAGTCTGGCCAACTCTTTCAGCTTAGCTACATTAATATTAACAAATCCATGTGGTATAGTCAAAATTCAAAAAGTGTCTGTCAAAAAGTGTCATGGTGAGTAATATTTATATTTGTCAAATAATAAGCAACATAATAAAATCATTTGTTGCTTATTGAAAATTTAGACCAAAACCAAAAAAGAGGAGGACAAAGCATGGCTCACATGGATGAGACACTATTGGTGGAATTTCCCGGTGATCTTTCGTGGCGATTTTCTAGTGAGTTATTGGAGCTTGCTGGTGGAATCGGAAATTTGGCCAATCGGCTGGAAGGTATTCGTCTCTCAACTGCTCGGGCTGACCAGCGTGGTCAAGCCAAAGAAGTTATGGATGTGTGGATTGGAATGCTCAACACTTGGTATAAGGATTTTCTCCGTTGTCATTCCAATGAAACATTTATTATCAAAGAACAGATTGCTATTGTTTTGACACAGCATTGGTGTCGGGTAAGAGAACTCGGTCATAGTCTGGACGTTGAAAATTTTCAAAGGGCTAATTTTTTCAGTCAGCTCAATGCGTCGGTTGATAAGCCGACTGGCGAATTATTAGCTTTTTATTTGTAAGTATGTTGTTTTAGTCGCGACACACAGGTGTTGCGACTTTTTTATATCAGTCTACTTTTGTTCATAAGGATGAGGGATGGCTTCATGTCAGAAAAAATGATAGAATATTCTAGAGTATAATTATTTAATAAATGCCAGAATTACCCGAAGTAGAAACTTTACGACGTGAATTGTCGGTTATTAAAGGGAAAATTATCGAGTTGGCCACTATCAAGTGGCCAAAGATGACACACCCGCTCTCACCAGCCAAGTTTCAGCAAAAACTAAAAAATAAAAAGATTGTCAGTGTTAATCGGCGGGCAAAAATTTTAATCTTGAAATTATCCGATGGTAATTATATTCTAATTCATTTGAAAATGACCGGCCAACTAATCTATAAGCCATATGTCATCGGCCATAAGCTAATAATTGGTGGCCATCCTCTCCCTCCCCCTCCTAATTCCCCCCTCCCCAAAGATCATAGCGGGGCAGGCGGACAAGGGCAGGAGCAGAAATTATTACTATTACCCAATAAGCACACTCATATAATTATAGATTTTAAAGATAAATCAATATTATATTTTAATGACCTTAGAAAATTCGGTTGGATGAGGTTGGTTGGTCAGCAGGACATAGATGAGCTAGAAAATAATTTTGGACCCGAGCCATTGTCCGATAAATTCAGTTTTAAAGTTTTTAAACAAACGATTAGCCGGTATCCTAATCGCAAAATCAAGCAGACCTTGATGGATCCGAAAATTATCGCCGGCATTGGCAATATTTATGCTGATGAGTCGTGTTTTTGCGCCCGTGTATTGCCTATGAGGCGTGTCAAAGATATTACCGAACTGGAGTTGAAAAAAATATATCAGTGCCTAAGACGTATTTTAAAATTAGCCATTAGTAAAAGAGGAACATCAGTTGATACTTATATTCAGCTTGACGGTAGCCGAGGTGGATTTGTGCCATATCTTATGGTGTACGGTCGGGGAGGACAATTGTGCAAAAAATGCGACCAACCGATCAAAAAAATAAAATTAGCCGGTCGTGGCACTCACTTTTGCGGATCTTGCCAAACTTAAAACCGCAGTGGGCTGCGGTTTTGGATCGTGAATTGTAAATTTATATCAACATAAGCAAAAAATACAATAGAATTGCCAGTCCCGAGCCAATGACAAATCCAGCCAAGACTTCAGCGGATGAGTGACCCATCTGTTCATTAAGATACTCGGCTTTTTTCTTTTTAAATATTTCTTTGGCGACAATATTGGTAAATATGGCATTGCGACCAATTTCTCGGCGAAAGCCAATTGCATCTCGCATCACAATAATCATCACCACAAAAGCGACAGCAAACACGCCAGAATTAAAGCCTTGACTTAGGCCGATCACCATTACTAGCGCCGAGACATAAGCAGTATGAGATGACGGCATGCCGCCATAATCACTAATGAGGTGTTGCCAATTAAAGTTATTTGGTATACCATCAATAATAAGCTTGAACGCTTGAGTAATGAGCGCAACGACGATTGGAATGATAATTAATTCAAACATATAAATGAATTATTTTTTATCTATTTTGGCTGGCATTATCCAGGGTCTGACGGAATTTTTGCCGGTTTCCAGCTCTGGTCATTTGGTGATTTTTCATCAGCTGTTTAATTTTGACCTATCTGACAATGTATTATTTGATGTGGTGTTGCATTTAGGCACACTGGTGGCGCTACTACTTGTTTTTTACAGAGATGTTGAAAAAATTATCAGGGGATTTATTTCTAGCTTGTTCAATTGGAATCTGTCTCATAATTATAATCAACATTTGGCTTGGCTAGTGATTATTGGCACCATTCCAGCGGCTATAGTCGGGTTTTTCTTTGAAAATATGATTGAGACATATTTCAGATCAATCTATGTTGTGGCAGGGTCACTGATAATTGTCGCTATCCTGTTTTTTATTTTTGAAAAATACAGTCAGCGTCAGAAAGATGTCAGCCAGATGAGTAAGGTTGACGCCTTAATTGTCGGTCTGGCGCAAATATTATCTTTTATTCCCGGCACTTCAAGATCCGGTATTACTATTATAACATCAATGGGTCGAGGATTAAAGCGAGACGAGGCGGCTAGATTTTCATTTATTATGGCAATGCCAATTATTTTTGGCGCCGGACTGAAAAAGATTTTTGAAATCAATCAAATTGCTGATATTAATATCACTTTGCTTCTGTTGGGATTTATATCGTCGTTAGTTTCAGGGTATTTGGTGATTAGGTTTTTATTGAAGTTTTTTAAGGATCATTCTTTAAACATCTTTGCTTGGTATCGATTAATAATTGGATTTTTAATATTGATTTGGTGGACTCTCTTTTTGGGTGTGTAGATGATAAGATATAACCCTAAAGCAAATACCAGTAAATAATTATCAAATTGGCTTAATTTCTCTAAATTTTTTAGAGAAATTATTTTTTCCCAGTAGTTTTGGCCGATATTTAATTCCAGATCAGTAAAAGGATTTTGTATTGGTTGGCCTGTTTTATTATTTGAGTCTTGTTCACCTAAAACTCTAGTGCCAAATAATTGGACAATTACAATTGATGAATGATTGGCAAACTTACCTGGTAGAACAGCGATACCGATTTCTTGGTATTGAGGCTTTTCAATGTTATCTCGATGGCTGGGACTGGCCAGCCAAGCGTTAAAAGCATCTTGGTTGGTTTCAAAGTCTATGGCCAAATTCTCACCGACATAAAAGTAATTGTAATTGACTTCCCTGATCCAATATGAAAACGGCTTGTTGTCTGGTGAGGTGTGATTGAAATATTGCTTAGTCAAAATGTCTCTGGCTTTGTTGACTGCCGCTTGGGTCAATCGGGCGTTGACAGTCAGCGGATTAAGGCCCATATCTGTCCGATAGCCGTTGGTCATAGCAACCAGCTCTTGGGCGCCCACATTAAGGTTAATATCCTCAATGGTGATTTTTGGATATAAATAAATAGCTGTCACCAAAATAAGCTTTGATAAGATGAATATGACTGACAAAATTAGCAGTATTTTTTTGATCAGCTTTAGCATGGACAGGTATTTAATTGTTTTAATTATAGCATAATAATAATTGTTTTTATATTTTATTGTTGTTATAATGCAAACAAAGAATACTGAACAATTACTTATGAAAACAATAAAATCAATAATAATATTAATAATTATACTGGCAATTATCTTGACAGTTTATTTTCTACTGACGATCTCTTCACCAGCCGGTCAAGAGTCAAACTTGATATATTTCAGGGTTGAATCTGGTCAATCAGTCAATGAGATTTCAGCCAATTTGAAGGATCAAAATTTGATCAATAATAAATTGATTTTTGAGACTTATATTTGGTTGAAAAAGTCAGAGACTAAAGTGCTAGCTGGTACTCACAAGTTGAGTTCTAATATGACAGTTCGTGAGGTGGTCGAGACGTTGACTACCGGAGGCAGTATTGACAATGAGCAGACGATCATAATTATTGAGGGTTGGCGAGCCAGTGAGATGGGACAGTATTTGGAAAGTCAGCGATTAGTAAAAAAACAGGAGTTTATTGATGCAACCAAGATTAGTAACTGGCAGGATAAGTATGACTTTTTGGTCGATTTGTCAATTAGTACGGTGGAGGGCTTTTTATTTCCAGATACTTATCGAATTTTTACTGACGCAACGGCTGGTGATATAGTAGACAAGATGCTTGGCACCTTTGATCAGAAATTGACCAGTCAAATGAGAAGTGATATTGTTAGTCAGGGTAAATCTATCTATGAGATAATTATTATGGCGTCTATTATTGAGCGTGAAGCCAGAACCGACGAAGATAAAAAGATGGTCGCCGATGTTTTCTGGAAAAGAATTGTTCTAGGTATGCCACTCCAGTCTGACGCCACAGTTAACTATGCGACCGGCAAAAGCTTGCTTCGTCCGACCAATTATGATTTGGAAGTTGATTCGCCATATAACACTTATAAATATGCCGGCTTGCCTCTTGGCCCGATATCTAATCCGGGACTTATGGCGATTGAGGCGGCAATTTATCCCAAGTCAAATGATTATTTATTTTTTTTAATGGATCAATACGGTCAGACGCATTATGCTTCAACATTTTCCGGCCATCAGGAGAATGTTAGAAAATATCTAGATAATTTCTAGTTCACTTAATAAAAGTCAAAAATTATAAATTAAAATTATTTTTTATATTTTATTTATCATTTTTTAGATATCTCTATGCAAGATGATTATTACACCAGGGGAGAGAAGGAGTTTTTACTCAAGATTGCCAGAACGACTTTGGAGAATTTGTTGCGTCGAGATGACAAATATGAACCCCAGACAGTCAATCAAAAGCTTTGGGAAAAGCGAGGTGTTTTTGTTTCGCTTTATAAAAATGGTGACCTGCGTGGTTGTATTGGTAATGTCGAGCCGATTGAATCACTTATAATATCAGTTAGAGATGATGCTATTGCGTCTGCCAATGATCCGAGATTTTCGTCGCTTGAGGAGCCAGAGCTAGAAGATATAAAAATTGAGATATCAATTTTGACCGAACCGGAAAAAGTTGAGATGCACGAGCTAAAGCATGGCGATGGCGTGATTATTGCCAAAGGTGCAAATAAAGCGACCTATTTACCTCAAGTTTGGGGCGACCTGTCAGATCCGGAAGAGTTCTTGGGCAGTTTATGTCAGAAGGCCGGCTTAAATAAATTGTGCTATCAAGACCAAGCGGTAGATTTTTATCGGTACCAAACGATTATTTTTAAAGAGGGAAAAATTTAATGGCATATTGTTACTAATACAGTGTGTTGACATTTTTGGCTGATTTGCTATAATTACTTTTGTAATCAAATATCTTCCACAGACAGTAGGCGCTTATTAGCTTATAGCGTATGGCTTATGGCCTATGGTATAGCTAAAATAGCTTAATTTAAACAAACCTACTTAGGAAATAAACTTTTAGTCACTTGCTAAAAGTTATTCATTCTGTGGAAAAACCACAGTTTTTTTTGTATGCGAGAGTATTTCAAATGCAGAGAAATATAATTTGATTAGTAATTTTTAATAAAGAATAACGTTTTATTCAATGCCAAAATCAAAATCACAAAAAAAAGAAATATTAGCAAATTTAGAGGAAAAACTGCGACAGATGAAATCAGCGGTTTTTGTTAATTTTTCTGGTATTCCAGTTAAGGAGATTGATGACTTAAGAAACAAGTGTAAAGAAGAGGGAGTAGAATATATTGTTAGCAAGAAGACTTTACTTAAGAAAGCATTAGTTGATAATGGCTTTAAAGATGCTAATAATTATGGTTTTGATGGCGAGGTGGCCACAATCTTTGGATTTACTGACGAGGTTGCTCCAGCCAGATTGATTAAAAAATTTTCTAAGAGTAACGAAAATATGAAGATTGTCAGTGGGATATTGGAAGGTGTGTTTATTGATGCAACAAAAGTTGTCGCGCTTTCAAAATTACCATCACGTGATGAGCTTATTGCCAAGGTGGTCGGATCAATTGCGGCGCCACTTTCCGGCATGGTCAATGTATTGCAGGGCAATATTAGAAATTTTGTTTACGTTTTAAGCGCGATTAGAGATAAAAAATTATAATATGATGCCAATATATTAATATATGTGAATCATACGAATATATTGGAAACGATGCGAATAACTTAAATTTGTTAAAAAAATAAACTAAGTAACTAATAAACTAACAACTAATTAATTAATCTAAAATAATATGTCAGAAGAAAACAACAAACCAGTAGAGGAAAAAGTAGTAGAAGTTGCTACTCCAACTGCTGATGCTTCAACTGATGATAAAAAAGTTGAAGTGCCAGCCAAGTTCAAAGCTTTAGTTGAACAAATTGAACAGCTAAGCGTTATTGACTTGGCAGAGCTAGTCAAAGTTTTGGAGGAAAAGTTTGGTGTATCAGCTGTTGCTCCAGTTGCTGTTGCTGTCACCGCTGGTGGCGATGAAGCTGCGGTCGAAGAAAAAGATAGCTTTAATATTGAGTTGACTGCTGCAGGTGAGAATAAAATTGCTTCAATTAAAGCAGTAAGAGCTATCACCGAGCTTGGTCTTAAAGAGGCTAAGGATTTAGTTGATGGCGCGCCACAAATTGTCAGAGAGAATGTTAAGAAAGAAGAAGCAGAAAAAATCAAGAAACAACTTGAAGAAGCTGGCGCAACCGTCACTTTGAAATAAAAATAGTTCAAAAAACAAGAAATAAAAATCCCACCGAATAGTGGGATTTTTATTTCTTGTTATGTGCTATGTGTTTTACGATTAAAACCCAATCTCAATCAAATAAATTTTATTATCCGCCAAGAGGTATATTTTTTTGTCTGCTTCATCTACAATCATAGATTTAAACTGGCCGATTTCTTTGCTAGTATATTGGATTTTTAAATTGCCGTTTTTTTCAAACACAACCACCCGTTGATTTTGAGGATCCAATATATATAGGTAATTAGAATCAATCTCACTGTATATTTGGGTAGGGGAGCCAAGACTAGGATTAATGTCAGAGAAATTAGTCTCTTGTCGCGCGCCTTTTACAAGATAATCAATCTTGCCGGCGCCGACGACATAAATCCCGCCGTCAATTGCTAAGGAAGTAGCACCAGACATATCTGTGCCGTCACTGATCCAAGAACTGCCGGTATTAAAGCCGACTGACGTGGCGGTGTGTCTGATAATTTGATTTTTCTCTCTCTGGAGTGAGTAGATTTTATTTTCATAAGTGTCAAAATCTTTTATTTCGCTGCCGGCAACGAGAACCTGTTCGACTGAATTATCTACTAGGTTGTAGCGATAAAAGTCATTATTATTAAGGATAATAAGACTGTTTTCATCAATAGCAGAAAGTTTTTTGACATTATTAATGTCGTTGTTTAATTGAGCTGACAAAGTTTGCTTCTGTTCTAAATCTACGGTATAAAGCGTTTGGTTTTGATTGTCATAAGTAAAAATATTGCCTTTGATCTTTATAATTCCGTTTGTTTGAGCCGTGGCGTTTTTGTTCCTTAAGTCGGCAATGATGGTTGGATTATCCAAATAAGATATTTTCTGAAGTGTCAAATTAAGATTGTCAATTTTCTGTTGTAGCTCATCTCTTAACCCTTGGTTTTTCTTTTTGTCTGGGATTTGTCCTAGAAGCTCTTGGGCGCGAGCGATCGAGTTTTTGGCGCCAGCCTCATCATTGAAAATATTTTGAGCTTCAGCGGTATTGATGTACTCTTCTATCTGTTGCTGGAGTTCTTGAGCATCGCTAGTCTTGACTGCATTGCCGGCGATGCCCTGCCAGACAATATTCTGACAAAAAAGGAAGGCGGTAATGAAGGCGACAACAATTAGAATTTGATAAAATCTATTTAATGCCACAAGTTTTGCGGTTTGGCGATTAAGCCAGTTGCTGATTTTCCTTGACACACTATCTCCTGGTTTACTTGAAAATTCAGCTCGGTACTCTAGTTTGATGGTTTTTCCTTCACTCGGCCGATTTATATTCTCCCAAGTTTTTTTGGCAAAAGCTCTTGGTTCGGATATTATGTCATGGCCAACCTGCTTGGTTGATTTGACAGCTTCGGGGGCGCGATTTTTAAAATTGATTATAAGTTGTTTAAGCGACTGATATAAAAATAATGAAATTATTCGGCTGTATTTAAAGATAACAACAATAATAATTTTAATGCCTGACCAAGCAAGGACTAAGACTTTCTTCCAGTTTGGCATCAGTGATGGCGTCAAATATTGTTCGGTTTTTTCTTGGGTGGTAATTAAGTTTTTAATTGAAGTTTGAGTCGGAACTCCGCTTTGACTGCTAGCGGCGACTATACTGGAAGATTTTTCAATCATCGCTTCTTCGTCCGCTTCCGGCTGAATGATAATAGAATAGAAATTATCGTTTTTTGCTTCTGATTCCAAAATTTCTTTAATTTCTTGGACAGCGGTCTGTGAATTATTGCCACTCACAATTTCTGATAGCTCGCTTTGTGATAGGTATTCCAAAACTGCGTCATTACAGATCATTAAGTTATCTTTGGTGGTAATGGCACCGTTGATAATGTTGGAAAACATTTTTTCCAGATTTAGCTTGGATCTTCTCTCTCCGGCCTGATTGAAAATATCAATAATAATGTAGTCATGCTTTTTCTTGCGATGAAATAAAAAAGCGTTTGACTGGCCGATTTGGCTCATAAAAATTCGACTACCAAAGATAAGTGCCACAAAAATATTAATATTTTTGATATTAATTTTCTCGGTTGACTCTTGAAGCAGTCGGTATATTCGACGGTTGGCTCGTTGGAGGCATTCTTCAAATCTTTTTTCAATACCATTGTCTATCTCGTGTGGGGGGAGATAATATTCTGTTTTTAAATCACTAATAATGTCAAATAGTTTCTCAATCGTTTCATCAGATAATTCAAAAAGTTCAATAATTCCCACAATTGTTCCTAGTTTTTTTGCTAGCTCTGGCGTTGACTTGGACAAGAAAACA
>Ga0208373_1002639_pt1 | contig 19282 bp, 18 predicted proteins | sample RifOxyC2_FD_184036 | JGI IMG/M metagenome (GOLD analysis project Ga0208373, IMG submission 184036) | Soil microbial communities from Rifle, Colorado - Rifle Oxygen_injection C2 (SPAdes) | ecosystem: Environmental > Terrestrial > Deep subsurface > Rock core/Sediment | place: Rifle, Colorado... | reverse complement strand
ATTTTCAGCAGTCACAGAAAAATAGTAAACCTGCTCGCTTGCTAGATTCAGGTTGTCCTTTGTCGCGCTTATAGCGGTTCCGTTGTTTGTCCAGGCTAAAACATTAGTCGCTCCCGGCGTAGTGCCTATTGCATACCAGTACCTGGTGATTCCGCTTTCCAGGTCCAACCCGGTGCTCCAGTTCGCTGACAAAGTTGATGAAGAACTCGTATATCCGACATCTGCACCGGTGCCGTCCCGGACAATCCCGGGAATGGTTGGGGTTGTGGTATCAATAGTAATTCCGGTGGAATTACTGGAATAGTCTGAATACAGGCCTGATCCGTTCGCTGCCCTGACCCTGGCATAATATGTTTTTCCTTGTGTACATCCGGTAATGCTCCATGTTAAAAAGCCGCTCATATAAGCATCTAACTTTTCTTTGCCTCCGGGTGTTGTGCTTACCTGTAAATTATACCCTGAAATCCCGGTTTCAAGGTCACATAAGGTTCCAGAACTCCAAGTGAACGAAATTGTTGTAGATTGTGAATAATTACTGTTACTTACGGGTACGTTAGGCGTCCCTGTGGGCGGAGTGATGTCTTCCAAATCTAAGTATACCCATAAAGTACTTGAAGGAGAAGTTTGAATGTTTTTTGTTCCGGGCTTACCCCAGCCTGTTTTTCTAATTGTTACGGTATGGTTTCTATTCCCCCCGTAAGTAGCTGAAGCGAGGTCGCTGAAAGTATAAGGAGTCGCCATCCCTGTATCAATCCCATCCAGGTATATGGATGCTCCGGCCACATTGGAATAAACATAGGCTGAGCCGGATTGTTCGGAAGAAAAATCAACTGAAACAGTAGTTGTAGAACCGGAAGACGTGTAAAATGATTGGGTCCCCGGGGCAGAATATCCGGATTTCCTCAATATTAATGTGTGAGGGCCATTTACTCCCATTGAAGAAAAAGTGTAAGGCGTCACCTGCCCGGTATTAATGCCGTCTATGTAAATACTGGAACCGCTTGGAGTTGAAGTTATCAGGGCTGAGCCGGATTGTTCGGAAGAAAAATCGATTGAAACGGTTCCCGTAGAATTGTTTACTACGGTAAAAGTTCTTGGGGCGGCGGCAATACTTCCTGTTTTCCTTATGACAATGATATGAGGATTGTAGATAGAAGTGATATCAGAAAAAGTGTACGGGGTAACCTGTCCGGTATTAATGCCATCCAGGTATATATCGGAACCGCTTGGATTGGAAACTATATTGACTGAACCTGCGGCAAATGAAGAAATGCTGCAGAGGAACAAAAATGAAAATGTTAATAAAATTGTATTTTTCATCTTTTGTTTGATAATATTCAAACTGTCATCACATCTTAATACCAACATTAATTGGCGTGATTAACTACGTTAATGTTATCATTAGTGCGGTAAAAAGTCAAGGTGAGCCGTAACAAAACAATTTATCAAGGTCAAGCGCCGGGGCCGAAGGCGCTGCCGGTCATTAAAGCTAAATAGATATTGTCCTTAATATCGTGCATAAATCCGCGCGTGCATATCTTCAGTCGGAAAAATTCTTTATTTACACGGTTTTGCGCGCTTTATGCGCGCTTATGCGCGGGTTTTACACGGATATGCACGTTTATGCACGCCATTAAACAACAGGAAGAACGTATTTTGCTCCCTTTTTTACGCCTTCACTCTTAATCAAACCTTCTTTTTCAAGCTTTTCCAGCAGCCGGTAAGCCCTGCCCCTGTCCAATCCGCATTCCTTCCGGCATTCTTCGCTGTCTATGCTCCCTTTTGCTTTTATATATCCTATAACCTTCTGCCTGGCATCGCTTTCCGCCATAACCGTTTCAGCAGATTTCTTTTTTGCTTTCCCGTACAGCCCTTTTGACGCGTAAGTGCCGAACATTATCCCCAATGCCTGCAACGCGGTCCTGAAAAGTTCGTTCGGCATCCGTTCAATCAGCCGCAACTGCCAGATACTGAGCCCGATAACCGCCAATACGACCCAGAAAGTAACAATCAGCTCGCCTCTTCTGAACCGTTTTACCTGTTCTTCGGGCACTTCCTGGCCATCCGGCCCGCCTGTCCAGCGCAGGAATTCCTTGTAACCGGCGTATATGCCCAGTAATGCCAGGTAAAGGTTGCTCATTAAACTTGACGTTTGTATCTTGTTCGGCTCTTTCAACCCCACGAGCGCTCCAAACCCGGGCAGCATAGCCGCCAAATCCCACAGGATGAACCCGGCCTGCACAACCGTCACGAGCAGGGTCAGATAGAACACCGTTTCCACCCGGCTGTTGCGTAAACCTGAACTAGTATTTTCCATTGATTACCGCCCCTTCTATTTGGATTTGTGGAGAAAGTCAGTACTTCTTAGCTTATATTTGTAGTCAAGATTTCTGACAGAAGTCGGAGAAATCATCATTTATTAAATCTGTCAACACTATCAGCCACGTACCCTAAATATCAATTTTGTCTTTTTGTCCTTTATGGGCTTTTACTGACAAAATTATGGCTTCTTCAAGGGTGACGGTCCTATTCCTTGGATTACTCATAGTTATTTGCCCTTACCTTTGCCAAATGGTTTTTTAATATCTTGATATTTTTACGGAGATTATCACGCAATTTTTCTCTTTGCGTAGGTATCCTTGGTTTCCAGTCTTTCTTTGACATTGAAAATATCATTCCAGATACTTTGGTGATAAGCACCATGTCAAACATTTCTGCAGACATCTTGCCCATCACATAATTTGCCAAATACACTTCCGACTGTTTTTCTATGCCAAATTTGCCAAAAACTATCCATGCAGTCAACTCAGCCTCTATTTCTGCAATGTCTTTAGTTAAATTGCTTCTATTATGAATCAGTAGTTTGGTATTGCCTTTTTTGTCCTTATACTTTCTTTCTCCGCAATGCCCCAATAGTTCATGGGCTATTTCGTGCAACAAAACGCCATATGATTCATAAGTAGGATTGCCTTTATAGGAAGGGTTTAAATATATTTCCGAGGTTTCAATTCCAGCTAATCCTTTTGTTTGAATGGAAGATGCCTGGTTGAAATATTTTGAAGGTTCGGGTATTTTTACAGAAAGTCCTATTTTGGCACAACTAGATACGGTATTATGAAATACGTTTTCATCAAATTTGCCATCACTTTCTTTCCACCAGTTTAAAATTGAATCGCTGGTTATTTCCCTCCCTTCAGTATCTTCAAGCCCAAAGACGAATTCAACAGGCCCAAAAATCATTAATATGACTTCTGGTCTTGCATTTGGTTTGATTGTTCTACCAAATTCTTTCCACTGGGCTTCAGTAGCATAGTAGTTTAAACTTGGGTTTTGAACAAAGACCAGGGTATTATTAAATGGAGCTTGGAAAGGTACTCGCTTTAGGAATTCCAGATATTTTTGGAACTCATCTGAGTTTTTCAATCTTAATATGTTATTAAAATAGTTGTTAACGTCAGTATATATTTTTTGTTGTTTGGGGTTCATGAAACTATTTCCCACCTGGAACAAAAGCGATGGTACCACCAGTATCAAAAAGTATAATTCTACCCAAAAAAAGAATAATAACTCGTAATAAAGTTCCCAGCAAAGGTATTTGAAGAATAATAAAACCTAAAAAACTTAAAATAAAAGACGAAGGAATAATCCATAAAAGATGAAATTTACTCCAAGATGACTGAAAAAAGACGATTAAAGCCAATAAATACAACAGTATCTGGAGTATTGAAATAATATGAATAGGGCTATGGTTTTTAGCTTCATTCCTTATATGCCATATAGCCCCCAAGGAAAAAAAGCATGCTAAACACCAAACAATCCATTGTAAAATAGCCATTATGACCCCTCTATTTGTCTAGAAAATCGGTAGTTTTGAATTCTATTTTGAGTAGTGATTTATATTGAAAACTTAAGAAATCAATTGTCAATTGCAAAGACCTGACCCCAACATACTAAATCAAAGCTCTTCATGTTTTATACCGTTACTTTAATTAAAACAATCAACTTCTTTATATAACTGTTTTAAGTGCTCACATGACATATCAATCAGAGGTTCATTATTTACCAGTTTGTTGTCATTCCTGCTGAAAATATCCAACCGCTCCATGTATGGTCTTCCGTTCCACCTCTAAGCGGTATTAAAGGATAAATATATTTAGCATCAAAAGTTACATGTACTAAGCTTGTAGGAAATAAATCAAACCCAAATGAAGGAAAGGGCATTGCATATTTAAGTTCTTTTTTATCCTCATATTCTGACGTAGTATTAGCAGCATTATCATGTATTTTTGTATCGCTATAAAAACTATTATTAAAATAACACACCCCAAAACCTAAATAGGGCGACAGTAAGGAAGAAACTACCGTCCCGGTCACGTGGTGTTTCTATTTCAATGATCCCTTGCTCTGTCTTTAGTTTCTTTGGCGTCTTGCCGTTGCGGGCGTTGTCGCTGACTTTCTTCCCGTTCTTCTCGTACCCAAGATGATTTGTCAGCTCCCCTTGCATCGCTTTTTCAAGCAGCCGCTTTTGCAGCTCTTTGAAAATCCCGCTCTTGCCTAGCAAATCTTCCGGTTTCTTGTACTCTTTCAACAGCTCTTCTAAAATTTCGTCTCTGATCTCGGCCATAATCTCCTCCTGTTAAATTATTATATATAAGATTATAGCCGTTTACACAGTTTATTTTACAAACTCAAGATGTCAAGTTTTTCTTTAAAACAATTGGAGTGTCAAATTTTATTTCGTATTGTTTATTCACTTCTTGAAAAACTCGATCGTAATGCGAGTATTCTAGTTGGAAACTTTTAAATGAATATTCGCCTAAAAGCCATTGAATACTCCACCCGTTTGGGAATGTCCACTCCCACAGTAGTCCTCCTCCAGACAAGTTTGCACTATTTTCAAAATCATAAACTTTATTTTGATTAGTATTTAAACTAGATCCACCAAGGACAACACCCAAACCGAATACTTTTCTTTGACCATAATACTTTATTGTATCATCCTTGTTCATCGACAAAATATTCGAATTGTAAGTTTTACCAATTGAAACAGCATCTGCCATGGCTTGAACTTCAAGTTTCCCTTTATATACACCGGTAGTTCTGTCATAAACCTTATAAATATCTCTTTCCCTCACCTTATGTATTGAGCCCTTGTCTATTTCAACAAGATTGTTTTCGATTCGCCGGATTTTGCCTTCCTTTTTGCCTTTTTTCAGGTTATCTTTCAGTGCTTGTAGTAAATGGGTAAGATATTCATCCTGCGGAGCTTCTTTGATTATTGTTTTTTCAATGTAGTAAATGGCTATATTTGCATTAATTTTGTTGTTTTTTAGATCTTCTAACAATCCCTGGATCTCCTTATCATATTCATGTTTTAAAACAACAGGAGCCATCGTTGAAATATTTAATGTTTGGTCTGTAGACATGGCTTCGGAAGAAACAATAATTGAATTATCATCACCAAAAGAAGTCCCAGTTAGCGTTAGCAAAAAAAGAATCATGACTGAATATTTACTCATTATTAAATCTCGTTATTATTTACTTTATTAATAGATAATAACTACCAAGGTTCTTCTTTGTGATCCGTATATAGATGATGGTAAGTCTAAACTTATATTTTTGCTTGATTTTAAAGCTGGCATTTTTATTGTATGAACTAATGTCGATGCATAATTTGAACTTGCAAGATAAAATGGCCTAGAATAGTCACCTTCCATTTTTACAACGGTATCAGGTCCAGTAGCACCAGCAAATATAGTTTGATTTAAATGCCCAAGCATGTGTGTATCTATATATACTTCTTGATAAATATTTTCATCTTCCCACTGACCGACTTGATTTGTAATATAAGCATGGGCTGTTATGAGCATTCCGTTGGGAGCTGCGTTTGCTGGTATTGTAATAGTAAGTTCGGAAGCCCAATTATCCGATGTAGTACTATATATTTTCATTAATCCAAACCCGGATGTTGTTGTTAATGAACCACCAATATCAACATTTCCGGTTGCTTGAACGTTGGTTGCTTTAACATTGCCTGCTACTTCAAGTCTCTCTGTTGGCGTTCCTGCTATTCCAATACCAACATTTCCATTTGTTGCGTTTAATTTCATTATGTTTGTGCCCGCACCATTTTTGAAAGTTGTTTCTCCTGCGCCATGGCCTATTTCCATAACATCATTATATGCCCCAGCGCTATTTTGCAACCTTAATACAGCTGAATGAGCACCGGGATTCGTTGTTCTGATAACGGTTTTTACATAATCTGCCCCGCCATTTATTTCAAATTTCTCTGCTGGGGTTCCTGTAATCCCTATACTGACCTTTCCTGATGGGGTAATCATCATGGCAGGGTTTGAAAGTAAGCCGCTTGCATTGGGTTGACCAAACAACCAATTATTTTCACCACTTAAACGCCATTCGTTACAGTATCTGCATTATTTGCAGCAGCAGCATGAGTGGCTTCTGTTGCCGTATCCGCATTTTGAGCCCTCATAGCATAACCTACGCTTACAAGTTGTTGTCTTGGCAAAAGTGTTTCCGATGCGAAAACATCCGGCCCGCTTTCAATGGTTATTTCTAACCAAAGGTTATCCTGGCCCTTAAAATGTCCATCAATTTTATTCTGATTGCTTTTACCCAAATAAACATTAAATATTCCATTTTTACATGGTACAGACGGCATTGTCTCATTCCAAATAGACGCGCCGCCTGATTCAACAGTAAACAATTTGAACGTCAGAGAATAATCTCCGTCCTTTTTGTTAGCTCCACTTGAGTCTGTTAATCTTCCTTGAACACTAATCATTTCTCTATTTAAGGCATCTTGCGCATATAAGTTGGACAAACAAACAACTAACAAGAGTAACAGCACTTTAAAACCTTTAACAAAACAGTTCCTAATCATTTTTTCTCTCCTTAAATTATTTTCTATTCAATATTTCTCGTTCGATCCCAACCCATGGTAATGTTGCCCATTTTAACTGCCCTATATTATCACTAGTGTGGTAAAAAGTCAAGATGAATCTATTGATGTGTCTATGGATGAATCTGCCGGCCCAGGGCTTCCCTATATATTTAGACACCAAAAAAAGGAAAACTCCCCACCCTGCTAGCAAAAAATCAACAAAATACCGGGAATTTGCTATAATTAGGGTCAATAATTTAAAGTTTGGAGGTTTTATGAACCAAAACAACAAGCCCACGAAACCCGTGGATGTAACGATAGTCGGCGGAGGGATGATAACAAACGACCTCATCCTGCCGTCGGTTTACCACATGCAGAGAACCGGGCTGGTGAAGGACATAAACATCTGCGCGCTTAATTCACCCCCCTTGAAAGCGCTTAAAGAAAACAAGGAAATACTCGACGCCTTCCCGGAACAGGATTTCAACGCTTATCCTGCTCTGACCGAAGACCCCAAGAAGAATTTCCCCGCTCTTTATAAGGAAGTGCTCTCTAAAATGGCACCCAGGCAGGCGGTAATAGTGGCGATGCCGGACCAGTTCCACTACGAAGTGGTGATGGAAGCTCTGAAAAACAACCAGCATGTGCTTTGCGTGAAGCCGCTTGTTTTAAAATACCAGCAGGACATAGAAATCGAGAAAATTGCCCTTGAAAAAGGGCTTTTCGTGGGTGTTGAATACCATAAAAGGTTCGACCGCAGGGCACTGATGGCAAAACGCGGGTACAAACTGGGACATTTCGGCGAATTTGTTATGGGCGAAGCCAAGATGATAGAACCGTACTATTACCGCTCCTCCAATTTTCAGAACTGGTTCACCTGCGAGAATACCGACCCCTTCGTTTACGTCGGCTGCCACTACGTGGACCTGACATATTTCATCACCGGCCTGAAACCCGTTGAGGTCAATGTGTCCGGCGTCAAGGGGAAGTTCCCCAACGGAAATGTTGGGTACATGTGGGCCAATGGCAGAGTGAAATTCGAGAACGGCGCGATACTTTCGGTAATCGACGGCCTGGGCTACCCCGATGAGGGCGCGGGCAGCAACGAGCAGTGCCTGTCAATGTTTTTTGAAGGCAAGGGCAAATCCGGGCTCATCAAGCACGACGATCAGTTCCGCGGAGTGAGCCACTGCTACCTGGAAGGCATAGGGTGCGCGGGCTCGCACTTTAATTTCATAAACCCGGATTTCTACAAGCTTGTGAGCTGGGAAGGCAAAGGGTTCAAGCCAATCGGATATGGTTATGAATCCGTGGCCGCATCAATAAACGCGATGATAAGGATAGAGGGCGAAGTTGCCGGGCTTTCTGAAGACAAATCTCTGAAAAAACGGCAGGAAATAATAAAAGAAATCGATGAAAACGGGTTGATTGCCACACCTGCCAACAGCTATATCAACGAGCTTGTGGTTGAAGCGGCAAGAATGTCCATTTTGAAGGACGGTATGCCGGTAAAAATAAATTACGGAAAGAACCCGGGAGCAGAATTGAGGTAAAAAGGAGTTTCACGTGGCTTGGGTGAGGAGCAAAAGTTTTACTGAGGATCGCGGCATTTACATGAACTCGACGCTTGTCGACAAAGTCGTAAAGAACAAGCTTGAGGAGATATGGGTTTCCGCCCTGCGCAACAACCTGGTGGACATCAGGATCTATTTTTATTTCCCGAACCAGCCCGAACCAAAACCGACAAAGAAAGGCATATGGATTTCCTTCAAGCACATCCCGAAACTTATCCAGGCGTTTGAGAAACTGATTGCCAACCCTGAAGCGCTGGTGGACGTGGAGCTTAAAAGCGATAAAAAATCGCAGTTAAGAACCTACAGCGCTAAATACGATAATAAAAATCTTGTGCATATCCGCCAATTTTACCTGAAGGCCGGGGAGTTTGCTCCTGGCAGGGGCATAGCTTTCCCGCTTGACGTGCTTCCGCGGATGATCGAAGCCCTGAAAAAAGCCGCCCCCCTCGACGGAAAGGTCTAGAAAACCCGGGAATTCCGCTTACACAAATGAAAAAACTTTTAACCGCTGTGATTTTTGCCGCCATTTCTTTTGTAAACGCTTACCCTGCTGAAACCAGCCTTGACCACATCCTGAAACAGGCGGGGCTGCGGCAGGAAAAAATAGAGAAAGGCGTCGTTGACATGAATTTCACCGCCAACACCGCCTTCCTGCAGAAAAATACCGAAGGCAAAACCGAAAAAAAGATAAACAGCTCGAGGGTTGTCTACCAGAAACAGCCGGATATATTAATTGAAAAATATTCCTCTATGGAAATAGACGGCAAGGCACTAACCGCGAATGAACTGGACAAAGAAACCAAGAAAAGGCAGAAACGCACCGACAGGAGGCAGTCCAAGTCACCCTTCAGCCCTTCAATGAAGGATTCGTACGCCCATGCCCTTTCAGGCGAAACGGAATTTGAAGGCCGGAGCGCCTGGGTTGTAAGTTTTACCCCTAAAGAAAAGAAGGAAACATTTATTGAGGGTAAAGCATACATCTCAAAGAAGGATTTCAGCGTGCTCGGGATGGATTTTGTCCCCGCGGTCCTACCGCCTGTCATAAAAGCCATGAAAATGAGTATGTCTATGGCCCCGGTGGATGGATACTGGCTGCCCGCAAAATTCCGGATGGAAATAACGCTGAAAATAACGTTTATTTTCACCCTTGCCGACAAACGCATCGAGATAGAGGAAACCTACTCGGACTATAAGCTGAATACGCCCAAAAACCAATAAGGTAGCATTAGTTGATTATTTCCATAAATTAATGTATATATATTGATAATTTAGTAAATATTTAAAAATTTATAGGAGGATTACCCCATACTCTTCCTAGCGAGTAGAATGGGGTATCCACAAGGAGAGAACATGAAGTATTCAGTTTTCACAGTCAGCCTTCCGACACTTAAGCCGGAAAGAATCGTGCAGGAGTTCAAAAAAATGGGCCTTGACGGCGTAGAATGGAGAGTACACGAGGCATTCCATTTCAAGCCGGAAGAGCTTGAAAAAAACGCGGCTTACATAAAGAAACTCACAGCCGACGCCGGGCTCGGGATTTCCAACGTCGCCACATACACAAAGATTACCGAGCTGGACCTGAGCAAAAGCCTTATAGCCGCCACCGCGGCCATGGGCGCGCCGTCCCTGCGCCTGGGCATGCTCTGGTATGAAAAATCCAACACCGCCTACAACAAACTCTACAAGGAAGCCAAGGACACCATTGAAAAACTCGTGCCTGTCCTCAAACAGCACAAGGTAAAACTGGTGTTTGAGCTTCACCATGAATCAATAACCCCGTCAGCCAGCGCGCTTTATTCGCTGATAAAGGATTACCCGCCTGAAGTTGTCGGCGCGCTTTACGACCCCGCGAATATGATAGTTGAAGGTTACGAGGCCTTTGCGTTCGACCTGCTGGGGCCCTACGTCGCGCACGTGCACGCCAAAGATGTAATGTTCGTTAAGGACGACAAGGGAAAATGGGGCAGAAAATGGATGGTTTTGGGCGATGGCATGGCAAACTGGACCAATATTTTCACCGCGCTGGACAAAATCAACTACAAGGGCTACATCTCATCGGAAAACATAACCATAGGCGGATTGAAGGAAACGATGAAAGAAGAGGAACACCAGAAATTCTGCCTTGAAACGATCACGAAAGAAATTTCTTTCCTGAAAAAAGCGGAAAAAGAAACCTTAGGGAAATAAAAGGATATTTAAAAAGGAGCGATTAAATGGACATTTTTGAAAAACGGCTGAAGAATTTTGCAAAAGAAGGCGAACTTACAGCGTTCAACCTGGCGATGGTCGCCGAGGCGCTGGACACGGTTGAAGAACTAAAAAGAAAAAACATCGGCGGCGAGATAGTTGAAAAAAGGATGGCTGAGGAATACAAAACCTGGGACCCCGACATTTTCAAGGTTGACAAGGACACGGAAAACGGGTTCCGGCGCAGACTGGAAGCGAAAAACAAGCCCTACGTCCTGCTTTCCGAAGAAGTTGAACGCCTTGAGATCAACAAGGACAAGCCCGGCGAACTGCAATATGTCGTGGCCGACCCCTTTGACGGGAGCATCCTGTTCAAGAAAGGCATACCGGATTTCTGGTACAGCTCCCTTGCTTTTTATGACAAAAACATCAAGCCGCTTACCAGCGCAGTGGGCGACTGTATAATGAAAACGCTCACCTTCGCCAATGAAAAAGGCGCTTTCGGCTCGGTGCTTGAAGGCGACAATATCGTGCACAAATTCAAACTTGACGCCGCGTACAGGGAAAAGATGGGCAGGAAAAATGTTACAGAGCTCAAGGACGCCAGCCTGGAATCCTACGCGCTCAAGCCGGGAAAATTTCTGCTTCCTTTGATAGACAATTACAGGGAAGTCGTCAAGAATTTCAAGTTTTTCATCCCCAACGGCGGGCCTTACGGCTTTGTTGACGTGGCGGAAGGAAAAATTGACGTTTACTTCGCCACCAAGCAGCCGTTCGTTGACGTGTTTTCCGGCATTTACATAGCCGAGCAGGCGGGAGCGGTGGTGACGGATTTCAACGGCAACAAGGTCAACTGCGTGGACAACGTGCACGGGATGTTCGACGTGCTGGTCTCAACAAACGAAGAACTGCACAAAAAAGTGCTTGAAAAAATAAAAAAATAAACGGAGGGAGCTGACATGGAAGTACTCAAAGTAAAAGACTTAAAGAAGGAAGATGTACCCAAGGAAATGAGGGTTGAAAGTTATTTCGACCTCAAGGCGCACCCGTTCAAGCACGAAGCGCTTCTAACGGGCGAAGGCGTGAATTCAGTGGTCAGCGTTATAGGCAAAATAGGCAGTTATTCGAAGAAATGGATCGCCGACACCATAAGCGAAAACCTGAAAAAGAACCCGGTGCTGAAAGTCCAGAAGAGCTTTGACAAGATCAACACCCACGGCCATTTTGAAGTAATACTTGAAGAAGGCGCGGTTTTCTCCCCATCGTGCATTTTCGGGTCAAAAGACGCTGGAAAAGCTGGTAAGCTATACGTTTCCAAAAACGCGGTAGTATTCGGAAGCGACATCTACCTGGATGAAGGCGATATTTTCATAGATGAAGGCGCGGTTATTGAAGCAAGCGCCGGCTTGAAAGGGCCCACCATCATAGGCAAGAAAACCAGCGTCCGTGAAGGCGCGTACCTGCGCGGCAACGTTATAATCGGCGACGGCGCTGTTATCAGGGGCGAGCTGAAGAACGTGCTCATACTGGACAAGGGCAACTTCCCCCACCCGTCATACCTGGGAGATAGCATCTGCGGCTATATGTCGCATTTCGGCAACCAGGTCACTGCGGCGAACCTCGGCATTTATGAGGGCTTGAAAGACGCTGACAAGAGAACAAACCTTGTTTTCCGGCTTGGCGGCAAATCATACGACATCGGCACCCCGAAAATGGGCGTAGTTGCCGGAGATTTCTGCCAGATCGGCTGTTCTTCAACGACAGACCCGGGAACTTTCCTTATGCCGCATACTATTTCTTACACGCTTACCAGGATCAGCAAGGGTTTTTATGGCCCCAATGAAATCCTGAAAAACAAGGCACTTGAGAAAGGCATCATTGAAAGGTCTCCTTTCAATCCGAATAAATGACCGGAGGAAACACCAATGCAATACCAGATTAAAAGCGATGATAAGTCAGTTGACCTAATCGGCAAGTCGTACAAACTGCATTTCACCCTTAACGATTCCCAAACCATGGGCCTTGAAGTCTACAACGACGGCCTTCTGATGGGAAAGACCCGCTACTTCGGGAAAATAATCCTGAAACCAGAGGGCGCCATGCCGCCGGTATCAGGCACGGACGCCATTGAAGGAAAAAATGTGGAAATGATCGCATCCCGCGCGAGAGTCATCAACGACTGCCCCGAAAATCCTTACATAGAAATCGAGCTAACTCACCCGAAAGCCAAGGGGTACATCCAGTTTTTCCCGGTTGACGGCAACAACATAGACATCAACGTGAAAGTCAGCGTAACATACCCGAAAACATCCAACATGGGTTTCGTGATGTTCTGCCTTGACTGCCAGACGCCTTCCGAAAGGGTGCGCCTGATGCCCGGGCCTTATTCCGGATGGAACCAGGACGGCAAAAGCCTGGTGATCTACCCCAGGTTTTTCCGCTCGCTTTACCGCCAGTTCACAATGATAAAGCACTACATAGTCAAAGAACCCAAGTCCATACTGTCATCGCACCAGGGAATGGTGTTCTCATACCCGGAAGGTATGCTGGGCGCCCTCACGGAGCTTGATTTCGGCACGGAAGTCGCCGGAAGCTGGCGCGTAGAACTGGGCAACGATGACGTTTGGGACCCGGTCCTGCTTGAAAAAGCCGACAAGTTCGCACCGCCGGACCCGGGAATCCAGTACCCGCGCTACGATTTCGACAGGTACCTGGACAACTGGCGCGTATTCATGAAACGCCCGGAACTTTTCGTTGAACTGGGCGACGGCATGGGATTTTTCCACCGCGGCTATCACAGAGTGCTAAAAGGTTTAATGCTTCCCTGCGGAGCGCACCCGTTCAAGGGATTTTTCCGCGACACGGAAGCCAAGTCAAGAAAGTCACGGCTCTGCGAATTATCTTGGGGCGGAAGCGCGAACTGCCTGCTTGCCTACACCCTTTACCTGACCGGCGAGGAATGGGCAAAAAAGAAAGCGGACGAGATCGTAAAAGCCACCGTTGAATTCAAGGACGGCGGCTATATGATAAAGGAAGGCCCCGTAAAAGGCGCCTGGTGGAACGGATACCTGGTTGACGAAGACCGTTTCTGCGACCGCTTTGCCAGCGATAACCTCTACACGCCGGACTGCGGCATCACAAATTATTTCTTCGGCAAAATATTGCTTGAAAAACACGCAAAGAACGACAAACTTCTCAAGATGATAGAAACCAACTGCGATTACCTGAAACGCATAGAGTTCAAGGACGGCGGCATACCCTTCGGGTTCAAACCCGACGGCAAACCCTGCCTCGACAGGCATTCCCTGGAATACAAGGGCGACTACGCGGTGCCGTCGGCATTCGCGGCTATATCGCACCTCATCTGCTGGCAGCTCACAGGTAACGCTGAAAGAAAAAAAGACGCAAAACGTTTGCTTGACCACCTGCTGATGCACGTTGAAAAGAACAACTGGCGCTTCCACGGTTACGATACTTACAGCGCCAACAGCCAGGGGCTTGGATGGATACTTGCGATACTGGGCGAATTCGTGATGGCTGGCTTCGCTGAAGCCAAGGCGCCTGCGGAAAAGTCATTCAGGGCGCTTTTAAGTTTCCAGCATTCCTACGACACCGGCATAGACAGGCACGCTAACCACCTGACCAGGCCTTCAGGCGGAAAGATGAAGAACCGCGGTACTTTCCCCACGGGCTCAAGCCGCCATTACATGCAGGATTACAACACCGGCCACAACCGGTTCGACCCTGCGCTGGGCCTTCACAACTACTACAAGGCCACCGGCGACCCGAGAGGATACGCTTCGCTTCTGAACTTCCTAAACAACCTCACATACCACCAGTGGACAAATTCCGACGCCAACATCGGCTTCGGCGCCACCAGTGAAAGAATAAGCTTCAACGACGGCGATTTCAACGACCAGGTGCAGACACAGCATTCAAACCCGCTCCAGCAGCTGCTTTTGAACCAGGGGCTTTTCCTGCTCGGCGCAGGCGTGGATATCGCGAAGATCACGCTCGGCAAGGAACTGGAATTCACTCTTAAAAACCCGGCGCCCACGGCCACCTGGATAATGATAGGCGGCAACAAAGGCAAACCGGTCTGCGTGACAAGCGGCGGCAAGAAGGTTTATGCCGGCCCCGCTTCCTACATCCCGGTCCAGGTAGACAAAGAAACCACCTTCAAGGTGACAACGATATAGTAGCGGTTTGATTTATCAAACCCTACCCCCAAAAACACAAAAAACCGCAGCTTCATCACTGCGGTTTTTTTATTCCGGGGACACAATACTCAATTATTATTTCTTCTCAAGCTTATTGTATTGTCCTTTTGTTATAAATATTCTCTTATGAAAAGGTTCTTCCAGTTTTTGTGCCAACATGTCCCTTTGGCCGTAATCCCAATTAATGATTCTTCGTGTTTTTAAATCTAAATCGATAAAATATCTGGTATTCTTATCTTCTTTTTTTCTCATTATTGTATACCGGTGTCAGACGAACCGATGTCAGGTTCGACTAACTTGACTTACAACGGCTAACACTGATAATCATTCTACCGCTTTTGGGATGGATTTTCAAGGCAGGTGACAACAAAAAATCGTAGCAGGTGGGTTATCTTTTTCCGTAGGAAATGACTTTTTTTACCGAATTGTCTGCTTTTATGCCTTTAAGGGCGAAGATCCTTCTTCTTATCATATTTAGCGCATTTATTCTTTGCCCGGGTGTCATAGCGAGCGATTCTTCCAGTGAAGCTTTGTCTGCTTCTTCAAATGAACTGAAATATTTTACTGTTACTTTTCTAACCCTCGCCATATTACTTACCCTTTTTGCTTTTCGCGGCTTTTAATGTTTTGTAATCCGTTGAATCAGAACCCTGCTTTCTTCCCCGGCGCGGCAATTTACTTAATATTTCCTTATTTTTAATAAGTTCATCAATTCCAATATAATACGCTGTCAGGTCGCCGTATTTTCCCCTGATGCGGTGTTTCATTATCTCGCTGTCTTTCAAGCCGGTCAGGCCGTTGAGAAGTTCTATTTGGTTAGGTTCAACCCCTATGCGCAATATAACCGTCTTTTCGGTGTCAAAATAACCTTCGTCAATCCGCAAGCCGGCGAATTCCCTGATCGCGGCGGCAACTTTCTCTGAATTTCCTTTTGTATGCGCGATGTAAAAATCGATATCCCTTGTAGCCCTGGGTTCCGAATAAAACGTCACGGCATAAGCCCCGGTTATGCAATAATCAACTTTGTGCTTGTTCAGCAGTTCAATAAAATCCCTGAAATCTTCCCTGTTTTGGTTGTTATTTGCCCCGTTTTTCATCAATAAAATTATACATAATTAGGTATTAGTATACAACATTCAATTTTCAGAATTCCTTCAATTGACCGGGGGGCAATAAATATGTAAAATACCCGATACATAGCCATAATACAGACACAAAAACACCGCCCATAAATGGGCAACTACAGAGAGGCCACAACATGGAAAAAACAAACAAGTTCGTGAAGGATCTTATCTCAAAAATGACGCTGGACCAGAAGGTCGGCGCTACGCTGACGCTTGGCTTTACCGGCACCATGATAACACCGGATATTTATGACCAGGTTACCAAGTACCACTGCGGCGGGCTCCGGCTCACCCCTTCCACCCGGCTTTTCCGCGACTACGTTGACCCAAAGACCGGCGAAGTGCTGGTAAAAATAGACAATATCAAGGGCTACAAGAAAAGTTTCAACTACGCCCCATACGTAACCCCGGCGCAATACAGGGACATACTGATGGAACTGCAGGACCTCGCGATGAAGCGCCCCGGCGGCATCCCGCTTCACTTCTGCATCGACCAGGAAGGCGGAGCCAGGGTAAACTATGTTCCCCAAGCAGATGGGCCTGGTTGCTGTCGACGACCCGAAAATCGCTTACGAAGTGGCGCGCGCTAAATGCAAACAGTGCGGCCCCGTGGGTTTCAACTGGATACATTCCCCCCTGCTTGATATCAACGTGAACCCGGATAATCCGGAGATAAACACCCGCGCATACTCCGACAATGTGGATGTTGTCACCGAATATGCGATACAGGAATGCAAAGGCTTCAAGGACGGAGGGATAATCGCCACCGGAAAGCATTTCCCCGGCGTGGGTGACACCGCCAGCGGCGCGCATTTTGAAGTCCAGCAGGTCAACGTGGACAAAGACACAATGCTGAAAAGGGATCTGCTTCCCTACCGCGAACTGATAAAACTCAACCTGCTTCCTTCAATAATGCTGGCGCACAGCATATTCCCGGCATTTGATGAAAAAGACCTAGCGACTTTATCAAAACCAATCATCACCGGGCTTTTAAGGGAGCAGATGGGCTTTGAAGGCGTAGTAACCACCGACAGCATGACGATGTACAGCATAGCGAGCAGATACGGCGGCATCCCCAACGGCTGCGCGATGGCGCTGGCCGCAGGCGCGGACCTTGTGCTGATGAAAGCCGAAAACCAGCTTGTGCCCGAGACCTTCAACGCGATAAAGAAGTATGTTGAAGAAGGAAAGATAAGCGAAAAAGACCTGGATGACAAGGTTTACAGGATACTCAGCATGAAGCATGCCTACGGGTTGTTCAAGAACGGCAAAGTTTCCAGCGCCGACCCGGATGAAGCCGCTAAAGACAAAAAAATAGCCGCGCTTGCCCAGAAGGTTGCCCAGCGCTCCACGATAGTTGCCCGCGACAGGAAAAAGATCCTGCCCCTGCCAAAAGACGGCAAGACGCTGGTGATAGAGCAGATGCTCACTACCGCCAACGACGTTTACTGGCACCCCAGCCTGCTTTTTAAGAAATGCCTGCAGCGCAACAAGAACACCCGCCTGCTGGAAATCGGTTTCAAGCCGGACGAAGCCGACAAGGCGGCGGTCAAGCGCCTTACAGAAGAGTTTGATACTATAATTGTAACGAACTATTTCAAGAACGGCACCTCCAACGCCGCCATGGTGAAAGAGATAGCCGCGAACAAGAACAAAAAAGTCGTTGTTTTAGCCGATACCCCCTACAAGCTGAGCATACCGGACGAGATAGACACCTGCGTGGTTATTTTCGGCCCGTCGCCTTCCACATTGGAAGCCGCGGTCGGAGTGATATTCGGCGAGATAAAAGCCGAAGGCAAATGGCCGGTAGAGTACAAGATTAACCCGTAAAATCGCCGATGAATCGGCAACTACAAAACAATATAGATTCCCGCTTTCGCGGGAATGACAATCGTTTTTATGTTCAAAAAACTTACCAAGAACCTGGAAGCATACCTGGACATATCCAATCTCATAGATACTTCCAAGATGAGCCTGAATAACGCAAGGTACCTGCAGGTGCTGGTTTGCCTGCTGTTGTTTTTCACCGCGTTCAACTACATTTCAAACGGCATTTTCGGGCAGTACCTGAGCAAAACCTACGATTACGAGCTTATCTACAACGCCGGCAAAAAGATAGTCGACGGCAACGCTAACAAGATATACGACGAGTTCCTCTCGTATGGCCCGGACAAAAGCAGTTTGATGTTTATGTACCCCGCCGTGCCGGGCATTGTTTTCGCGCCACTGAGCCTGTTTGAATACAATACCGCGAAGTTTATAATGCTGCTGCTCACGCAGGCGTTCGTGCTGATTTCTTTTCTGCTGTTACTGCGAAACCTCGGCCCCTCTCTGCCACGGCTTGAAAAGATCATTATGTTCTTCATGTTCTTTAATTATTACCCTTCCTTTCTCTGTTTTTATATGGGGCAGAGCGAATTTTTCCTGCTTGCGTTTTTCTGCCTGTTCTTTTACCATTTCCAGAAAGGCAACGATATCCGCTCCGCATTTTTCCTGTCGCTGGTGATCTATTTCAAGATATTCCCCATATTTTTCCTGCTTTATTTCCTATGGAAGAAGGAATACAGGTATTCCGGGATACTTTTTGCGATGCTTTCCGTGATGGGCCTGCTGTCTCTGCTGGTGGTCGATTTCCAGACCCAGAAACAGTATTTCCTGCACATTCTGCCGTTCCAGGCGCTGGATTCATACCCCGACCACCAGTGCATAACCGGGTTTTTCTCAAGGATATTCACCTCCAGCCAGTTCACCGCGGGATGGATCCACAACAACTTCCTCAAGGACCTGTTTGTCTATTCCACTACCGCCCTTGTGCTGTTTTTCACCGCAAAAGCCACCCGCCAGAAACTGAACCGCGGCGATGAAAGGTACAAATACGAGTTCTCGATCCTTATCGTCATAATGCTCCTGCTTTCAAGGATAACCGACACCCATCATTTTGTTTTTCTGCTCATACCGTTCTCATACCTGTTAAAGTATTACCTTTCCAAGAACAAAATTGACGAGCGGGCCGCGCGCGACACGAGTATAATGATTTTCTGCTACGCCGTCCTGGCCACTTACGTGCCCATAATCCACAGGAAATACGACTGGGATGTATTCGCGGTTTTCATGCAGGGGATTCCCATACTTGTGTTATCCGTCCAGTTTTACGTCCTGGTCATTTTCTGGCTCTTGTGCCTGCGCCAGTTGAACAATTTAAATCATGAATAAAATATTAAAGATAATTTCCCCTTTGGTTTTCATTACTTGGCTCATTTTTTTCTGCGTGGG